>Ga0209212_1007450_pt1 | contig 12081 bp, 6 predicted proteins | sample RifGroC2_FD_183996 | JGI IMG/M metagenome (GOLD analysis project Ga0209212, IMG submission 183996) | Groundwater microbial communities from Rifle, Colorado, USA - Groundwater C2 (SPAdes) (version 2) | ecosystem: Environmental > Aquatic > Deep subsurface > Groundwater | place: Rifle, Colorado...
CCCGAAATAGACGGCCGCGTGGAAATAGACCCGGGCACCGGCCCCAGGCCCAAACCGGGACAGCTGCTGAAGGTGAAGTTCACCGGCGCCTCCGGCTACCTGCGCCGGGCCAAGCTGCTCCCCTTGCGCAGATAGCGCTCAACCGCCGCAATATCTCCAACTCCCCAATGCGCTTGAATTTTCAATAAGCACGCACCCGAGGATGGCTATGTCCAGCAGTATGGCGTCCGGGAGAAACTAGTCCAGTTCGACAGGGATAGAGTACCGGAATCCCCGGCCGGGGACGGACTGTATGCGAGCGGCCAGCCCAGGAGGCAGTTTACGGCGCAAGTTGCAGATATGTGTATCCACCAGGTTCTCTACTGCTACTGTTTTCCAAGCCCTGGAGATTATCTCCGCCCTGGAAAAGATCCTGGGACTTCCACTTACCAGAAAAGCCAGTAGGGCGAACTCCCGGCCTGTCAGGTTATCTATTACCTTTCCGCCGAAACTGATCATACGGGATTCCGTGCATATACTCAATTCTTCTTCCGTATCACCAAGCGGAGCCTTCCCCCGCAGTATCTCGGAGAGCAGCGCAGACAGGTGCTCCCTACTCAGCGGACGTGCTGCGGCCTCCCCCCCGCAGGCCGGGAAGGGGCCTGCCCCGGTAAAGGCGTTTTCCGGCAGCACCAATTCCAACACAACCAGCCCGGGCCGGCTGCGCCGTAAGGACGCGGATAAAGGTCTGGCAGCGGCGGTCATGTTCATTTCAGCGGGCTATCCCTCTAGGGGTAAATTCTTCACGGACCCGGCGACAGGCAGGGACAGGCCCAGTGGCCAACTATCCGCCCCAACCGCGGTCTTTTTACCTGTCCGCGCTATCACAAACGCGAGCACCGCCAGCGCAGCCAATGCTGCCGCCATCAATATCGTCTTCAGGCGCATAATTTAGTCACTTCTCCTAATTCTCAGCCTTTTTCTTATCTAGTTGGGGCTCCGCGCCAAGGCCAGGTTCCCGCACCGGGACTCCGGAATACAGCAGCTCTTTATACGCTTTTTCCGCTCCGGGATTTGACTCGATAAAAGAAGAGATCTCCGATTTGTGCGATTTGCGCAATTCCCGAACAGCCGCCTGCTGCCTTTTCCGCAGATCGGAAGAGATCTTTTCCTTACCAGTATGATGCGCTCCAGTCGCCAAGGAGCGAGCCTGTTTTCTTTCAGCGGCCTGGGCCCGCATGAGTTGAGAGATGGCGGCGGCCTGCCTCTTTTTAAGCTCCAGCAACGGCCGGGCCGCGGACCGCAATTCCTTTATTTCAGCGGGTGAGAAGGCCCGCGCGGCGGGAACGGGATGTTTTTTTTGAGCGGCATCCTTCGCCTGGGCGCCAATAACCATGAAGAACAACAGCGATCCTAAAAACATAAACCGGGCCATGATCCCCTCCATTTTTCCTGCAAATACTAGTATTTTTTCACGGCTTTTATGCCGGCCGGGGTCTGTATCCGCAACTTTGACACTTCGCAAGGGCTATCAGCGTCAAAAAGGATCACCCCGTAAACATTTCCGCTCTTGTAGATCCTCAGTTGTGAATTAGCCGAGGGCGGAAATTCACAGGCCAGAGAAACCACGGCGTTCCCGTCGAAAATGCGAAGACCGCAATCAAGAGACCTTGAGTCCTTAACAGCGGCGATATTGGATGGCACAGGGAAATTGTAGGCACGGTCCCCAGCGTAGACGGAGAAATAATACGTAGAATACGGGCACAGACCTTCCGCGGAAAAGGCCTGCTGTTCCCCAATAACAGCCTGAGTGGAAAACTCCAACTTATACACCTCCGGAGAAAACGCGTAACCCGGATAGGTGGCATAGTCTATGCGATACCACCCCGCGGTTACCGCGCCCACTCCCTGCCCGGTGTCCGCCGGTGCGGTCCAGGTAAGGGTAACGGAGGAATGATACACGGCGGAGGTGGAGAGGTCTGTTATTGCCGCCGTGGGCAGCGTATCTACAAGTATGGCGTAGGGGCCAGCCATTTTAAGATTCCAAAGCATATCCACGGCATAAAACTTTATCTGGTTCGTGGCGCCGCAGGGCGATGTCGCCGAGCATATCTCGGTGTTGGTGGAAACTGCCAGGTCGACGGGGAAGACCGACATGGTTTCAGGGGCCTGGGAACCGTTAGCCCCCGAAATAGAATACCGCGGAGCAGAAGCCGCGGCAGTAGACGAAACCGTGGTCCAGGACTGTCCTGCGTCCGTAGAATATTCCGCATAGGGTGAAACGGGAGGCATCGGCAGAAGGATGTCATCTACCCACGCGGCATCATTTCCCTCCGCGCAACAATCCGAATCTTTCGAATACTCCCATTTAAACGTATGGATTCCGGCCGCTACCGGGAAGGACACCTCCGCCCAGTCAAGCTCTCCGCTCCAAGCGGCTTTTTCTTCCCCGTCTATATAAAACCGGAGGTAGTCCCAATCCGCCTCCGAACTGACTTTGCGAAAGAACACTATATTCCCCGGCATACACTCCGCCTGCATCTGCAGCCAGGAGGCCGCCCCGTCCCCTATGGTCCCGGAGCGGACGGAATAGCTCCCTGTACGGCTTACCGCTCCGTCTATCGCCCAGACTGCGGCCCCCCCGGTGGAATAGCCCGCCGGCATAATTCCGGTCTCAAATCCCTGTAAATAGTCCGAGCTCGAAACAGCAATGGCGTACAGGCCGCTGAAAATATCCTGGACCCCTATCTGCAGCGTTACCCCGGCAAGCAGGTTATTGAACGCCGTTTCAGCGAGGGCCCCACCGGTGGAATTTACAGAACGGAACGCCTCAAAGGCCGGGGAGGAAATGTCGCAGTAAAAAGGACCGATCTCCCGCGAGGTGCCGGAGCTGTCCAGCAGGTTGTAAGGCAGCAGATGCAGGTACCAGTTATCACCTTCGGACAGTGTGTAAAGGTCCAAATCAGCTCCGGACCACTGCGGTTCAGTTTCGGTCCATGTATGCGCCGGGGATTGGTCCCAGATGTAGCGGTAATACATGGCGCTTACGCCCGGAGCGAAACTATAAGCTCCGGAACTATACCAGACAGCCGTAGAACGCGCCGGAACCACATCAGCGGCCGAAGGCGGCCCTATTGCTATGACGGCAAAGGGCCCCGCGGTCTTCACGTTCCCGGCCATGTCGGTAACGCTGAACCTCACCTGATTGGTGGCGCCGCACGGCGCGGCGCCGCCGCAAGTTTCAGTATTCGTCGAGGCTGTCAGGTCAAGATAGGCTTGTAACGTTTGCGGAGCGGAGGTGCCGTCCGCGCCTGTCATACTGGATACCTCCACGGGAGCGAGCTTAAGAACGTTCCCCGTGACACTTTGAGCGGCATAAAGGCTGCCCTGATATGCGGCCAGAGCCACTATTGCCCCCTCCCCGGCGTACACGACCTTCCAATCGACTCCGTCGAAAGCGTATACGGATTTGCTTGTGGGCGCATACGCAGGCGCGGCGTACAATAGTCCCCTATAAACCGCCAGGGAATTAACATCGTCTCCCTCAAGGGCCGCGCTGAGAGTCCAGGTCGTTCCGTCAAAAACATAGATCTCGGCATAGGCCGCCGGGCTGTTATATACCCCGGCATAAAGTTTCCCATCATAAACGGCAAGCGCGGTTATCGCAGTCCCGGTTCCATCGAAACTGGCCGACCAGGTGTCACCGTCGTACACATAAACATCCCCCTCCCCCTGACTCCCGTCATACCCCTGACCGGCGTAAAGTTTTCCGTTATAAACGGCAAAGGAAGAGACCGATGCGTTTATCCCGTCTAAGCTTAACCGCCAGGTCTGCCCGTCGAACTCATAAACACCTTCCCCATACAACTCTCCGGCATATAGCTTGCCATTGTATACGGCCAACGAACGTGTTCCATAAACCTCGCCGCAATAACTCAAGTTCCAGGAGATACCGTCAAAAACGGGAAGATACGGAGTCACGTCCCAAGAGCTCTGGGCCGCATACAGCTTTCCGTCATATACGGCTAGCGCGGAGATACTGATAGCGCCCCCGTCATAGCTTAAAGACCAGGAGGCGCCATCGAACACATAAATATCCCCGTCCCCATCGTTATCCTCGTTAAGCTCCCCGAGCCCGGCATACAATTTGCCGTCATAAACGGCCATTGAGGAAATACTGTAGACATTTGAGTCCAGGGAAATGGAGGTTCCCCCGGCAGCCCAGGTCAGCCCGGCGTTCTTGGAATAGGCTACGGAAAAGCCTCCCGGGGGAGTAATGTTCTCACCGGGGGTCACCGCATCCGAAACAATAAGCCCCGACAGCAGGTCCTGCACGCTCATTTGAACCGTAACCCCAGATATGAGGTCATTGAACTGGGCCTCCGTCTTAAAACCACCCAGGGAATCAAAATGTCCGTACGCCGCCGCCGAAGGCTCCACGCGGTCTACGTTGAACGGCCCCAAGTCCAACGCGGGCCCTGAAGAACCGAGGATACTATATGGCAGCACATGCAGATACCAGACCCCGTCAGAGACGAATTCCTCCCGATGAGTCCCCGGTGTCCAGAGCGCTTCCGAAAAACTCCAGGCATGGGAAGGCGAATTATTCCAGACATACCGGTAATACGCGGCTTTCTGAAAAGCGGAAGTGAAGGTTATGGAACTGGCGTTTACCCATGAACCCGTGGAATAAGTCGCTTTTACCTCGCCCGCCAGCGGATCGGGGCTATAGGAAAGAACCGCGTAGGGGCCTGCAATCCTGGAGTTGCCGGCCAGGTCCGAGGCAAAGAACAGGACCTGGTTGGTGGCCCCGCAGCCGGAGGCGCCGTTACAGGTCTCAGTATTGGTAGACAAGCTAAGGTCAAGATTTGCGGACAATGTCTGTATGCCAGTGGACCCGTCAGTTCCGGTCAAGGACGAAACGGCAACCGGTGAAAAGCGTAAGACGTCACCCTCCCCGCTGCCGCCCTTGCGGCCCGCATACAATCGCCCCTCATACGTTATCAATACTGGCAGATCGTTGGTCCCTTTGCGCACGCGCAGCCACTGTGCCCCGCCAAAGACCAGGATATTTCCCTCCCCCTCCGAAGCGTATAACTTCCCGTCCGCTGCCGCAAAAGAGTATATTGTATCCTCTGCACCGTCATAACTTAAACTCCAGGTATTCCCGTTAAAAGCATAAATATCCCCGTAGCCGGCGGAACTGCCGCAACCGGCATACAGTTTTCCATTGTACACTCCCAACGACACGAAGTTGACTACCGCCGCATTGTAACTAAGGGTCCAGTTAAGCCCGTCAAAGACATAAACGTCATCCATGGCGGCATAAAGCTTACCGTTATAAACAGTAAGCGCATACACCTTGTAAGCTGCACTATCGTATACCCGGGCCCATGCGGTGCCGTCAAAAGCATAAACATCCCCTTCGCCGGCGTCATCCCCCATTCCGGCATATAGTTTCCCGTTGTATACGGCCATGGAGAAAACACCGTCGCTATCCGCATTGTAGCTGCGAGACCAGGAAACCCCGTCAAAAACATAAATATCGCCTTCTCCGGCAGCATAGCCCATCCCGGCGTATAATTTGCCGTCATACGCAGCCAGGGAGTACACTACCCTCTCCGCCCCTGTATAGCTCAAGGCCCAACTACTGCCATCAAAAACGTAGACCCTAGCCAGGCCCGCATTGATAAACCCCTGCCCGGCGTACAACTTGCCGTTATATACCGCCATGGAGTTTATAGACTCTCTCAGACCATCGAAGCTTAACTCCATGTCGCCACCTAACCAAGTCTGCCCGGAGTCCCTGGTATATATTACCCCGTGGCCTCCTGAAGGGTACGCCGTCGTGCTCACGGCCAGGCCGCTCAACAAGTCCTGCATATCCATCTGCACGGTGACTCCGGATGTTAAACTGGTGAACTGAGACTCCCCCAGAACTCCGCCGGTGGAACTTATATGCCGGTAACTCGCCGCCACCGGCAGAACGCGGTCTACATTGAACGGCCCGATATCGCGCGGCGTGCCGGAAGAATTGAGCGCGGTATAAGGGAGCACATGCAGGTACCAAGTCCCATCGGCAGAGAACTCCTTAGCCATTGGGCCGGCATTCCATACGGATTCCGAAAAAATCCAGGTATGTGTGGCGGAATTGTCCCAGACGTACCTGTAATAACTCGCCAGCTTAAAGTACGAAGTAAAGGTGATAGAACTGGCATTAACCACTCCGGTCGAATAAGTAGCGGTTACGGCGTCCGCTTTCGCGGAAGGATTAGCGATAATCGCATAAGGTCCAGCAATGGCCACATTCCCGGCCAGGTCGCTGGCAAAGAATTTTACCTGGTTGGTGGCGCCGCAGGGCGAAACCCCTCCACAGGTCTGGGTATTGGTGGACAGGGCCAGATCAACCGTGGCGGACAAAGTCTGTACCGCGGTGGAACCGTCCGTACCTGTAACCGAAGACATCGGAGAGAAAGAGAAAACGTCTCCGTCACCTGCACTGATCCCCTGCCCTGCATATAACTTGCCATTATACGCCGCCAGGGAATATATAGATTCCTGCGCGCCGTTATAGCTCAGGCTCCAGGTCGTTCCGTTAAGAACGTAAATATCTCCGTCACCCGCGCCGCTCCCCTGGCCGGCGTATAACTTGCCGTTATATACCGCAAGGGAGAATATATTTTGCCGCACCCCGTTATAGCTCAGGCTCCAGGCTGCTCCGTTAAAGACGTAAATATCCCCGTCACCTGCACTGATCCCCTGCCCTGCATACAACTTGCCATTATACGCCGCCAGGGAATATATAGATTCCTGCGCGCCGTTATAGCTCAGGCTCCAGGTAGCTCCGTCAAAAACGTAAACATCTCCGTCCCCCGCGCCGTTGCCCTGGCCTGCGTACAACTTGCCGTTATATACCGCAAGGGAGAATATATATTCCTGCGCGCCGTCATAGCTCAGGCTCCAGGTCGTTCCGTCAAAAACATAAACATCTCCGCCCCCCGTGGCGCCGCCCTGACCGGCGTACAACTTGCCGTTGTATACCGCAAGGGAATACACAGACTGCTGTACACCGTTATAGCTCAGGCTCCAGGTCGCTCCGTCGAAAACATAAACATCTCCGTCGCCTCCCCCGGTGCCCTGGCCGGCGTACAACTTGCCGTCATATACCGCCAGGGAGTGTATGGATTCGTTCGCGCCGTCATAGCTCAGGCTCCAGGTATTGCCATCGAATACATAAATATTCCCGTCTCCTATGCCGTAGGCCTGGCCGGCGTATAGCTTGCCGTCATAGGCGGCCAGGGAACTTATATACTCCTGCGCGCCGTTATAACTTATCGACATATTCTCCGTCAGCCAGGTCTGTCCCGCGTTCGTGGAACAGATTACTCCGTGTCCGCCTGATGGATATGCGGTGGTCGTCACGGCCAGGCCGCTTAACACATCACTGATGTTTATCTGCACCGTCACTCCGGAGATCAGATCGCTAAACTGGGACTCACCGATGACCCCGCCGGTAGAGCTGATACTGCGGTAGGACACCGCTGTAGGAGCCGTGGTGTCGATACTGAAAGAATAGGACCCGGACCAGGCGGAGTCTTTTACGTGCCAATAGTAGGTAACGCCGTGCAGAAGGGCCGCCGGGGCGGTATAGGAGATGCTGGAGGTTACTATATCTATGGCCGGGGAGGAGAAGTCAGAGTTGTTATCCACCTGGAGCTGGTAATTGGGGGTTGTGTTGGTCCAGTAAAACGTGGGAGATACCGTTGACAGATAGACGGTATTCTGCGGGGCAATAAGGGAAGGCGCGCAAAAAGACGGCGCCCCGGACGCCAACAGCAAAAAGACCGAATAAACAGCCAGGCGCGCCTTTGCCGGCAATGATAACTGTAGCATGGTACCGTTAATCCATCCGCAGCCGGGGCGACCGGATCCGAAGTGCGGTTCTCTATCACCAGATTATTTACATTGGTGATCCCTAGTGAAGATACGGCTATGCTGTACTGCCCCGCGGTGGAACTGGTGGAAACGCGCAGGCTGTAATCGCCGGACGAGTAGGACTGAACCAGCAAACTTCCATTAACGAAAGTGTTGGTTGTAATGTTCACCCCTCCGTAGGGAGTGGTCGCCGTGGCGTTTATGGTGGACACCTCTATGGACGGCCCCGAGCTTCCCCCGCTAACCCCGGTCAAACCGGAACCGTCGGCAAAGAGCTTCCCTTCCGAAGTCATGCTCGCCACCACCACGCCGCCGCCATTGCGCCAGATCTGCGCGTAAATGTTGGAAGCCGTGCCTGTGGAAACCACTTCGAGCATGGCCAGGTTCGCCGAAATTGCCCCGGTCTGGGCGGTGATCTTAAACCCGCCGCGGTTCTTGAATACGGTACGGTCTATAAAGTTATTCAGAACAACCGTGCCTTGGGAATCTGCCCAGGTGAACGTACCCGAGGAGGTGGATTGCGCATAATATCCGGCAGCGAACGAAAAGCTGTTCGTCAGAGAGTTCCCCCGTCCTCCGGGGATGGAGGAATAATCTCCAAGGGCATGATTATCGTAACCTCCGGAGACCGTCGAATTGGAAGCGTTGGCATCATTGTAGCCGCCGCCGCCTATCGAGGCCCAAGTGCCAGCCGCAGTATTGTTCGAACCGCCGGCAATGACAGAACTGTTTCCGCTTGCTGTGTTATCATTCCCGCCAGAGATCACTGCATTTTCCGAGGTGGCGGAATTGTTATACCCGCCAGAGACAACGGAATCACCACCGCTGGCCGTGTTCCACGAACCTCCCACAACCACGTCTTCATAGCCACTGGCAACATTTGAATCTCCGCCTAAAACAACAGCCCACGAACCTGATGCTGTATTGCCGGTTCCGGAAAAAATCCCGGAATATCTGGCGCTGGCCACATTAGTGGAAGCGTACCTATAGGTCTGGAAGTCCATAGCCCCCAAGCCGCGGGCATTGGGCAAGGCCGTGCCGTTGCCGAGGCCGAGCGTCATCATCTGTCCCGAGGTGGAAATAAACACGCCGCTAGCCCCAGCGTACACCGAGGTGGCTATCCGTATCCCATCGCCGACCATCGCGAGGGAAGAAACATTTATGACCGGGAATTGCGCCAGGTCCAGGTTCTGCGTGGCGATATGGTTACCCAGGTTGTCGCCTTTGCCCATGGCGGTTACGTACAGCGTACCTTCCGACGTCATGGAGGCTACTTCTACGCCCGAACCGTTGCGCCAGATCTGTGCGTAGATATTGGAGGCGGTGCCGGAGGATACTACGTCCAAGGCGGCATACGGCGCGCCGGTGGAAATACCCACAAGGCCGTTACCTGCCATCAGCACACCGCGGTCCAGCGTACCGGTCATGGCCGGGTTGGTGGACCCGGTCACCAGGAACCCGCCCCGGTTCTTGAAAATAGTGCGGTCAACCACAGTATTTTGAGTGTCGTAACCGGCGGAATCTGACCAGGTAAATGCGCCGTCGGCCGACGAAACTGAATTGTATCCCCCAGCCCAAGAATAGAACCCTGAGGCTATATTGCCCCGGCCACCCGGGACCGAGGAGTAGTATCCTGGCGCCGAATTATTCCATCCCCCTGAAATCGCAGATGCATCCCCCGCGGAGATGTTATCCCAGCCGCCGGCTATGACGGAACCGTAACCAGAGGCAAGATTATCGGCACCGCCTCCCACGGTTGCGTCCCCTACTGAAGCGGTGTTGTTTCTTCCCCCTGATACCACCGCGTAATCATCCGAAGTGGTATTGTTTTTTCCGCCGCCCACCACGGCGCTGGTCCCGGCGGCCGTGTTCTCCTGGCCGCCGCCTATTAGCGAATACTGCCCCGAGGCCACCTGGGCCGCGGCTATGCGCCTGGGCTGCAGGTCCACGGCCCCCTTGCCCCGCACATTGCCGACGACGCTCCCCAGGCCGATCCCGGTAGTTTGCATGACCCCGTAACTGCTTATGTATATGCCGCTGGCGCTTATGGTGGAAACTCCGGTTATATCGAAAGCCGCCATGTTCAGCGTGGTGGTGGCGATATGGTTGCCCAGGTTGTCGCCGGCGGCAATACCTGTCAACCCGGAGCCGTCGCCGATGAATTTTACGGCCTGCAGGTAGCCGGTGGCGCTCATGGAGCCTTTTATAACCCCGTCGCCGGCGCGCCAGAGCTGCGACATCTCGGCGTGGGTGGTGCCGGTGGAAACAATATCCAGCGCCGCCTGCGGCGTGCCGGTGGAAACACCAACTACGCCGCGAACCTCTACGGAAGACCTGAACAGCGTGTAGCCGTTCGCAGTGAGCTTATCCACCACCTCGAATTCGGCGGCGTTCAGAACGGAAACAAAGGATGGCAGCGCCGCCAGCCACGAGACAAGGGCGGCGCGCGCAAAACCCGCGAACAGGCCTTCGCAATTCATGTTTCCTTTGTGCATCTCCCGAAGCGGCGTTCATGCCGCACCGCGGCTTGCTTCGCCATAACTTCGCTTTAATATTCGGATAGTTTAAAATATACGCGCTACGCGTCACATGAGGCCATGTGCCCAGATAAAAGAGCCAGATTGCTTACCAACTGCTCTTGGCTAACCACTCGCAACTAGAGATTTTTTATTCACTATTGCGCCGGCAAACATATATGATTTAATTCTGGTTTCGGAGGAATTCATGAAACTATTATTCGCCAAAACCCTGAAGAAGCACAGGGAAGAGGCCGGTTTCAGTACCGCATATCAGTTCTTTCATAAGAACGGAGGAGAAGGGTACTTGAAAACCTCGTACCGGATGTATCTTCATATAGAGCATGGCAAGTTCCTGCCGCCCTTCAAAGACTTGCCCCTTTATATGTACGCACTCCACATAATGCCGGGAACCTCCTCCGGCATAAATTTCCTTACCGCCTGGTTTAAGGCTGCGTATGGGGAAGAGGCTTTTGGCACTTTGCTGGCGCCTATCCTTATAAAAAGTCCGGAAGAATCCGTAGCCTCGCCGCTCCACAAGGCTATCGATAAACTGCTGATGGATAGGACTTTCCATATCAGCCACAAGCAATTGGGAGCCATAGCAAGGAATCGCAGCAACGCTTTATGCTGGACGGCTCTCTGCAATGACGAAGAGGCCTGGAAAGCAAAAGATCTGGCCGCGACGTTGGGAATATCCTTGACCGAGTCAGGCAATTCCCTGCGGGAACTGGCCAAGGCGAAATTGATCAAGCGCCTTAAGACGGGGGCTTACAAATTCCCCATGGCCGGCGCCATGATAGAGTACCCGCCCCCCCACAGTTCCACAGCAGAAATATCGAAGAGATTGCTCGCCATAAGGAACGAAATGATAGCCTCCGGACGGCTTATGTTCAGAAGGAGCGGCATCATACGCGCGTCACTGTTGAAACTTGTCAATTGCTTCCCCCTGTTATCGCTGAATGTCTCTACGGCCCAGACCTACGCCACCTTCAGGAAAGAAAAGGATTCCGCTCTTTTTGGCGTAGAGTGCAAGGTGGTCAAAATTCGTGACTTTTAGCACCCGGCGCGCGCCGGCAGAGACCTCCGCCGCACACAGTTGAATATCGCTAAAAAGGGAAAATACAGGAGCGCAAATCCAAGAGATTGCGCGGCCGAGCTCATCACAGCCTGGAGGAGAACCTCTTTCGGTGATGACGCCTTTGATTCCCCGGTATCGCCTTTCTTTCAGGCGCCAGCGGCCTCGTCCGCCCCCCTCCACAAAGCCATAAAGAAATAGCGTCACCCTCACAAACGACGACGCCCGGCCTGAAGCCGGGCGTTTTCTTTTTTCTGCGCTGGCGCCCTCAGTAAAGGCCTTTCTCCAGCAGTTCCTCGTCGCTCATGCCGAAATGGTGGGCGATCTCGTGCATCAGAGTGTGCCGGACCTTGGCCTCCACTTCCCCGGCGTCGGCGCAGCCGGCCTCGATATTGCTCTTGAAAAGCGTGATCTTGTCCGGCATGGCCCCGCTGTAAAAGGCGCCGCGGTCGAGCAGCGGCACGCCCTCATAAAGCCCCAGCAGACCGCGCCCGAACCGGGCCGCCTGCGCGCGGGTAGGCGCCGGCCGCACCGTCACCACCACGTTATCCAGACGTTCGCGGAACCAGCGCG
>Ga0209212_1007451_pt1 | contig 12081 bp, 13 predicted proteins | sample RifGroC2_FD_183996 | JGI IMG/M metagenome (GOLD analysis project Ga0209212, IMG submission 183996) | Groundwater microbial communities from Rifle, Colorado, USA - Groundwater C2 (SPAdes) (version 2) | ecosystem: Environmental > Aquatic > Deep subsurface > Groundwater | place: Rifle, Colorado...
TTTCTCCGCTCGCTGGTCCTCGGCACCTACGGTGCCTGCGGAGGCTTCGCTCCGAAAAATTATTGCCGGCCCTCCTGATGTAAACCAACTAATTTCGCTTACTATAGTATAGGAAAATTGATACTGGTGTCCACAATTATTTTTATCCCTTAGGTACGCTTAAACCGGAAGAGCCAAAATTATGTTTCCGATTTTGACGCGCTCGCGAAAAGATTAGAATCGCTAAAAAAAGACGATGAGGATGATAAAGCATGAACGAAGGCGGAATTAATAAAATGAAAAATGTATTATCGGTAACGATCTTTTTAATGTTAGTATTTTTGATGCCGGCATTCGCTTCGGACACACGCGAGACCCTTTTGATCGATCTCGGCGGCGGCGTGACGCTCGAGATGGTGAAATTACCGGAAGGTTTTTATATCGGTAAATATGAAGTGACGCAGGGGCAGTGGAAAAAGATAATGGGAAGCAATCCTAGTAATTTAGACGGCGGCGATAATTTTCCAGTCGAGAATGTGTCATGGGACAACATTTGTAATACGGGCGGCTTTCTTGAAAAAATCAAAGAATTAAAACCGTCCGGCTATGATGGATTCAGATTGCCGACGGAGGCCGAATGGGAATATGCGTGCAGCGCTGGAACAAAGACAAAATTTTATTTTGGCGACGATCCTTCAAATGAATTGATAGGTCATCATGTGTGGTACGCTGATAATTCAGGTTTAAGCACGCATCCTGTAGGGCAGAAGAAGCCGAATGCTTTCGGCTTATATGATATGTCGGGAAATGTCTCTGAATGGTGCAGCGACAATAATGACAAACCGGATGCGGCAGCCGATTCCGGAACTATCGCGGCACCCGAACGCGTCACCCGCGGCGGCACCTGTGAAAGCAAAATTATGAACTGCCGTTCGGTCAGCCGCTCCGTCTACAACACGGACGATTGTTACAGCAATGTCGGCTTCAGGCTTGTTCTTTCCGGAGTCCGGTAGAGAGAGGCTTTTTAAATATGTGTAACGCATCGTATATGTTTTTAAAATTATTATGCATGCGAAAGTGTGTTTTCAAACGCACGCAATATATGATAAGCTGTAAGAAATTGCATATGTAATTATCTGTAAACAGGCGTAGAGAGGAACAAAGTGAACATAAATCGAATCATCGACGTTGTCGGGGATGTCATAAGATTAAGCTTAGTGATTTCGATTATATCATTTTTCATATTGGTCCTGCATCCACCCCCGGCCAGAGATCCTGCGCCGCCGCGCGATTTTAAGACCCCCTGCGCCGGAAATATGCTCGATATACAAAAGCGTTTATTCCGGAACGCGAATTATGATGCTGCTGTTACGGGAGAATGCGGCGTTTTTCCCGCGGAAACCCGCTTCAAATCGGCAGGCGGCGCCCCGGAAACATTGATCTGCCCTTTGAGCCAGGAGAACGAATATTACTTCATTTTATTCACTGCTGAATCTAATGGTAAAAAGGAAAAACAGAATGATATATTCTGTCCTACACACGGTTTTCTCTCATTGATCGTGAAAAACTCCGAATCGGCTCCCGATTCAATTGATGAAGAACTTTTTAGAATTACCCACAAACAAAAATTTACGAGCGAATCGATCAAATATGTTTTTAGTGAAATGTGCAAATTGCGAAAGATCACTCCGCCGGAGATCGTATTGCGTGATGAAAAGAACCTCGAGCAAAAATATTACGGCGAAAAGAAATTCAAGAACATGATGACGCCGTCGGACGACACGATTTTTTTTTATTCGTTATGTATATTTATTATCAGCGGGATACTGGAGATAATTCTCATGAGCGGCAGGGGAATATGGCGCTTTTTCAGAAAGGCGGATTGAAAGTCTTTTCTGAAAAAACTCTTAATTAAAGACCTTTTAAATTTTAATTAACCCGGTTAAATTTTCAAGTGCGAAACCTGAGTAAAATAAATTCGGTTAACAAAGGAGATAAAATTGTATGAAGCGTTATTTATCTATTTTAATGTTAATCATTATTTTGTTATTAACGGGTGTCGCGTTCGCGGAAAATGCTGAAAAAACGAAACTTATCATAACGGACCGGTTGATAACAATTAAATGGCAAAGGCTTGTTTCAAAAGGCGAGACATGCCCGAGGTGCGGTTCGACGGAAAAAGAGGTTGAAAAAGCTTTTACCCTCATAAAGCGCTCTCTATCACCATTAAATATTGAAGTAAAACTTGAAAAAAAAGAGATTTCAGCTTCTAAATTTAGCAAAGCGCCGCTTGAATCAAACAAGATATGGGTTAACGGCCTGCTTCTCGAGAAAAATGTAGACGGAAAAACCTGTCAGAGTAAATGCGAAGGCGTCTGCGGCCCCTCGGATTGCAGGGCAATTGAAGTCGATGGAAAGGTTTATGAAACTATACCGGCAAATTTTATAATCAAAGCCTGCCTCATCGAAGCCGCCAGGATAGTTGGATCGGAAAATGAAAAATATCAATAAACGAACCATAATTTTCAATGCCGTTTTATCGGTTATATTCGCGCTTTTTGCTTTATCGGCAGCTTACGCCGGCGATGGCGGCGGCGCTGTGTCGACGACCGCGACGCCTTTTGAATTTGAAGCGGACGCTGAAACTTTCAGGGTCGCCGTCATATCAGGCGGCGTGAAGGAAACCGCGTCCGAGCCGCTTAAAAGAAGAAAGACGGCGGGTTTGATGAAATCCGCGGACGCCGCTGCCTGGAATTATCCCGATGACGGCATCGGCGTCGTGCTGAAAAAAGAAAAAGACCATCTGCGCGTGAATATCACATCAGACAGAGTCGGAAGTTTCGGCTGGCCGAATGCGGCGGCGATGAATTACACGCTTCCTTTGTGGGAAGGAAAGTACATTCCCGCCGGCGACGCGCACTGGAAAAAGTTTTTAAAAGGCAGGAGCATGAGCGCCGCCGAGAATTTTTCGATGCGGTTCTTCGCGCTGAACAAGGACAAATACGCGATAGTATATATCATCGAAAATATGTTCAATAATGAGATCGATTTCGCCGTTAAAGACGGGGTCCGTTTTGTTTTCACGCATGAATTCACCGCGACCAATAAAGTAAAAGAATACGGGTTCAGAATTTATGTGACGGCAAACGACCCGGTGAGCATAGCAAATGTATATAAAAACTATGTGAAAGAAAAGGGTGAATTCGCTTCTCTCGAAGATAAAGCGAAAACCAACGCGAATATCAGAAAATTATACGGCGCGCCGCACATCTATTTATGGGAGCGGGAATTTATCGCGGCGGAAAATATCGACTGGAAGAAATTCCGCACTGCGCTGTCGGCGGCAGGTATGGACTGCATCAGAGATTTCATTAAAACCGGAGTCGAAGACGGCTCCGAAGTCGCCGCGGAATGGGATAACATTAAAAAGCAGGATTTCGTGAGCGAATACCAGAAAAACGCGGTCCTGAGCGCCCTGAATCACGCGCTTTTACACCGCGATTTTTATAAAACGATTGATCCCGCCGGGCTCGATTCGCAGGGCGTAAAGCTGGCGGCGCGCGGCGCGGATAATTTAAATCTGATGGAGCTGTACGATCTGAATAAAAGAGCGTTAAAAAGCAGGCTGAAAGACGCGATCGATCCGATGGAAAAATGGGGCAACGGCAATTCGCTCGAGTTGCTTGACGACATTCGCGCTTCGGGGATCGCGAACGCCTGGCTCGGCTTCGGCATGGATTGGATACCGGGGCTCATCAACCCTGAATTCGTTAAAAAAGCCTGCGAATACGGCTATCTTATCGGGCCTTACGACTCGTACCACTCGATCCACGATAAATGCGACCCTGAATGGATCACGGCATATTTCGACGATCCGCAATTATACGAAAACGCTACTGTCACCGGTAAAAAAGGCGCTAAGATCGGCGGATTCCTCGGCAGAGGCAGGCAGCTGAATCCGTCGCTTTCGATGCCGGCCGTAAGATCGCGCATGGACGGCATATTGAATACGGGCGTTAAATTTAATTCATGGTTCATCGACTGCGACGCGTACGGCGAGTTTTTCGACGATTACACGCCCGGGCGCATGAGCACGCAGGCCGACGACATGGCGTGGCGGCTTAAAAGGATGGAATATATACGCGACAAGAAGAACATGGTCGTCGGCTCCGAACTCGGAAACGACTACGCGGCCCGCACGATAGCCTTCGCGCACGGCCTAGAAACGCCGGTGATCGGCTACGACGATAAGGATATGAAGAAGGATAAAAACAGTAAATATTATCTCGGCCAGTACTGGTCGCCGGGCGGCGGCGTATCGCCGATATACGCGAAGCAGGTCCCGATCAAGGAAATTTACAGGCGAATATATCTCGATCCGGTCTATTCGCTGCCGCTGTATAAACTTGTGTATAACGATTGTGTGATAACGACGCACCACTGGGAGTTCGGAAGCCTCAAATTCAGCGGCGAAGTCGAAAACCGCATGCTGTATGAGTTTTTATACAACGTTCCGCCGCTGTACCATATAGACAGGAAAGCTTGGAAAAAGAACCGCGGGCTGATCGTTTCGCATGTCCAGAAATGGTCGCCGTTCCATAAAAAAGCCGTAACGATGGAAATGACCGGCTTTGAAATATTATCGGAGGACAGGCTGGTCCAATCGACTCGGTTCGGCAAAACCCTCAGAGTGGTCGCCAACTTTTCCGGCAGGGAAATTAAATATCTCAACGATTCGATAAAACCCAAAACCCTCGTTATATATGATGACGCCGGGTCGCGGTCCGTTTACGAGCCGCATCGTGCCGCGGCGGCCGGCGAATAAAGAATACTGGCTTGCATAATTAATCAAAAATTTAATTTTATTGACAATGCCCCTTTTTTTTTATAAAATTAATATAGATTTTTAAAAAAAGGCCGCAAATTATATGACGAATATTTTCAAATATTACTGCATTTAAAACAGATCGCTGAATAACGGTCTGTTTTTTTTAATTATTTTTAAAGATAATTATGCCCGTCAGGCCGTGTATGAAGAGTAATGCCGCGACGCTCAGGCTGAGCCAGTTTTTCTGGATCATGTCCGATCCGGTATAAAGCTGCGCCTGGTGTATTGCGGTAAGCGCCACTATGAACAGTCCCATCGTATAATTTCCGGTTTTGTAGAATAAATAATACTCGCGCTCGTCCGCTTTCTGGTTTCTCATTATAAAAGGCATGAATGTCAGAAGCGCTATGACGGCTGCGCCGCGCGGACCAAACAGCATCATGGCCGCGAAAGTTATGATACCGACGGCAAACTCACATCCGAATTGTCTCATCATGGTCATTCCTCCTCGAAATAAAACACTTCTTCGACGCTTACCTTGAAAAACCTTGCTATGGCGAGCGCCAATTTGACCGACGGGTTGAACTTGCCGCACTCGATTGAATGGACGGTCTGCCGCGAAACGTCGAGCGCGCCGGCAAGCTGCTCCTGGGTCATTTCACCGTTCAAAAACCTCAGTTTTCTTAAGTTGTTCTTTAATTCCATATGCTCACATCATTTCGTTTTGTAAACTCTACACTACAAATTGTAAAACAAAATTGTCATTTTGTCAAGTTTTGTTTACATGTTTTTTATCGAATTTCAAAAATGAGCCGGGCAGGCGTTAAACGATAAAAAACAAACGTCACGAAATAAATTGACAATTTTCAAAATTGAGTTATAATATTTTAAGACCATAATAAAGCTGATGTAAAAGGCTGAGATAATATGACATTGAAAATAGTTAAGATCCGGCGAAAAGACAATGCTGAAATTTTTAATTTGATGGCGGAACTGCCTGAATGGTTTAACGCCGACGCGCTGAAAAATATCAGGATAGACCTGAAATATCAGAAAGGCTTTTTGGCGAAAAACGACAATAACGAAATCGTCGCGTTCCTTATGTTTTTCGTGTATGAAGGCGTCGGGCATATTGCCTGGATGGGAGTTAAAAAAGAGTATCAGGGCCGCGGCGCCGGTTCGACGCTGCTGGCCGGATTTGAAAAAGAGATGCTCCGCTCGGGAGTCAGGACGCTGCAGGTTTATACTTTAGGCGAGTCCGTCGAATATAAGCCTTATGAATCAACGAGAAACTTTTATTATAAAAACGGATTTAAAGAATACAGGCGAATTTTTACCGATAACGCCGGCTGTCCCGAAGAATTGCACCTCAGAAAAGATATCGGCGCTTAACACGGCCGCCTTTTTATCTGGCCGATACTTTAGAAAGCGATCTGAGCTCTATCAGTGCGGAATATATACTGCTTTTGCTGTATCTTGAATATAATTTTTCGAGGATCCGGCGGGCGGCGTCAAGTTGATCGACCCTGAGGTATACTTCCAGAAGGTCTAAGCTGGCGTACAGATTGTCGGGATTGTTCTTTAAAAATTCGCGGCAGATAAGATAAAGCCTGCCATAACACTCTTTTTCCTTTGAATCTTTCGCTTCGTTAATGTAGCGGTCAATCCCTTTTCCAGAAGGCGTCGCCAGTAAATTACCGAAATCGGCAGCGATCTTATTAATGAACGCCGGTATGTTGAGAGTGGTTTCGGTGATGGTTTTGATCATTTTGCGCCCCCCTTTATCGATATTTTCGATAACGTAATAGAGCATAATTTATGCCTGAACTGTTTTTTTACATGAAACCATTCAGACATGCCTCAAAAATATATTAAAACATGGAGTTTTTAAAAATAGATTTATACATATACAATTCGATAAATCCAAAATCCTTAATTTTGAGCTGGTTTATATTTGTAATTTTTTCGACTAACGCGAATTATTGCGGATTTATTTTGTATAATTTTCAACAATGGTCATTAACAATTTGGAAGCTTTTAACAATAATAACATCTTTTTAAAAACATTGAAAACGAAGTACGTCATCGTTTTTTAAGGAATTGAAATAATGAAAAAGTTCAAACGAAAATGGCTCTTATTTATTATTTTTGGCACAATTATAGCAGTTTTATTGATTTATCATATCTTTATGGATCGTGTTTACTTCATAAATCCAGAAGAGCGCTTGCTTTCGGAATTTCAAAATCACCGGGTAATAATGCTTGGCGATTTTTGTCATGAAGCGGCAATGCCGCAACAATCTGTCATATCATTTTTAAAATGCTGGATCAAATCCTTCCAACTTAATACTCAGAAAATTCAAGGAATTACTTTGGTCTTGGAAAATGATGAAGAAGGTGTGGCCATGCTAAAGCAATATTTTGATACCGGAGAATTTAAACCGCTTTCTAAGTTTGTTAACTGTTCTCTTGAGCGGTTGGAGTTCTACTCGGACTTAAGAAAAATTTACAATGAAATAAATAAAATGAATGGCACACTAAATCAAAACTCTCAAATTGTTTTTGATATTATAGGGCCTGAGGAGTCTTATGATTATAATGGAACACATACAAAAATGTCTTTGGAAGACGGCTTCAAATGGTTCGTAAATGAAAGAGACAAGCTTTCCTCGAATAAAATAATTAATTATTGTAAGAAAAATCCATCGCAGAAAATACTCATATTTTACGGAAATGCGCACTTGAACAAGAAGTGGACGGATAAGAATGAATATTATCCTCAATTAGGTTCATTGTATGGTTTTTACATGGCTCACTATTTAAGCGAAGCCTTTGGAGATAAGGAGGTATTAACTGTTAATCAAGAATCATTGCCGGATAAAGGTACTACACGTCTAAGTTATATTTGTGATCAATTGGTCAAACCGGAACAGGCCAAAAATGTATACTTCCTCCACAATTCCATCGAAGATGCCATAAGTTCGCTAATTGGTAATCATCCTCATGTCTATGATGCTACCATTTTAAGGCGCGAGATTCTTGTTCCACTGCATTGGTTAGGAACTATAATGTCTAAAACTGTTGTCGATGCATGTATTCTTCGACTTCAATTTCTTGAACCGCATAAAGGTTTTTTGGCAAAATCTGAATATGATTCGATCAATAATCGTCTTATTTTTTCAACAAAGCAAGAATTCCAATCCGCCGGGGACTGGAAGGCATGGTGGGCAAAGGACACCCAGAACCCCATGTTAAGGCTTGATTCCGACGATTTTGCAGATCAGATTGTTAAAGATGTTAAGATGAGGAATAAAATATGTAAAATGATCGGAGTCAGGCCAGGCATCCCTGGTTCCAATGAATGTTCGGTTATCAGACAAAAAATAAAGATTCTTAATTGTATTGGAATTAATTTTGTTGGTGATGCTTCGGAAAAAATTCCTGCAGTAGAATACCTTATAAAACAAACGGCGCAAAACTTTCCCGAACCAGCCGATTATCTTAAATTTTGGAGAAAAAACACTTATAAAGTGGACTATTAAATCCCAAATCGCATTTTACTGTACATTAACAATGATTTGATCGCTCACGTTAAATAAAATCATTGACAAATCAAGATGTTTCTAATAAAATACTATTATTTTATAGAAATGTAAATCAATAAGCTGCAAAAATGAGGTCGCCGTGATGAACGTTAAGATAGCCGCAAAAGAAGACATGGCAAAAGTCAGCGTCTGGTATAAATCAGGCAGAACAGAGGAAATTACATGCAGGCCGGTGGTTTGCGGCAAACGCGTCTCGCCGTCAAACGAATCGGTGACTTTATTGTTTTTTATTGACGAAACGGAAGAACCGGTCGGTAAATTCACATATTTTGACATTAACAGCCGAAACAGATCGGCGGAATTTGGTTATATAGTAGACCCGCTAATGAGAGGCCGCGGGATCGGCGAAAAAATGTTAAAACACTGCGTCAATAAAATATTTTCAACTACGGATTTCAACAAGTTATATGGCCAGACGGGCTCTTTTAATTTATCGTCAATTAAAATGCTTGAAAAAGCAGGCTTTAATAGAGATGCCGTCCTGCGCGAGCATCACGAACTCGATGGTAAATTTTATGATGATTATATTTATAGCATATTAAGGTCGGAATGGCAGTTAAGTGATTATTTTAAAATTTGATATCTGTTTCAAAAGAAATTAATTTGACTCAGAGATAAAATGCTGGAGAAATCTTATAATTTGAGCATTAAAAACTTAAAAATGAGAAACGCAAACAACCAGGCCGGAACGCACGCGGGCAGAATCTAACAAAAAATTAATGGAGTTATTTTGAATATGTTAAGAAAATTAAATTTATCAGACAGAATTTTCCTGGGCCTTGGGATCGCTGCGTTCATTGCCTATGCCTATTTATATGGCCTGTTATCTTCAACCGTCGACGAATGGTGCTATAAACCCATGTCTGATTTTAAATATATACTGCTCGTGCTGGCGCTAATTCTTCCTTTCATACCGGCCGTGTTTCGCTATATAATCAAACCCTTCGCGCTTAAATTCACGGCACAGGTAAGAGCGTCATCGGGTTTCAGCTGCCTTTTATTTGCGGCCATGGCATGCATTGCAGTCGCGGCGATGTTTACCGCGCAGGGAACCAGCCTCAAAAGCCTTTTTAACGCACAGGGCGGTTCCATAGGCGGATTTTCCGCCGGCGGCGCAAAGGATATACAGAATTTCAGGAAGAATATCGAAAATAATTACCTGCCGTCGGAAACCGATATAACGTATGAGGGGCTTTTCTACGATTATTATTTCAATATAACCGGCGAAATAACTGCCGGAGTTTCAGAATCTTCTAAAAAGCCGTCTTTATTCACGCCCGTTTATTCATGGACGCCCTCGGCCGATCCGCTTACCGGTACTGTCGAAAATTATATGACGATAGGATTACGCTCCGAACTTGATTTTTCAAAGTTGAAAAGAAAAAAACTCAATCTGGTGGTTGCGCTTGACATTTCAGGTTCGATGTCGTCGTCGTTCAGAGAATATTATTACGACGAGCCGGATGAAAAAGAACTTGCCTCCATCAGGTCCGACCCGGATTATGACAGTTCCAAGCTCACAGTGGCGGCGCGAGCTATAGTGGCTCTTATAAACCATCTCGCGCCCGGGGACAATTTAGGCATGGTTTTATTCGACGATGAAGCTTACCTTGCCAAGCCTATGAGAAAGATAGCCTCGACCAATCTCGCCGCTCTCAGAGATCATATAATGTCGCTTAAACCCGAAGGCGGCACCAATATGGAAGCCGGATACGCCCGGGGAAGGGCGCTTCTGGCCGGATGCGAAAACCTCGACGCCGAAGAATACGAAAACCGGATAATATTTCTTACCGATGCAATGCCGAATACCGGCAGAACCGGCCACAGCGAACTGCTGGATATGGCGAGATCATATTCGGATAATCGTATATATACGACGTTCATAGGCATAGGCGTGGATTTTCAGACCGAACTGGTCGAACGCCTCACAAAGGTCAGGGGCGCGAATTACTACTCGATCCATTCGTCGTGGGAATTCAAAAAGCGGCTGGACACCGAGTTCGATTACATGGTCAGCCCGATGCTTTTCGACCTGCGGCTTTCATTCATCTCGGACGCGTGGAAGATCGCGGAGGTTTATGGTTCGCCCGAAGCGAGTCTGGCCACGGGTGAGCTCATGCGCGTGAATACTCTTTTCCCGTCGCCTTCGTCGCCGGAAGGCGTAAAGGGCGGCGTCATTGTTTTAAAATTAGAAAACACAGGCCGCGCCGGAAACATAACTCTTTCGACCGGGTTCGAAACAAGGGCTGGCGCCCTGGAAACCTCGTCGGTCGAGTTCGCGCCGCCGGCTGCTGCTGCCGGTTTCGATCCGGCTAAAATTGAAATAGATGCCAGAAAGGCCGTCCTTCTTGTCCGCTACGTAACGCTGATGAAGGAATGGCTCGCCGCCGCCCGGCCCGGCAATACCGCGAAGCCGGCCCGGCCGAAATCTGAGCAAGAGCTGAACGAATGGGAACATAAGTCAACCTCGCTGGTTCTGCCGCCGCCCTGCCGTGAAAAAATTCAAAAATTCAGCGGTCATTTCGCCTCTGAAATGAAAATTATCGGCGATAGCAGCCTGACGCGCGAAGTTTCCATTATGAACGCTATATTGAAAATCAAATAACTATCCGATTGGAGCCCTGGCGGGAAATGACTCGCGAACGATGATGACCGGCTTTAAATACAGGCCTGGCCGGAGCCGAAAAGGAGAATCAACTATGGACGATAAAACAAAAAAATATGTCAGATACGCGTTGATGTACACGAAACTTAAAGACTTCAACCAGAAGATCATAGAAGAGCATGTCGCTCATATCAGGGCTCTCGACGAAAAAGGAATTCTTGAAATATGCGGCCCCTTCCTCGATTACAAAGGCGGAATGGTTGTCGTGAGGGCAGCGGATATCGATGAAGCCAGAAAAATTGCAGAAAGCGATCCTTTCGTAAGGGACGGCTACGAATCGTACGAAGTGCGCACCTGGCTTATCGGATGCAGGGAAAACAACTATCTGTTGTAAAGAAGGTCATATGATTGAAAAAAATATAAAGCGATAAGAATAATACTATCGAACAAAGAGGTTTTATGGAAATCAAGAATATACCGTTTGAAACATTCGATCTGCAAAATATGGAGCCTGAAGAGCATAAAGGCATTAATGGCAAAGCGTTTTGGAAAACAGTTAAAAAAGGAAATGTGAGAATAAGAATTGTTGAATATACTCCCGGCTATTTAGCCGATCACTGGTGCGAAAAAGGCCACGCAGTATATGTACTGGAAGGCGAATTCGAATCGGAATTACAGGATGGAAGAAAATTTAAATTATCGAAAGGGATGTGTTATTTAGTCGCCGATAATACGGATCCGCATAGATCATATTCCGAAAAAGGCGTAAAATTGCTTATAGTTGATTAATAGGTTCTTTTTCGATTTGTGTTATTTTTATAAAATACTTTAATTAAAGGTTGGCATCGCCAGTGAACGGATGATAATTTAAACATGTAAAAATATAATATTGAAGAATATTTAAGGCTTGGTTAAACAACGTTTACTTGAATAATGAAAATAATAATGATATAATTAGCATATTCAGATGTGTTGTTTATGCTAATCGAAAAATCGCTATTATTGATGTTATGAGAAGTAATTATAAATTAATAATTTTATTATGTCTTATCTTTATTCCTGTC
>Ga0209212_1007455_pt1 | contig 12076 bp, 4 predicted proteins | sample RifGroC2_FD_183996 | JGI IMG/M metagenome (GOLD analysis project Ga0209212, IMG submission 183996) | Groundwater microbial communities from Rifle, Colorado, USA - Groundwater C2 (SPAdes) (version 2) | ecosystem: Environmental > Aquatic > Deep subsurface > Groundwater | place: Rifle, Colorado...
CATGGATGAAGCGCTGCACTACCTGGAACCGGCCATCGGGGAAGCCCAGGCCGATGTCCGCATAGAAGGCGTGTGGCCGCACCTTTTCGCCAGCCGCGACGAAATATTGCGCCTGTTCCAGAATCTGGTCGACAACGCCCTGAAATACCGGCTGCCAGACCGGAAACCGGAGGTGGTCATTGCGGCGCAGACGGTCGGCGGCGAATGGCGTCTGGAAGTGCGCGACAACGGCATCGGCCTGCTGCAGGGCCATGAAGCGCGTTTGTTCAAGGTGTTTGAGCGGCTCCAGTCGCGCAGCCGCTACCCCGGCACCGGCATCGGCCTGGCGCTGTGCCGCAAAATTGCCGAGCATCACAAAGGGCGTATCCGGGTGGAATCGCCGGGCGAAAACCGGGGCTGCACCTTCATCGTCACTCTTCCTGTATCTCTTCCCTCATCATCTGGTGGAGCTTGATCAACGCCATAAAATCAAAAGAATCTGCCCACACTACGCATGATGCAAGCGGATATGAGGAATCTTGTGTGTGGTGGATTGTCAGTATTTGTCAGCTTATAGCTACTGAATTTTGGTAGCCTTCCGTATGCCGTTATCTATGTTTTTCGCTTATAGGGTTGGCCATGTTTAAAGAGATTGAATCCGTTCTGGCCGAGCCCTGCCGAACCCCCATTCTTTCTTCGATAATCCTGGAGCAAACGGGTCAGGTTATTGATATTTCTGTCTGGAATTGGAATAAGTTGGAGCACCCCGAATATCAAAGGCCTTCATATTTACCGAACATTGCGCTTACAGTGCTGTGTTTTTTGCTGTTGGCAGGTTGTGCGGCAAAACGCGATAGCTACAATGTGCCAGCGCTAGACCTTCCCAAGCAATATGCAAAGGCTCCAGTTGCTGTCGATATTGCCAATTCCAAAAACACTTCAACCTATTCGCCAGTGCCTTCGTCGACACCCGTGTCTTCGTCGACACCCGTGTCTTCGTCGACACCCATGTCCTCATCCCCGTTGAATGCTGCGCTGGCTGAGTGGTGGCGCTTATTGGGGAGCCAGGAGCTGAATGGCCTGATGGATCGTGCGCTGGCCAACAACCCTGATTTGCGGATCGCGGCATTGCGGATCGCGCAAAGCAAGGCGCGGCTCGACCAGGCGGGAGCCGATAAGGCACCGACGATCTCCGTGCCGGTGCAGGTCAAGAACGAGTACCCGGAGTCCGGCATCGGTAGGGGCAACCCGAACGGCAACAACAAATCTCGCACCACCCACCAAATCAGCATCAGGGGCGATTGGCGTCCCGATATTTGGGGGGAGGCCTATTCCTTGTACGAAGCCGCCGAGTTGCAGTTATTGCGCGCGACCTACCAGCGCGACGATATCCAGAGAAACGTGGTTGCCGATGTGGTCGTCAATTACATGGAATATCTGTCGCTCAACGACCGTTTGAAGGTTGCGCGCGAGACCGAAAAATCGTTGGGCGAGATGCTCGCGTCAGTCGATGCGCGCCGCGAGGTGGGCGATGCCACCATTACCGATATGGAGCAGCAGAAGGCGGCGGTTTATCAGGTCAAGGCCACCATCCCTGTGCTCGAACAGCAGCGCGAGGTCGTGCTTAACCGCTTGGCTTCGCTGGCAGGTTCGGCACCTGTGGCGATGAAACTTTCGGATAGTGGGCTGGATACGGCAAAATTCCCGCTGGTGCTTCCCGGTGTGCCCTCGGCTTTACTGTTGCGCAGACCCGATGTGCGCGCGGTGGAAGCGCGGCTGTTGGCGGCGGATGCCGACATCGACGTGGCGCGGGCACGGGTGTTGCCGCCCCTGGATTTGACCGCGCAGGTGGGCTATGGCAGCACGTACCTGTCGAAGTTATTTATGCCGCAGGCGCTGTTCTGGAACGCCATCGCCAACCTTTCGGCGACCATATTCGATAGCGGCAAGCGTTCCAGCGAGGTGGAATTTGCCCAGGCCGTGCATGAAGAGCTGGTGGAAACTTATGTGCGGGTGATCTACGACGCGGTGCGCGAAGTCGATGACTCGCTGAGTGCGATCAGCTTTATGGGCAAGCGCCTGGAAGCGCAGCGTGTGGCCACCGATTCTGCGCTGCGCGCCTGGAATTTCAGCCAGGAAGCCTTTATGGCGGGAGCGGTGGATTATCTGGTGGTGCTGGATACGCAACGCACTTATCAGCGCAACCTGGATGATTGGTACAGCGTGCGCATGGAGCGCTACCGGGGCTTGGTCAACCTGTTCAGCGCGTTGGGCGGGGGCGTATCCGGCGGTGATGCCATGCCCGGAGGCGGCACGAGGCCTGCGCCGCTGGCAGGCGAAGCCGATTATGGTGTGGCTTGGTCAGAGGCGGGCGCGACGCCCAAAGCCGAAAACAATGTGGCACAAAAGCAAGCGGAAAACCCGTTGCGGGGCAATGTCGCCAAGGTTGATGCCGCATCGCGCATCAAGGTGCAGGCAGATGGGATTGATTGGGCGGGGGATGTCTTGCGTGGCAACACAAATCCTTGGCTGGTCGAGCTTTCCGGCGTGTACGACCGTGGCGCGGTGTTGCCCGCATGGCGAGACTTGCGCGCCCGGTTTCCCCGGCAAATTGAGAGCCGGACTCTGCTCCCGCACCGGCAAGGACAAGTGAATGCGGCCGACAAAGAGCGCGCTTCCTGGTACCGGTTGTATGTCGCAACATTCTCCGAGCAGAAGGAGGCCGAAGAATTTTGCGCAACATTGGGTGCAGGACAACAACGTTGCGCTGCCGTATCGGCGCAAACGCTCGCGGGGAAAGGCAGTTTCGTTGTGCCACCGGCTTCGGAGCATCCGGGAAGCGCTGCCGCCGGGGCGGCTCCCGCAGAGGCAGAACAAGGCACGAAAGCGGCGGTTGAAGCTGAAGCGACGCCGGTGACGATAGCGGTTTCTGCGCCAGCGCCAGCGGTCGCAGAAACTTCCCCACCACCGCCAACGGTTGATGCGGGCGCCGAGGCCGACGTGTTGCAAAGTGTGCAGGGTTGGGCTGCGGCCTGGTCGAACAAAAATGTGCGCGACTACCTGGCCGCTTACACACCCGGCTTCAAGCCGGGCGGCATGAATCATGATGCCTGGAAAAAACGCCGCTTGAAGCTTATCGATGCCGCAAAAATGATCGAAGTCGCCTTGAGCGGCATCAGTGTCAGCGTGCATGACAGCAGCCATGCGACGGTTTCGTTTGCGCAGCACTATCGTTCTGACACCTTGTACAGCCAAGTCGAGAAAACTTTGCAGATGACTAGGCATTCGGATCGTTGGCTGATTGCCGAAGAGCGCGTCGTCAAACCGGCAAAGATATTGGAAAAGACGCCAACAGCAGAGGCTAAGCAAACAGCTAATACAGCATTTGAGGTAACCCCACTGGGCAATAGGCGCTTTGATGGGGTGGACTGGTCAGGCCAGCAGTTCTGGCTGGTAGAAATGTTTGATTCGCATTTCCGCAGAGCCATAACCGGTGTATGGCTCGATTTGCGCACCCGTTTCCCCGCGCAGATGAAGAACCGGACAATTCTTCCGCGCCGCCAGGCCATTCCGAGCGATGCGGGTGAAAACCGCCCTTCCCGGTATCAGTTATTCATTGCCAGGTTCACCACAGAACAAGAGGCCGAAGCGTTCTGCGCGATGTTGCGCGCCGAGCAGCAGCATTGTGGCATCGTACCGTCGCAAGCGCTCGCGCAGAGGTATGGCTTGAATGCGCCTCAAGAAGGCGACCCCGATCGGGACATAGCCGATCGAGACATACCCGATCGGGGCACGCCCGATCTGAACGTAAAAGGGGATCAGCCATGAACGGGAGCATGCGAGGTACACATCAGCCGGAACTCAGTCAGCGCCAACTTCAGATACTCAAGTTGTTGCAGGCGGGCAAGGTCAACAAGGAAGTTGCGCAGGAGCTGGGGATCGGCCTCGGTACTGTCAAGCAGCATCTGGTCGCAATTTTCAAAAAACTGAATGTCAGCAACCGCGCCATGGCGGCATCTCAAAGTATGGGGATTTTTCACGAGCAGGAAAGCCGTAGCGCCACCGTGCCGATGGCTGATTTGTTGGAATGTCGCCCCTGCGTGGTGCTCAGTATCGCGCTGCCGCAAGAGGCCAGCGCTATGGCAGTGAAACTCATGTATGGCAGCCTGGCGGCTATGGCTTCCGCTAGCGATGCCGTTTTTCTGGCACGTAACGGTAATGCCGGAGAAGTTATTTTCGGCATTCAGCGGGTCACCGAATACGATTTGGCCATTGCCCTGCAAACCGCCCGTGCGGTGTATGACGACTTGTTGGCGATGGATGCCCAAATAGCACAGAAATTACGCGGCTGCATGACGGCAGGGGTGGCTTTTGCGAGTATGAAACGCTTCGGCGGCTGGACCGGGGAGGTTATTGCCAGTGCCGCTATCGCCTCTGCCCGCGAGTTGTTGAACGATGTTCCTCCGGGTCGGCTTGTATTCGATACAACAGCGCTGGATCTGATCGAATTGTTTGGTGTCGGGGGAACGCAAGAGATAGCGCCGACAATGCTGTTGCAGGAGCTTAAAAACCTGCATTGGACCGGGGCGCGCCGGATTTATCATCTGGTTGGGAGGGATGCTGAATTGGCTCAACTTTATGCGGCATTGATCGGGGCAGCGAAGGGACGGGGCAAGCTGATTCTCGTGGAAGGCGAGATGGGCATGGGCAAATCTCGCCTGTGTGACGCAATTTCAAAACTTTGTCTCAAGCAGGAGGGAAAGGTGTCGTTCTGCCGCAGTTTGCCGTCCGCGCTGGGCAACGGCCTCTACGATAACGTGAAGTGTGTTGCCTGTTCCGCGGAGCAAGTTGCCGCGTTGCTGCGCGCCCAACCTGTTCAATTTCCCGAGATGGTCGTTGTCGACGACTTTCATTTGTTAACCAAAGAGCAGCAAGCGTTACTGTGTGCGGCGGGTGCTGAGGCTGTCGGGAACGGCAAGCTGGTTATCTTTTCCGGGCGTCGTGGGGGGCGCGAAAACATCGGCCACTACTTCGCAGCGAACACAGCAGAAACGATCAGCCTGCGGCGGCTATCCAAGCAAGCCATTCAGGTGTTGGTGCGCAACGCATTGGGCAAAGGCGCGCTAAAAGGGCGCGCGGGCAAGGTTCAGCGCATTACCAGCGCGGCAGCCGGCGTGCCGCTGTTTGCAGTTGAACTGGCACGGCATCATCAAACGGAGCAACTGGCGTTACCGTTGCGGGCAGCGATTAATGCCCGTCTTGACAGCCTGCATCTGGACCGTAATTTGTTGCGCGAGGTGGCCAAAAATTCCGTGGGTGCAAATCTGGATGAGGTGGCGACGGCCCTGGGTGAGAATGTCGAGACCTTGCGCCAGCAGATGGAGCGTGCGGTAGCAGCCGGGGTGTTGTCATGCAGCGCAGAGGGTTGGCTTTCGTTCAACCATCCGTTGCTTCGCCGAGTAATAGACAATTTGGTTATGGAGTGATTCCAATTTAGATGTAGGGTGGGCACGTCTTTGTGCCCACGCGGAAATAACCTTCGCTGACTGCGTGGGCACAAAGACGTGCCCACCCTACTTGGTTTCGGCTCGTCCGGCTCAGAATTAACCGCATTATCGGTACAACATGGAAAAAACGCATTCGAAACTTGAGCGGAATACGCATGCCGGGCGAGAGCCGGGGGATGGCGCTTTGCGCCAGTTGTTCCGTTCGCCCGATTTGCGGCGGTTGTTGCCGTGGTTGGGTTTCTCCACTTTATTGTCCAATGTTCTGGCGCTGGCGCTGCCTCTCGCGATTCTTCAGATTCTCGACCGCGTGGTATCCAACCAGTCTCTGGAGACGCTGGCTTTCCTGGTTATCGGGGTAATCATCGCGTTGATCCTGGAAGAAGTTCTGCGCTCGATCAACGGGCATGTCACCAGTTGGCTGGGCGCGCGCTTCGAGCATAACACCAGCGTTGCCGCGCTCGAACGGCTGATGCATGTCCCGTCGCAGCGTTATCAGCGGGATGAGCCTGGCGTGCATGAGGAGAGGATACTGGCTACCACCAAGGTGGCCGAATTTTATTCGGGCCAGGCGCTGCTGGTGCTATTCGACCTCCCTTTCGTGGCCATCTTCGCGGCATTGATCTACATCATCGGCGGCTGGCTGGTCGCCGTGCCGGTTTTTCTGCTGTTGCTGTTTGCTTGCCTGATTTACTATTTCGGCAACTGGATACGCAAGCAGGTCCAGCAACGCATCGTTCTGGATGACCGCCGTCTGGGTTTCTTGACCGAGGTGTTGTCCGGCATTTATTCGGTGAAGACCTTGACCATGGAATCCTTGATGCTGCGCCGCTACGAGCGCTTGCAGGAGACCAGTTCCGGGTTGGGCGAGGCGCTGATACGCGGCAACGCGCTGGCCGCGAATATGGGCATGCTGTTTTCACAGGCCATGATCGTGTCGGTGGTTTTTGCCAGCTCGTGGTTGGTGATGAGCGGAAAAATGACGCCCGGTGGTCTGGCGGCATGCATGATGTTATCGGTGCGCGCGCTGCAACCGTTGCGCCGCGGCCTGTCGGTATGGATGCGCTACCAGTCTTTTGTGGCGGCACATGACAGGCTCAACCAGGTGTTCGATTTGCCCTACGATAACGATGAGGGAAAACCGGCAATGCCGCCGGTTACAAAAGGGCTGGAACTGCGCAATGTCACCTTGAGCTACGAAGGCGAAAGCCACTTCCGGTTCGACCCGCGCATGACGCCGCGCAACACCACCCCGGACAAGGGAGAGGATGCCGCGTTATTTTCCAATCTTTCCCTGACGCTGGAGGCGGGACAGTACATCGCCATTCTGGGGGTGAGCGGTAGCGGTAAAACCAGCCTGCTGTCGTTAATGAGCGGTTTGTTGCGACCCGGTTCAGGCGAAGTCATGGTGGATGGCCTGCCGTTGAACAGCTACGCGACCAATAGCGTCCACAAGGAAATTGCCCTGTTGCCGCAAACCGGCACGATCGTATCCGGCAATATTCTCGAAAACCTGACCATGTTTGATACCAGCCTCAATGAGGAGGCGTTGAGGATCTCGGGCAAACTGGGGCTGGATCAAATCGTGGCGGGCATGAAGTTGGGTTATGAAACCAATGTGGGTGAGGGGGTGGCGGAAACCCTGCCGGCAGGGGTGCGCCAGATTATTACCATTGTCAGGGCGCTGGTGCGCAATCCCAGCGTCATCCTGTTCGACGAAGCCAATATTTCCCTGGATATGCGTCTGGACCAGTTGCTGCGCGACTATCTGGCCGAGCAGAAAGGGAAATGCAGCGTGGTGCTGGTGACCCATCGCCCTTCGTTCATCAATCTTGCGGATAAAACTTATTCCCTGGTCGATGGCCGTTTGCATGAGGGCCGCATCGAGCTTCGTTCCGATGCGGCCGTCGCCCTATCGGCTCAGGCAGACATGCTCAACTTGCCGGAACGCCCCGAATCTGTAGAAGCGCTTTCCGTTGTCATCCGTCGCCAGTTCGATGAAGAATCCGACCTGTCGATATGCTTGCTGCCGCTTTTGCACGCGGTTGAATGGCAGGGGCAACCCCGCGAGCTGGCCGATGCCATGCCGCATTTGGTGAAGCGCATGGATATTACCGTGCTGTGCCAGATCATGGCCAGCCTGGAGCTTTTCCCCAAACACCTCGACGGCCATCTGGCGCGTCTGGATCAACGTTTGATGCCCTGCCTTTTTGTGCCGCCCGGCAAGGCGGCGCTGGTGGTTTTGAAACAGTTGCCCAACGGGAATCTATGGGTGTTTGACAGTCTGTTGCGCGCCGAAACCGAAATAAAGCCAAGCACCGAGATGGGGGAAATTTATCTGTTCAAAAAGGTGGATGCTCCGGTCAAGTCGCGCCGCGCCGAATCGAGCTGGATCGGTGCGTTATTGCTGCGCTTCCGCAGCCATATTTTATTGGCGTTTGTTCTTTCCATAGCGGGAGCGCTTCTCGCTTTGACCCCCCCTTTGTTTGTGCGGGCGATCTACGATCTGGTATTGCCGTCCGGCGATATTGTGATGGGCGCTTTCCTGCTGGTCGGAGTGGTTGTCGCCATTGCTGTCGATGGTTTGCTGCGCAATCTCAAGAGCCAGATCACGGCTTTTGTCGGCGGGCGTTTTGAATATATTCTGGGCAATACCCTGTTCCAGCGCATCATTAACCTGCCCACTGCTTCTACCGACGGGGCGACGGTCAGCAATCAGGTGGGGCGGTTTAAAAGCCTGGAGAGTTTGCGCGATTTTTTCCTCGGGCCGGCTGCGTTGTTGGTGTTTGAACTACCCTCGACCCTGGTGTTGTTGCTGGCGATTGCCGCTATCAACCCCTGGGTGTTGGTGGTGATGTCGGCGTCGGTACTGTTTTTTTACCTGCTGTGGTTTTTCACGCAAAAACCCGGCGAAATTGCGGCGGCAAAATCCGGAATGCTGGCCACGGCACGTTGGGAATTTTTGAGCGAGGCATTGACCGATATGAGCTCTATCCGCTCGGTGGGCGCGGATCAATCCTGGGTAAGCCGGTTCCGGGAGTTGAGCGGCAAATCGGTCATGGCCAATTTCAAAAATAACCAACTGCATGCCCGCATCAACAGCATGGCGCAGATACTGGGCTCGACTACCGGCCTGATGGCGTTGGCGTTGTCCGCTTACCTGACGATACGCGGCGACATCAGCGGCGGAACCATGATTGCGACCATGATGATCCTGTGGCGCGTCATCGGCCCGATGCAGAATATATTTCTGGCTGCCACCTCGGTGGTGCATATCCGTTCCAGTATCCGCCAGGTCGAAAACCTGATACGCATCCGCAGCGAATCGGACGCCGGGGTGTTTCAAACTATCGGCTCCGTAATGGGCGGAACGCTCAGTTTTGCGCGGGTTTCCTTCCGCTACGCCAACGATGCCGATCCGGTTCTGCTGGGCATTTCATTTGCGGTGATGCCGGGGCAGGTTATTGTGATCGCCGGCAGCAATGGTTCGGGCAAGTCCACCTTGCTCAAACTGATCGAACGCATTTATATCCCGCAGGCGGGAACGATCCGTCTCAATAACGTGGATATACGCCAGCTTACCGCCGCCGACCTGCGCGCCAGAATCAGCTATATGCCGCAGCAATGCGAGTTGTTTTACGGTTCGGTGGCGCAAAACCTGCGCCTGGTACACCCGGCCGCATCCGATGCGGAGATGGATTGGGCCGTGGAAATGGCCGGGCTTGCCGCAGATATCGCGGCGCTTCCACAGGGGTTCGACACCCGCATTTCCAATAGCCGCTCATCACAACAACCGCACGGGTTCCGCCAGCGTCTTTCTCTCGCACGCACCATGCTCAAGCCTGCCGACATCGTGTTGCTCGACGAGCCCGGCACCGGCATGGACCGGTGCGGGGAAGAAGCGTTAGTGCGTTGTATCGAATGGTTGCGCGGGCGCGCCACGGTAATCATCGTTTCTCATCGGCCAGCACACATGCGCTTGGCGGATAGCGTAATTCTGATGCAACGCGGCTCCATGATCGCCATGGGGCCTTTTGAAAAAATCAAAGATAAAGTCATGTCGGAGTTGAGTTGAGTACGTGGTGCATCGTTCCCATGCTCCGCGTGGGAACGCCGGCCGTGCCGCTCTGCGGTACGGGACGCGGAGCGTCCCCTGATGCATTCCCACGGAGACCGTGGGAACGAGAAGAGCGTCAAGTGTCGCCTTTATTTCTGACTTATGAGTGAGTTGAATTCGGGGTTGAGTTGAATTCGGGGTTAAGTTGAATTCGGGGTTAAGTTAGGAGCCAAGCTAAATGTTTTTCAAAAAAAGACTGTTCTTCAAGAAAGAAGAAGCGCATCAGGAGCACGCATCCCCAACCCAAACGCCGCTGGGCAGCAGGGAGCGCAGCCTTCTTGCCGAGAGCATTCATATCGAAGAGGAGCTGGTGCCCGCTTTTGTCCGGCCTATCCTGTACCTGGTCGGGGCATTGGTTCTGATTTTTCTGATATGGGCGTCGTTAACCCGCATGAAGGAAGTGGCGCGCGCACCGGGCGAAGTCATTCCTTCCGGCAGCGTCAAGGTGGTGCAGCATCTGGATGGTGGCGTGGTGGCGGAAATAGCGGCTGAAGAGCGCAAACTGGTCGAACAGGGCGCGGTGCTGCTGCGCATCGATGGCACGCAGGCGCATGCCGATTATGGGCAAATGAAGGCGCGCCTCGATTCGCTGCGCCTGCGCGAGGAGCGGCTGAAGGCATTTACGGAGGACAAGAAGCCCGATTTTATCGGGCTTGGCATAGAGCAGCCTGGCATGGTTTCCAATCAGCAGGAAATATATATCACGCAGTTGGCCACAAGAGACTCAACCCTCTCGATACTGGATCGTCAAGTCGATCAACGCAAGCAGCGTATCCGCCAACTGGAAATGGCATTGTCCGTGGCAAAAGAGCATCAAGCCCTGACCGGCGAGCTTGCCGATATGCGCGAAAACCTGGCATCCCGCCAGTTGATAAATAAAACCGTGTTGTTGGAAACCCGGCGGGCAAAAGTGACCGCTTCCGGTGAGATTGCACGTTTGACAGAAGAAATCGGCGTTGCCGGGAATGAGCTGGCGGAGATTAGAAGCCGTCGCCTTGATACCCAGAATCAATTGCTGCGCGATGCCCTGGCCGAGCTGGGGGTCGTGCGCGCCGAGACAGCCGAGGTGGAAGAGACTATCCAGCGTTTACAGGGCCGCGTGGACCGTCTGGAAGTGCGCGCGCCCATCCGTGGCTATGTTCTGGATATGCGCGTGCAGAACGTTGGTCAGGTCATCCAGCCGGGGGCATTGCTCATGCAGGTCGTCTCCGACAACGCGGTAATGGAAGCCGAAGTGCGTATCTCGCCACGCGACATCGGCTTTGTCAGGGTGGGCCAGCCAGTCAATTTGCGGGTGACGAGTTACGACTATTCAAGGTTTGGCTTTGTCAAAGGCAGCCTGAAACGGGTGAGCGCCTCCAGCATGGTGGGCGAAAATAAAACGGCTTACTATCAGGGGTTGGTGCAGTTGAACAACCCTTATGTTGGCGATGTGCCAGGACGCAACCTCCTGCAACCCGGCATGAACGTGGAAGCGGAGATTCTGACGGGAGAGAAAACCCTGCTGGCATACCTGGTCAAACCGTTGATCGACGTCGTCTCGATGTCGTTTAGCGAGCGCTAACACCCTATAACTTCTGGCTGTCTATAATTTTGCAATTACCCCTTGTAGCATGAAACTATTGAAATTCAGTTAAATCGGCTCGTTTAACGTGAAACTCGCGAAGCGATTCGCTCGCTCTTTCTCCCGCTTGCGGGGGAAAGTTGGATAGGGGGAAACGGGCATGGCGAGTTTCAATGTCAGGGGTGACTGCTCGTCATGCCCGTCAGCCGAACAGGCGTTTACCCAAGGAGATCTAAATCATGGCCACCAACAACGAAGACACCACTCAAAATCAGGAACAACCCGCCAACGTCAATGCTGCGTTGGATCAGGAGGCTGTCCAGTTTGACGAGATGACTGTACTTAGCCGTGAGGGAGCCAATGAGGGTATAGGTCGAGCCGACAGCGCAACCGGAGCGCAGGAACGGGTCGAAGGTGCCGGCAACGAAAATATCCAGTCCGACATAAGGGCAAACATACTAGATCGTGACATGGTGGGCGAAGGCGGTATCCGTGACGAAGGTTTGAGCGTGGAGCGCCAGACCGTGGCTGCCGGGAGTACCGTACCAACCATGGATACCGACAGCGATGGGCAGCAAATCCCGGTTCCGCTCGTTGACCAGCCGCTCCCCAAAGATGACGTTGAGGTTATCAACCCAACTTTTGCAAGAAGTGCATCTCCTGATCCCTTGGCACCGGATGTTGTAACGCCTATTGGTGATGCGACGACACCGACTACACCGACGACGGTCACAACTGCGACTAGCCCGACCACGGTGACGAGCGCAACAACACCGACTACGGTCACGTCCGCCACGACCCCGACTACGGCGACCAGCGCAACTACGCCGACCACGGCGACGAGCGCAACTACGCCGACCACCGTGACGAGTGCGACCACCCCAACAACAGTCACGTCCGCCACGACCCCGA
>Ga0209212_1007456_pt1 | contig 12076 bp, 12 predicted proteins | sample RifGroC2_FD_183996 | JGI IMG/M metagenome (GOLD analysis project Ga0209212, IMG submission 183996) | Groundwater microbial communities from Rifle, Colorado, USA - Groundwater C2 (SPAdes) (version 2) | ecosystem: Environmental > Aquatic > Deep subsurface > Groundwater | place: Rifle, Colorado...
CCTCCGACCGAAGGCGGCACTATCGCCAGCGGGACACCGGCCTCGGCGGCCACCTTTTTAGGGAGCTTCTGGTCGAAGTACGGTTCCACTATAAGCAGGCGCACGCCCTCGGCCTTGATACGGGCTATCAGCGAATGTATATGCGCCGGGGACGGCGGTATGCCGGGCCTGGGCTCCACGAAATCCACCACGTCCAGGCCGAAACGCTTGGCGAAACTCGGCCAGGAGTTGTGGTAGGTCACCACTTTTACGTCTTTCAACGCCGCCGCTGCGGCGTCCCACTCTTTTTGCTTTTGCGAAAGGCGCTCTTCGAAAGCCGCCAGGTTCGCTTTGTACTTTTCGGCGTTAGCCGGGTCGATGGCCGAAAGCCTGCGGGCTATGGCGCGCGCTATCAAGCGCCCGTTCTCCGGGTCCAGCCAGTAATGCGGGTTCCCCAGAGGGTGCACGTCGCCGAGCGAGCGGTCTACGCCGCCTGCCGGCTTTTCCAGTATCTCGCAGCCTTCCGACGCGTCCAGGAACCCCGGCCTGCCCGGGAGTATGCCGGGGTTCCTGGCGCTGGTCAGCAGCGCCGGGGCCCAGCCGGTCTCCAGCTCAAGCCCCACCTGTATAAAGAGCTGCGCTTTCTTGAGCTTCAGCAGATAGCTGGGCTTCGCCTCCACGAAATGCGGGTCCTGGTAGCCGCGGGCGATGGAGCCCACCTCCGCCGTCTCGCCGGCAACTTCCCTTGCCAGGGCCGCCAGGTCCTCCGTAGTGGTCACGACTTTCACTTTGGCCGCCAGCGGCGCCGCGCAAAGGAACGAAGCCAGTAAAAAAAGGTTCAGGAACTTCATAATTGTTCTCCTTATATTATTAGAACGGATGGGCCCCGTGGGGGCCGATATTGAAAGTAAGTTTCAGGAAGCCCAGTTTCTCCGTAGTCCCGTCGCTCCTGTCCACCTGTCTTCCCTGGAGGCTGAGCATGCTGAACTCGGACGGCATAAAGGTCAGGTAGACCAAAGCGCCGCTTTCATGGGCGGTCCCGCCGCCGGGGGCCTGCGTCCAGTCATAGCGCCCGCCGGCCCGCCAGCGCCGGGCGAACTGGTATTCCAGGTGGCTGAAATAGCCCTTGGTGTTCTCGAAAGAACCGGCGGCAATTTCCCGCCTGTTCCAGAGCAGTTCGGTCTGCCAGAAAACAGAACGGTAGATAGCCCGCCTGGGGTTTTTCCACCGGTAAGTCAGGTCCAGGCCGTAAAGCCGGCTAGACAGCGTGGAGGAGGACGACGACACAGGATCGAACTCCAGCCCGGCCGCGCCCAGGGCGCAGCTGCCGCCCAGCGTGATATTGGCCGCCTCGGTGAGGTCCAAATAGCCGTTGAGTCGGCTGATATAGAGCAGGTCTCGCCGGGCCTTGTCGAAAGAGGGAACTTCCGCCGCCTCCGGCATAGTAAAGGCCTGCGCGTCCAGGTTCAGCAGCAGCCAGGGATTCGGGACATGCCAGGACAAACCGCCGCCGGCTGAAGCCAGGCCCTCCTCGCCTAGGTAGGCCTCATGCGCCAGCGGCCGGTCGGCGAAGGGCGTTTCCGGGGTATGCGTAAGGTTGAATTTTCCGAAAGCGCCTTTAAATTTCCCCGCTTTCAAGGAAAGACCGCCGGGCAGGCTGTACCAGGTCAGGTAGCCCTCCTCCAGGTCTATCCCGCCCTCCCCTTCCACGGCCACAAAAACGTCGGCCCGCGTGTAGGGGTCCACCACGGACTGAAAGGCTATCTCGGCCTCTTTGACCGCGAAGGGTGAAACCTCTTCCTCACCGGCCGGGTTCCTGCGGCCGGTCTCGCCCTGAAGCCAGCCCACCACGCTGATGTTCGGATTAAGTATATTGGACGACTGAAGCGCGTTCCCCGAGAGCTGCGGCTGCGCCGGCAGGGCGGCAGGCACGTTCAGGAGAAGCGCCGAAAAAAGCGCCTTGTGAAATCTCATAGATCCTCCAAAGTTATGAAGCGAGCCCCGTTAGACGGGGAAGATACGGGAAAGTGCGGCTGGGTTTAACTGAGTGAGTTTTCCGCGGGGGGCGCGCGGCCCCGGAAGGCCGGCTGGAATTCAGCCGTGGCCGGCCTTGCGAAAAAGGCCGGGCGCAGCAGCTTGAAATTTTCAGGGGCGGACAGCAGCGCGGAGCCGCAGTCGGCGTTCAGCTCGGGGGAATGGGAAACGGAGCAGACCTGGCAGTTGGCTTCGGAGACATTATGGGTAAAAGCCACGTGGGCCGGCAGCGACAGCACGGTCAGCAGCGCGGCGAAGAGTGAAAAAAGCCCGGCTTTTACTTTGATGGTCCGCATTACAGCAATACTACAATAAAGCGCGCGGCGCTCACAATGGACGTCTTCGGAAAGTATTTGCCCGCGCGGGCGGATTTTTGTAGTATTCGGGGATAGGGAAGTTAATTAAAGGGGGCTACATGAAAACAACTGAAAAAGTTATCGGCACGGGCATAGGCATTGCGGCGCTGGCGGCGATAGGCGCCTATTTCCTGACCGGAAAAAATGGCGCCGGCAACCGCGACGTCATCCGCGGCTGGACGCTGAAAATGAAGGGCGAGGTTCTGGAAAAGGTGGAGGAGCTGAAGGACCTAAAAAAAGAGGACTATTATAAGATAGTCGACGAGGCCGCGGCGCGCTACGACCGCCTGGAGCGCGTAAGCGCCGAGGAGCTGAAGCGCCTGACGCAGGACCTGAAAGGCGCCTGGGAGCATATAAGCAAAGAGTTGAAGTAAACCGGCCCCGGGTGGCCGTCATACCGCCGGGAACGGGCCAAAGGCTTCGTTCCCGGTTTTTTTGCGCTTCAGCGCAGGACCTCGGCGGCGAAAGCTTTCACCTCTTCTATAAAACCCTGCCAGGAATTTACCGGCAGCTGCCCCGCGCGCTTGAAGATCACCAAATGCCCGGGAGCGCCCTGGACCCGCAGGCCCAGATTGCGCTCGAACCAGGCGGCGCGCTGGGGCGTGAAGAACAGGTGGACGGGAGTCTCCTCCGGCGCGGTCAGGCGGTATTTGTCCGAGAACAGCGGGAAAGCCGGCAGGTCAATATCCTTGAAACCTATGGCCTCGCCGAGCTTGTAGATGAAAGACTCCGGCTTCAGGTCGAAAACGGGGATAGAGCAGCCGGAACAGGCAATGAGCGCCAGGGTGAAGTTGGAGGTGCGGCTGTTCCTGCCGCCGCCGGTGACGAAAGTGTAATCGAAAACGCTTATCGTGCCGCGGCTCGACCGGGTCTGCACCAGATTATAGGCCTTGCGGGAATGCCCCAGCCTGAAGAGCTCTATCCCCGTGCCCTCAAGAAGGGCCGGGTCCGGCCCCTCCGGCGTGAAGGCCAGGCCCATGGAGGAGGCCAGCTCCTCCAGGTCCTTCCTGCGCTTCCATTTGAAGTAGAAAACAAGGCTGAGAAAGGCCGCCGCTATGCCGATAAAGATAAAGACCGGATTTGAGTGAAGGAGCTCCATTTTTCCCCCTAAGAAAATGTTTTCACGCCAGGTTGAAAAGCAGGCCGCCCAAGCCGGACCAAGGCGGAAGACTTCAGTTTCCGCCTGTATTGTTCAGGTCCAGGTTTTTCAGTTCGTCCCCCGCGGTTTTCTCAAAAAGAGCCTTGGCGTCCTTGGCCTCTTTCACATGCCCGACCGTGGTTTTAAGGTAATTGCCTGGCGCGGTCAGCGGGTTCCGGCTGAAAACCGGCGCGGTCGATGCCGCGGCGGCGGTTTCCGCGGTCGGCTCGGCCTTGGGCACGGGAACGTTCTCCGGTTGCTTCTTTTTACAGGAAGCAAAACCGAAGGCGACAGCGATAATTGCAAGAGTTATGAAGGTCTTCATTATTTCCCTCCTACCGTCGCACCCAGCCCGCGCCGAGCTGCGTTTAAAGCCGGGCGATACGTTCGGCTATCTGCACTGAATTAAGGGCGGCGCCCTTGTAAAGATTGTCCGAAACTATCCAGAGCTGGAATTCGTTGGCCGCCGTCCTGGCCCGGCGCAGACGCCCGGCGTACACTAGCTCCGCGCGCTGGCCGTTCTCGAGCGGCGTCGGGTAAGCTTCGGGCTTCTTGAAAAATTTAAGGCCCGGCGTGCGCAGCAGCTCTTTTTTCAGCGCCGCCTCGGAGCAGGGCCGCGCCAGCTTGAACCAGGCGGCCAGCGAGTGCCCGCGCAGCACCGGCACGCGGACGGCCGTGCAGCTGATCCTTATCCTTTTGTCTCCCCAGATCTTCTTCAGCTCCGCCTCCACCTTGTTCTCCTCGCCGGAGTTGCCTTCGGCGTCGAAACTCCCGACCTGCGGGAAAAGGTTGAAAGCGATGGGGCGCGGGAATTTCCCGTCCTTAGGCCTCGTCACCGAGCCTTTTTTAAAATAGCCTTTCAATTCCTCTTCCAGCTCGCCCATGGCGGCCTTGCCCGCCCCTGAAACGGCCTGGTAGGTGGCGAGCCTGAGCTCGGTAACGCGGAATTTCCGGTGGATCCCGGCCAGGGCCACCGCCGCGCCGGTCAGGGTGCAGTTTGGCCCGGCGACAAGTTTTTTAGCCGGCTTCAGCTCGGCGCCGTTCACCTCGGGGATGACGAGAGGCACGCCCGGCGCCAGCCGGAAAAAGGCGGAATCGTCTATGCACCAGGTCCCGGCCGCGGCCAGGCGCGGCGCGAACTCTTCGGCCACCTCGTCGGTGGAAACGAAGAAGGCTATATCCGATTTTTTCAATCCCTCCAGGGACGGGGCGGCGCAGGCGTATTTTTTCCCGCGGAAAAAGACGTCGGCCGGCTTCCTGCCGGAATTGAAGGGATAAAATTCCCCGACGGGGAACCGCCTGCTCTCCAGCAGGGCCAGCAGTTCGCCACCCACCATGCCCGAAGCGCCCACCACGGCCACGTTAAATTTTTTCATAGGTCAGTCTTCGCTTTCCATACCCAGGTCGCCCGCCGGCGCCGCCGGGGCCGCCGGAGCGGCCGGCACGGTGATCGCCATGGAATAGCCGATATTCTCGAGATTATCCTGGGCGGCGGCGCGCAGGTAGAACATGTCCCTGGAGATCGCCTCCCGCCCGAAGGTCCAGAAATAAGGCGACTTGAAGAAATAGCGGGTAACGCGCTGCCAGTCGAACTTGTCGTAGGAAACTTCCAGCCAGGCCGCGCGGATGTCCTCCCCGATGGCGGCGAAGGAGACGTTGATCTCGGATTGCGTAAGCTCGGCCGCGAAGCCCTTCACGAAGACCTTGTATTCGTTCAAAGGGACCAGCTTGATGGCGATGGCCGGCTTGATGCCGGAAATGGGGGTTTCCAGCACGCCCTCTCCCGACGGGGAATTGCCCTTTATCGAGCGGTTCAGCCAGACGTCCTCGACGTCGCCGCCGCTCATCGAGGCGGCCAGGATCGGCGAGCTGGAGGCCGAGGTGAAATAGCGCGACGAGGACCAGAGCGCCAGGTAGTTGTCCTTCTCCGACGAGACGCGCGAGAGAGGGATCTCCGCCCACACCCAGCGCGCGGAGTCCACCCCTTCGAGGGAATCGTTGGGCAGCGGCTCGCGCGGCAGGTCCGCCGCGTCGACGAGGAAATAGGTGTGGTCGGAATTGAAAGTAGGCGCCTGGTTGAGCGCCATATAGATCTTGCCGGGGACCGGCGCGGTGTCCCAGGAGGCCGGCCAGGACATTATCTTGGTCCGGCCGAGCTTGGCGCCGATGAAGGCCTTGGCGTAGCCGCCGGTGGGCACCGGGGGCAGCTTGATGATCCAGCAGTTGTTGTACCCGACGTACCAGTCGGCGTGGAAGCCGCCGTCGGCGTAAAGGTAATGCCTGCCCAGGTTCCTCTCCGGCGAGAAATACGCCGGCACCGGCGACTTGGCGGAAAAAGCCGGGCCCTTCCCCCCGTCGGAGGAAGGCGCCTGGGCGCGGGAGACGTCTAAACAACTGGCCAACAGGGCCGCCGCGAGCAGATAGCGCATTTATCAGGTCCTGGCTGCTACTTTCTCAGAATTTGCAGTACCCTTTCAAGATCGTCCAGCGAAAAGTACTGTATGATTATTTTACCATTCTCGGGGCCGGGCCCGGGGCAGACCTCCACCTTGGTGCCCAGGATCTTCTCCAGCGAGGACTCGAGGGCCGCGACCTCGGGGGTGCGGCGGGAGCCGGCGCGGGGCGCCCTCTGGGCGCGGGGCTTGTCGGCGTGGAAGCCCTGGGCGAAGCTCTCCACGTCGCGCACTGAAAGTTTCTCGCTCATGATCCGCTGGTAGAATTCGCGGCGCTTGGCCGAATCCGGGATGGAGATAAGGGCGCGGGCGTGGCCCTCGCTGATAGCGCCGGCCTGGATGCCCTGGCGGATATCTTCGTCGAGCTCCAGGAGCCGCAGGGTATTGGACACGGCGGCGCGGGATTTGTGCACCTGCTTGGCGATATCCGACTGGGAGACCCCGAACAGGTCCATAAGCTGCTTGTAGGCCAGCGCCGTATCCACGGAGTTGAGGTTCTCGCGCTGTATGTTCTCCATCAGGGAGAGCCCGAGCTTTTGTTCGTCGTCCAGATTTTTCTTTACGATGGCGTCTATCTCGGTCAGCCCGGCCAGCCTGGCCGCGCGCAGGCGGCGCTCCCCGGCTATCAGCTCGAAGTCGTCTTCGCCGCTGTCCTTCCACACTGAAATAGGCTGCAGCAGCCCCCTTACCTTGATGGACTCGGACAGTTCGGCCAGGGAGGCTTCGTCGAAATTACGGCGCGGCTGGTGGCGGTTGGGGCGTATCCTGCCTACAGGGATCCTCTGCACCATATCCCCCGATATATCGTTGTTCTGCACCTTGGTGATCAGCGAATCAATTCCCCGGCCTAAAGCTTTCCTCATATATTCTCCTTATAAAACAAACACATTTTGATTTTGCGCGGTCCCTTATCGAGGCTGAGCCTCGATAGGTCAGCCGCCGAGATCGTATTCCAGTTCGGCTTCCTCGGTCACGTACAGATCGGATTTTTTGTGCACGGAAGTGTCTACGCCGCGCCTCTCAAGGAACTCCAGGGTCAGCTCCTTATAAGCCAGGGCTCCGCGGGAACTGGGATCGTAGACGAAGATGGGCTGGCCGAAACTGGGCGCCTCGGCCAGGCGCACATTGCGCGGGATGACGGTCTTATAAAGCCTGTCGCCGTAATACTTGCCTATCTCCCCCTTTACCTGGTTGGCCAGGTTTATGCGGGAATCGTACATGGTTATTACCCCGCCGTCTATCTTCAGCCCGGGATTGAGGGCCTGGCGGATCTTCTCCACGGTATTCATAAAATAGGCCAGGCCTTCCATGGCATAGAATTCGCACTGTACAGGGGTAAGGACGGAATTAGAGGCGTTAAGGGCATTAACGGTAAGCAGCCCCAGGGAAGGAGGGCAGTCTATAATAATAAACTTATACATTCCCTTAACCTTCTCCAGTGAGCGCTTGAGTACCGACTCGCGGGAGAACTCGCTTACCAGCTCTATCTCCGCGCCTGCAAGGTTATGGCTGGTAGGTATAATGTCCAGCCACTCCACGGAAGTCTGGTGTATGGCGGATTCGGCGGGAGCCTTGCCGCAGAGCACGTCGTAAATATTCTTATTGTTCTTGGTAATATCCACGCCGAGCCCGGAAGTGGCGTTACTTTGAGGATCGAAGTCCACGAGGAGCGTCTCATAGTCGAAAGCAGCCAAGGCCACGGCCAGGTTAATAGCCGTGGTAGTTTTCCCCACCCCGCCCTTCTGGTTCGCTATCGCCACTATTTCAGCCATATTGAGCTCCTAATGCCCGCTATAATGTTTCACGTGAAAACAATATTTACCCACCGCCCCATAATTGTATAGTTTTGTCAAAAGCAAGTCAAGGCTAACCGCCAACTGACACCCGGACACAAACACCAACCATGCAACCGCAAGAGGCGCAACACCTCAGGCGCTGCCAAACCTACACATTGTTTTCACGTGAAACAACCCGACCCGCATCCACACAAAGGAACTGCCCCCAAACTTGCGTTTGAGGGCAGAAACCGCTTCATGGTATTTTCAGAGACCCTTGTTTTCACGTGGAAACATTATTTCCCACAGGCGCCTTATTCTATAAAGATTTCGACCTTGTCGCCGCCATCCTGAACATCTATTATCTTCATGGGCTCCTGGCTGTCTATCGCCTCCTGTATCTTACCCAGGTCCACATCATAGCCCTTATCGGCGAGCTTGGACTTTATTTTGCTTTCTATAAAAGGGGCCATAAACTTGGCCCAGCCCAGCGGAACATTCACGTTTACCTTCGGCTCGGCGCTGCCGCTTTCGTAGACGCGGATACGGAGAGCGCGCCCCTTCCCCCCCGCGCCTCCTTCCGGGGCAGCCTTGCCCAAAGCCTCCAGCAGCTCCATGGCCTCGGAAGAAGAGATCTTTTTTTCTTCCAGCATTTTAAGTATCCGCAGCTTTTCTTCGTTCATATTTTTATCCCTTAGGACTCAAGTCCTTTTAACAGCCCTATAGCTTCCTGGGCGGTTATCTCCCCCCGCTCCAGCCTTTCGACGATCTCAAGACGACGCTTCCTCCCCTCCGCTTGGAGACTGCCCAACCCCAGCCGGTTAAGCAGATTATCCAATTTGCCTTTTACCGTGGGGTAAGAAATGCCAAGCTGTCTCTCCACTTCCTTAATATTCCCGCGAGCCGCGAGAAAGACGCGGAGAAAACTCTCATCCTCAGGAGAGAGCGACGCAAACGAAGGCAATTCAAAACTCCCCTTTACCGTCGTTTTACAATCCGAACAGCATAACTCGGTCACTACCACTTTCCCGCTGCACGAAGGACATTTATTAGGAATATTCATATTATTAATGTTTGCCTTGATTTTATTAATTTTCTAATTGCTATATTCAATTATATTACACAGAATAAAGAATGTCAAGGCTATGCCGGGTGCCGCTCATTGAGCTATGCTCATTAGGCCTATGGCCATGCCGTAACAAGCGCTATGCGCCTCAGACGGCCAAGCGGCCAAGACCCAATCCCTAGAAAATCAGAATTCCAAGAAGGGGCAAAAAAGAGGCCCGGGTTTCAGCCCGGGCCTCACATGGTTTTTTAGGGGGAAATCATTTCCCTTTCTCGATCGAAATAAAAGGCACGCCCGCTCCGACGTAGCCGGGGAGAACGCCGTTCCATTTTTCTATGGCCTTCAGCTGAGCGTCCACCTTGCGCAGCTCTATCAGGGCGGGGGTAACCTGCTCGCGCTGCATGCGCAGGGCCTCGGCTTCGCCCCGGGACTTGGCTATCTGCTGCTCGGCGTCGCGTTTGGCTTTCTCGACGAGCTTGCCGGCCATCTGGGCCTGCTGGTCCGCCACCTGCTTATCCTCCACGGCCTTGAGGAACTGGTCGGTAAAATCCAGGTCTACGACGGAGATATCGGTGACCACTATCTGCTTGGTCGTAAGCCGCTCTTTCACTTCCTTATTGATCTCCATGACCAGCTCATTGCGCTCCGAAATGACCCTCTCGGCGGAATAGCGGGCCGCTATGGCCTTGAAGACCTCCTGCACGGCGGGATCCACGATATTCTCGACGTAATTAGGGCCCAGGTTGCGGAAAATACTGACGGCCGTGCCCTGCTCAATGCGGTGGTTTACCACCAGGTGCGCGTTCATGGTCTGCAGGTCCTTGGAGAAGGCCTGGGTCTTGATATTGGCGCGCTGTATCTGTATGGAGAACTTGGTCACGCCCTCAAGGAAGGGCAGCTTGAAATGCATACCCTCGCCGTAAGAGTCCACTATAGCCCCGAGGCGCGTCTTTATGGCCACTTCGCCCGGGGGGACTATAAAGAACGCCGAGAAAGCCAGCATAACAGCCACTACAAGAACCGCGGGCAGCAAAAGCTTGCCCATAATGTCTTTTTCCATGTTTCCTCCGCCTTGTTTTTTAGATTCGATGCCGAACTGCTTCTTGAATTCGTTAATGATCTCGTTAAGGTCTTCGAAAAAGGAGTTATCCATAGGAAGATTATACATATTAACACCGGCGGCGCTTCAAATAATTTAAAATATATTCCCGATGAAAAATATTTTTAAAAACGGCCCTAACATCCCCCTGCTATTCTTTATCTCCGGCATAAGCGGGCTGCTCTACGAAACCGTCTGGTTCCGCATGCTGATCCGCGTCTTCGGCACCACGCTCGAAGCCACCAGCACCGTGCTGGCCGTCTTCATGGGGGGACTCGCGCTGGGGGCCGTGCTGGCCGGAAAAAAAGCCGACGGGCTGAAGAACCCGCTGAGGATTTACGCCGGGCTTGAGCTGCTGATAGCGCTGTCCGCCCTGGCGGCCACGCTGCTTATGGCCGGCCTGCCGGAACTCATAGCCCCGCTGCTCCCCGAAGGGGGGGCGCCGGGATCGGCCGCGGCCACTACCGCGATACGCCTGCTGGTCTCGGCGGCCGTATTACTGGTCCCGACGGCGCTGATGGGCGCCACCCTGCCCCTCCTGCTCAGCGGTCTTTCCAGCGGCGCCGCCGACGCGGGGGGGAAGATCTCCAGGCTTTACGCCCTCAATACCCTCGGCGCCGCCGTCGGAGTGCTGGCCGCGGGCTACCTACTGATAGGCCATATAGGTGAAAAAGGAACGGCGGCGCTGGCCGCCGCGCTGAACCTGGGCATAGCGCTGCGGATATTCCTTGCCGCCGCGCCGGACCGGTCGCCGTCGGCGCCGCCGGAGGCCACAGCCGAAGGCGCGCGCGGCTACAGGCGCATGCTCCTGGTCATGGGGGCCTCCGGCTTCACGGCCCTGGCCCTGGAGGTGCTCTGGGCGCGCCTGCTGGTGCTGACCATAGGAAGCTCCGTCTACGCTTTTTCGGCCATGCTCTGCTCTTATTTACTTGGAATCGCGCTGGGCAGCCTCTACGCCGAAGAAAGAGCCGATTCCGGTCAGAACCAGCTGCCGCTGCTAGCCAGGACCCAGGCCGCCATAGCCGGCCTATCCTTAATAGGGCTGGCCGCCTTCTATTTCGCCGGAAGCTCCACCTTGGACATTAAATACCTGTACACCCCGCTTTCCGGGGCGGGGGATATCTTCCACCTTTTCGGCTGGTCGGCCGCGATAATAATGCCGGTAACGCTGCTTATGGGCTTTTTCTTCCCGCTGGCCGCGCAGGCGGGAGTGCGCGCGGCCGGGAGGGTGGGGGCCATAGGGAATCTCTACGCCGCCAATACCCTCGGGACCATTTTAGGCTCGCTTGTCACCGGCTTTGTGCTGATACCGCAATTAGGAACCAAGTTCAGCTTTATACTTACGGCTCTCCTGGCGGCCCTTACGGGGACCCTGCTGGCAGCCATTGCCGGTGAGGAAGAAAAGCGCCGCTTTACCCCGTGGCTGGCCGCCGGCCTGCTCCTCGCCGGGGCCTCCTTCCTCCTTCCGGATCCGGTTTTTCACACCATAAACAGGCGCTTCAGCGCCCACCTGAACGGCTACCTGGCCTACCATAAGGAAGACCGGGCCGGCGCGGTGGACGTGGTCTTCTCGGGGAACGGGCGCTCAAAATCCTTATATATAAACGGCGTAGCAGTCTCCGGCAACGGGGATGCGGGCAAACTGATGTCCCATTTCCCGCTTCTTTTCCAGGAAAAGCCGGGAACGATGTTCATAATAGGCCTGGGCGCGGCCAATACGCTGCGCTCGGGCGTCCTGCACGGAGTAAAAGTCACCGTGGCCGAGCTCCTTGCCGCCGTGCGGGAGACGGGGCCGCTTTTCGCCGAGAACTGGAAGCAGGCCGAGGCCGACGGCAAGTTCGAGGTGCGGCTTAACGACGGGCGCAACGAGCTCCTGCGCAACCGCGGGACTTACGACGCCATAATAGTGGACGTCACGCCGCCGATCTACAGCTCGGGCGCCGTCAACCTCTACAGCCGGGACTTCTTCAAAATAGCCAGGTCGAAACTCTCGAAGGACGGCATCCTCAGCCTCTGGATACCCCTGCCCTGCTTCGAAAGCGACTATCACATGATACTCCGCGCCCTGAAAGACGTGTTTCCCGAAGTTAATGTGTGGAGTTTCCCCGGGCAGCCCGGTTTCCTGGCCCTGGCGTCGAACAATAAACTGGAAAATGACCCTAAAATACTGGAAAGC
>Ga0209212_1007458_pt1 | contig 12075 bp, 8 predicted proteins | sample RifGroC2_FD_183996 | JGI IMG/M metagenome (GOLD analysis project Ga0209212, IMG submission 183996) | Groundwater microbial communities from Rifle, Colorado, USA - Groundwater C2 (SPAdes) (version 2) | ecosystem: Environmental > Aquatic > Deep subsurface > Groundwater | place: Rifle, Colorado...
TAGCGGCTTCGTCCAACCCTCCCCTTGAAGGGGAGGGAGCAGAGTTCAACCCTCCCCTTGAAGGGGAGGGAGCAGAGTTCCTCCCCCTTCAAGGGGGAGGTTAGGAGGGGGATGGGGGGCGAATGTTTGGGAGACAACCCGATAAGCACGGATCCTTCTTCTCGTTCCCACGGTCTGATGAAACAACTAGCCATTTGACTAAGTGAGTAAAGAACGCTCACTAAGTCGCTGGTTATCCGTGGGAATACATCAGGGGACGCTCCGCGTCCCGTACCGCAGAGCGGCACGGCCAGCGTTCCCACGCGGAGCATGGGAACGATGCAATGTCGCCAAAGCTACTGACTGCTGTGCGAGAATCTTCGTGATTTCCGTGTTCTTCGTGGTGAAATGTTTTTTTTAGGTTCATTGTTTCTGGCAACCTGGTACCAACGGCTCAAATTTTTTCCAGCAACTCATCAATAAAATACCTGGCTTCATCCTGGTTGGATAACCGTTTCCCGCTGATCCAGAATATATCCTCGGCGCGGCTGCCCAAGGTGTTGATCTTGGCACGGTGCAGGCTGATGTTGTGCTTGTCCAGTATCAGCGCGATGCGCGCCAGCAGGCCGGGGCGGTCTCCGGCGACCAGCGACAACACGTACATTCCCTTGTTGTCCGGTTTGATCTCGGCCTCGGCCGTGATCGGGAAGTGCTTGAGCTGGCGGCTGACGCGTCCCGATGCGGCGAGCACGATCGGCTTGGCTTGCGCAATCTGCTGCGCCAGCTCGAATTCGATGTAGGTCATGATGTCGCGGTAGGCCGTGCCGCCGCGCGCCGCCTCCATGATCTGGAAGCTGTCCAGCGCGTAGCCGTGCCGCGTGGTGTGGATCTTGGCTTCGGCGATGGTGTAATTCATGCGCGCAAAAAAGTTGCATATCCGCGCGAACAGGCCGCGCTGATCCGGGCAATACACCATCACCTGCAAACCTTCGCCGGCGCGGCTGATGCGCGCTTTCACGATGGGCGCGGCGGGACTCACTTTGAAGGCCAGCAGGCGGGTGTGCCAGGCGATTTCCTGCGGCGCGTGATCGAGAAAATAGCTGTCGTCGAGCTGCGCCCATAACAACCGGTAGGCATCGGGCGTCAGCGCGTAAAGGTTGAGCGCGTCGGCCGACTCGCGGCGGATTTCCCCGAGCCGGTCGGCCACCTTGCCGTCGCTCAGGTAGCGGCGCGTCTGCCAGAACAGGTCTTCCATCAGCCTGGCTTTCCAGGCGTTCCATATCTCCGGGCTGGTGCCGCGCACGTCCGCGACGGTCAGCAGGTACAGCGCGACCAGATAGCGGTCATTCTTGATCTTGGCGGCGAAGTCCGCGATCACCTCGGGATCGGACAGATCCTGCTTCTGCGCGGTGGCGGAAAGGGTGAGATGCTGTTCGACCAGCCACACGATCAAGTCGGCGTCGGCGTCGCCGAGTTGATGCTGGACGCAAAATGCGCGCGCGTCTTTTTTGCCTAGCCGTGAATGGTCGCCGCCGCGTCCCTTGGCGATGTCGTGAAACAGCCCGGCGACATACAGCACTTCCGGGCGGGCGAATTCATTTATCAGTTTGCCGCACAGCGGGATTTCCTGCGTGTGTTCCGCTGCGGCGAAGCGGCGCAGGTTATGCACCACCATCAGGATATGCTCGTCCACCGTATAGACGTGGAACAGGTCGTGCTGCATCTGCCCGACGATGCGCCCGAAGGCGGGCAGATAGCGGCCGAGAATGCCGTACCGGTTCATGCGCCGCAGCGCGTGGAGCACGCCGTGCGGCTGGCGCAGAATTTCCATGAAGCGCGCCCGGTTCAACGGGTTGCGGCGGAATGCTGCATCGACCCGGCCTTGCGCCCGCCACAGCGCGCGCAGCGTCTTGGCGCTGAGGTCGGTCAGTTCGCCATGCTGCTCCATCAGCAGGAACAGCTCGAAGATCGCTTCGGGCGTGTGTTCGAATAATTGCTCGTCGCGGATTTCCAGCAGCGTGCCGACAACCATGAATCGCTTGTTCAGCGTGTGCCGCACCGGTGTTTCGCCAAATAAGTAGTCGTGCAGGTTTTGCAGCATGATGGTGTTGAACTGGCGCACCCCCAGTTTGGTGCGGTAATAGCGCTGCATCAGATGCTCGCTGGCGCGGCGGTTGGCGGAGGCATTGATGCCCAGTTGTTCGGCGAGCGGCGTCTGAAAATCGAACAGCAGGCGGTCTTCGTGGCGTCTGGCGAGGTAATGCAAACGGATGCGCAGGGTTGCCAGCAGCGCGCTGTGGCGCGCGATCTGGCGCGCTTCGGCGGCTGTGAGCAGTCCGATTCGTGCGAGTTCGCTCCAGTGCGTACCCAGCCCGGCCGCGCGCGCGATCCAGGTGACGGTCTGCAAATCGCGCAGGCCGCCCGGGCTTTCCTTCAGGTTCGGTTCGAGGTTGTAATCGGCTTCCGCATAGCGCGCGTGGCGACGCTGTTGCTCTTGCAGCTTGGCAAGATAAAAGGCGCGCAGGTCGAGGTTCTGTTGCACGCTGGCGCACAATTCATTGAACAATTCTTTATTGCCGCACAACAGGCGCGCTTCGAGCAGGTTGGTCTGCACGGTGATGTCGGCAGACGCGTCCATGCACTGCGCTACGGTGCGGACGCTGTGCCCGACTTCCAGCCCGATATCCCACAACACCCCGATCAGCCGATGCAATTGTTGCTGCAAGGCCTCATCCGGCGGATGCCCGGCCAAGAGTTTTTCGGATTCGGCATCCAGCAGGATCAGCAGATCGATGTCCGATCTGGGGTAGAGCTTGCGGCGCGCGTAGCCGCCTACCGCCGCCAATGCGAGGCGGTCTGGCATCGCGAGTTGCCGCCAGACGCGGCGCAGGTAGCGGTCGATCAACCGGCTGTGCGCGGCGAGCAAACGCGCCGCATTGTTGTGTTTCAGGAAGCTCTGCTCGAGCGCCGCACGGTCGCCGCGCAACGACTCGCGCAGCGCGGCTACATCGTCAAAGGGGCGGGGGAGGGCAGCCATCGGAAACGGTCAATACTTCGAAGCCGGTCTCGGTGACGAGGATGGTGTGTTCGTATTGCGCCGAAAGGCTGTGGTCTTTGGTGACCACCGTCCAGCCGTCGCCGAGATGCTTGATGGCCGCCTTGCCGGTATTGATCATCGGCTCGATGGTGAAGGTCATGCCCGCTTCCAGTTTTATTCCGGTTTTCGGGCGGCCGTAATGCAACACCTGCGGCTCCTCATGGAAGCGCCTGCCGATGCCGTGTCCGCAGAATTCGCGCACCACGCTGTAGCCGAGCGGTTCGACGAAGCTCTGGATGGCATGGCCGATGTCGCCCAGGTGCGCGCCCGGTTTTACCACGCGGATGCCGCGCCACAGTGCCTGCCAAGTGGTTTCGCATAAGCGCCTGGCCTGGATCGACGGTTCGCCGACATAGAACATCCGGCTGCTGTCGCCGTGGTAGCCGTCCTTGATGACGGTGATGTCCAGATTGACGATATCGCCGCTCTTGAGCGCCTTGTCGCCCGGCACACCGTGGCAGATCTGATGGTTGATCGAGGTGCAAATCGATTTGGGGTAGGGCGTGTGCCCGTGTGGCGCATAATTGAGCGGTGCGGGGATGCCGCGTTGCACATTAATGATGAAGTCGTGGCACAGCCTGTCCAATTCGTTGGTCGTCACGCCTGCCTTGACGAACGGGGTGATGTAGTCAAGCACCTCGCTGGCCAGGCGGCCGGCAACGCGCATTTTTTCGATTTCTTGCGGGGTCTTGATGGATACGGACATAGGATTTGTACTTTTTTCGAGAGTGCTGCTTTCAGGATGGCCGAGAATATCATGCGGGCTAAACTCGTGCCATGCTTGACCAAACAACCTGAATCCTGCAGCTACACGCCAGTTTTTTCTTCAGAGGGGATCCGGATACTCAGAGGGAATCCGATCCACCATCAGCATCAGGGCTAAAAATATCCGGGCATTCTGGACATAAAAAAACAGGGCGGAAATATCCGCCCTGCGTTGCGGCCATCTGGCTTAAAGCAGCGGCACGATCATCAGCGCGACGATATTGATGATCTTGATCAGCGGGTTCACCGCCGGACCGGCGGTATCCTTGTAGGGATCGCCGACGGTGTCGCCGGTGACGGCGGCTTTGTGCGCTTCCGAGCCCTTGCCGCCGAAGTTGCCTTCTTCGATGTATTTCTTGGCGTTATCCCATGCGCCGCCGCCGGTGGTCATCGAGATCGCGACGAAGATGCCGGTGATGATGGTGCCGACCAGCACGCCGCCGAGAGCCTGCGCGCCGAGCGTCAGCCCAACGATCACAGGCACTGCAATCGGCAGCAGCGACGGGACGATCATTTCCTTGATCGCGGCCTTGGTCAGCATGTCCACGCAGGTGCCGTATTCCGGCTTGCCGGTGCCTTCCATGATGCCGGGGATTTCCTTGAACTGGCGGCGCACTTCCACTACCACGCTACCTGCTGCGCGGCCTACCGCTTCCATGCCCATCGCGGCAAATAGATAGGGCACCATGCCGCCGATGAACAGGCCGATGATGACCATGTGGTTCGACAGGTCGAAGGAAGTGGTCACGCCCAGTTTGGCGTCCAGCGCGTGGGTGTAGTCGGCGAACAGCACCAGCGCGGCCAACCCGGCGGAGCCGATCGCGTAGCCCTTGGTGACGGCCTTGGTGGTGTTGCCCACCGCATCCAGCGCATCGGTGATGACGCGCACGTTTTCCGGCAGGTGCGCCATTTCGGCGATGCCGCCGGCGTTGTCGGTGATCGGGCCGTAAGCGTCCAGCGCCACGATGATGCCGGCCATCGACAGCATCGAGGTCGCGGCGATGGCGATGCCGTAGAGCCCGGCCAGTTCATAAGCTCCCCAGATGGACAGGCACACGGCGATCACCGGCGCGGCGGTGGACTTCATCGAAACACCCAGCCCGGCGATGATATTGGTGCCGTGTCCGGTGGTGGAGGCCTGCGCGATGTGGCGCACCGGCGCGTACTCGGTCGCGGTGTAGTACTCGGTGATCCACACCATCGCAGCGGTGAGCGCCAGACCGATCAGGGTGGCAAGGTACAGGTTCAGCGACGAAACCATCTCGCCGCCGATCATCACGCCATCACCCAGCATCATGGTGGTGATCGGGTAGAACGCGACCAGCGCCAGCACGGCGGAGACCGCCAGGCCGCGATACAGCGCGTTCATGATCTTGCCGCCTTCGCGCGCCTTGACGAAATAGGTGCCGATGATGGAGGCGAAGATGGAGAAACCGCCCAGCACCAGCGGGTAAATCACCGCCTCGGGAGAACCGCTGATCAGCAGGCCGCCCAGCAGCATGGTGGCGATGATGGTCACGGCATAAGTTTCGAACAGGTCGGCCGCCATACCGGCGCAGTCGCCGACGTTGTCGCCGACGTTATCGGCGATCACCGCCGGGTTGCGCGGGTCGTCCTCGGGGATGCCGGCTTCGACCTTGCCCACCAGGTCGGCGCCGACGTCCGCGCCCTTGGTGAAGATGCCGCCGCCGAGACGCGCGAAGATGGAGATCAGCGAGCCGCCGAAGGCCAGCCCGACCAGCGCGTGAGTCGCCTGAGCCGCGGTCGAACCGGTGCCGGTCAGGAAAGCATAATAGCCCGCCACGCCGAGCAGCCCCAGACCCACCACCAGCATGCCGGTGATTGCGCCGCCCTTGAAGGATACGTTCAGTGCCGCGTTAAGGCTTTCTTTGGCCGCTTCGGCAGTGCGCACATTGGCGCGCACCGACACGTGCATGCCGATGAAACCGGCCGCGCCGGAGAGCACCGCACCGATCAGAAAACCGATGGCCGTTTGCCAGCCCAATGTGACGAGGATAACGACGAACAATGCCGCGCCAACCATGGCGATGGTAGTGTATTGACGGTTCAGGTAGGCGGAAGCGCCTTCCTGCACCGCAGCGGCGATTTCCTGCATTCGCGCGCTGCCGGTCGATTTATTCAGAATCCATTTGATTGAAAACGCGCCATATAACAGCGCCGCAATTGCACATAACAACGCAAATCCCAAGCCACCTGACATGATTACCCTCCAAGAAGATGAACCAATCAATTACCCCGACATTTAAGACGCATGTTTGGGGTTACCCGTACCGAACTTCAGCGGCTAGGATACTTTGTATTTTGCGGGAATGACATGGGTTTTTTGAAATAACGCTTTTCCCGCAATGGATATTTGCGGGGAAATTCCCATGATTTGAGAGTGAACCGGGATTAAACCTAGAAAACTCAGTCAAGCCACGGTTTGATTGGAACGCGGGCTTCCAGCCCGCAGGCGGACAGGATGTCCGCGCTCCCAGCATCCATTCTTGGACTCACCCGAAGGGTGAATCGCATCAATAGCGATAGAATTGATCATCACGTGGGTTTCAACTGAAATAGAAGCATTCAACTGAGGTTTTTAGGTTAAATACGCTTCGCCAGCTCCGCCGCCTTGCCGGTATAGGTGTCCGGGCCGAGTTGCAGCAGGCGTTGTTTTTCCGCTGCGGGGATTTCCAGCGTGGCGATGAAGGCTTGCAGCGAGGCGCGGTTGATGCCGCTCTGGCCGCGCGTCAGCTCCTTGAGCTTGTCGTAGGCATTCTCGATGCCGTAGCGGCGCATCACGGTCTGGATCGGTTCGGCCATGACTTCCCAGCTGGCATTCAAGTCGTCCGCCACGCGTTGCGGGTTGGCTTCCAGTTTGTGCAGGCCCTTCAGGCAGGATTCGTAGGCGAGCAGGGTGTAGCCCAGCGCCACGCCCATGTTGCGCAATACGGTGGAATCGGTGAGGTCGCGCTGCCAGCGCGAAACCGGCAGTTTCTCGCTGAAGTGGCGCAGCAGCGCGTTCGCCATTCCGAGGTTGCCTTCCGAATTCTCGAAGTCGATCGGGTTGACTTTATGCGGCATGGTCGATGAGCCGACTTCACCCGCCACCACTTTCTGCTTGAAATAGCCGAGCGAAATATAGCCCCAGATGTCTCGGTTCAGGTCGATCAGGATGGTGTTGATGCGCGCGAATGCATCGAACAGTTCCGCCATGTAATCGTGCGGTTCGATCTGGATGGTGTAGGGGTTGAAGGTCAGGCCGCGCGCAGTGACGAAACGTTGCGCGAAGGCTTCCCAGTCCACGTCTGGATAGGCGGCCAGATGCGCGTTGTAGTTGCCCACCGCGCCGTTGATCTTGCCGAGAATTTCCACTGCGGCGAGGCGTTGTTCGGCGCGCTGTAGGCGGTACACCACGTTCGCCATTTCCTTGCCCAGGGTGCTCGGTGTCGCGGTCTGGCCGTGGGTGCGGCACAGCATCGGCAGGTCGGCATGCTGGTGCGCGAGGCTTTTCAGGCGTTCGATCAACACTTGCAGGGTGGGCAGCAGCACCGCTTCGCGCGCGCCCTTGAGCATCAGCGCGTGGCTGAGGTTGTTGATGTCTTCCGAGGTGCAGGCGAAGTGGATGAATTCCAGTGCCTTGTCGGTTTCCGGGTTGGCGGACAGGTTTTCGCGCAGCCAGTATTCGATGGCCTTTACATCGTGGTTGGTGCGTTTTTCGATAGCCTTGATCGCGGCGGCATCGTCTTCGCAAAACGCGGTATTGATGGCATCCAGTTGCGCGATGGTCGCGGCGGAAAACGGCGCGATCTCGGGAATGTCGGCCTGCGCGCCGAGTGCCTTGAGCCATTCGATCTCGATCAGCACGCGAAAACGGATCAGGCCGAATTCGCTGAAGTAGTCGCGCAACGCGTCTACCTTGCCGTGGTAGCGCCCGTCGAGCGGGGAGAGGGCGGTGAGTTTGGTGAGTGTGGTCATGATTAAACCCTAAGCAGGATAGGCGGAACCAAGTGTAGGTCGGGCTGCGCCCGACATGGTGGGCGTAGCCCACCCTACGGTTAAAAGTCGTATTTTACGCGAATCAATTGAGTCCCTGTTCGATGATCGCGCCGCCCAGGCAGACCTCGCCGTCGTAGAGCACCACCGACTGTCCCGGCGTGACCGCCCATTGCGGCTGGTCGAACTCAAATGCGCAGTGGCCGCCGTCCAGCACCGTGATGCGACACGGCGCATCGGCTTGCCGGTAGCGCGTCTTGGCACTGTAGGGGTGATCGGGCAGCGGCGCGGTGCCACCGATCCAGTGGCTGTCCAGCGCGGTCAGCCGCTTGCTCAGCAGCGCCGGGTGGTCGTGCCCCTGCACCACGATCAGGCGGTTGTCCGCCATGTCCTTGCCCGCCACAAACCACGGTTCGCCGGTGGAATCTTTGTCGCCGCCGATGCCCAGCCCCTGGCGCTGGCCGATGGTGTAGAACGACAGCCCGATGTGCTGGCCGACTACCTTGCCGCCCGGGGTGCGCATCTCGCCGGGCTGGGTCGGCAGATAGCGGTTGAGGAATTCGCGGAACGGGCGTTCGCCGATGAAACAGATGCCGGTGCTGTCCTTCTTGGCGTAGTTGGAAAGGCCATGCTGTTCGGCAATCGCGCGCACTTCTGATTTCAACAGTTTGCCGAGCGGAAATATCGCGTGGCTCAGTTGCTGCTGGTTCAGGCGGTGCAGGAAGTAGCTTTGATCCTTGCTGCCGTCATCAGCCTTGAGTAACTGGAACAGGCCGTCCACCTCGCGCACCTGGGCGTAATGGCCGGTGGCGATGACGTCCGCGCCGAGACGCAGGGCATGGTCGAGGAATGCCTTGAATTTGATTTCCGAATTGCACAGGATGTCCGGGTTGGGCGTGCGCCCGGCCTGGTATTCGCGCAGAAAATAGCCGAACACGCGTTCCTTGTATTCCGCAGCGAAATTCACCGCCTCGATCGGGATGCCGATGGTGTCGGCCACCGACACCGCATCCAGCAAATCCTGGCGCGACGAGCAGTATTCATCGCTGTCGTCGCCTTCCCAGTTCTTCATGAACAGGCCGATCACCTCATAGCCCTGCTGCTTGAGCAGCAGCGCGGCAACCGATGAATCCACGCCGCCGGACATGCCAATCACGATGCGCTTAATCATAGTGAATCAATAGGTCGAGCGGGTAGCGCTTGCCTGCAAGATAATCTTCGATGCAACGCAGTACCAGCGGGCTGCGATGCCGTTCTTGCGTGGCGCGAATTTCATCGGGCAACAGCCATACGGCCTGGATGATGCCGGTGTCCAGTTTGCGGGACGTATCATGCCCGGTGATCGCGCCGGTGAAGGCGAAGCGCAGATAGGTTGTGTCAGATTCCGGCGCATGCCAGTGGTAGATGCCGAGCAGATGCTGCGGCGTGAAGGAATACGCCGACTCTTCCAGCGCTTCGCGCGCCACGGCGGCCAGCAATGATTCGTCGGCCTCAAGATGTCCGGCAGGCTGGTTGAAGCGCACCCCTTGCGAGGTTTCTTCCTCGACTAGCAGAAATTTTCCATCGCGCTCGATGACGGCGGCGACAGTGACGTTCGGTTTCCAGATCATTATGCCGATCCCCCGAAATAAAAAATGCCAGAAAGAAATTAAAGGCCAAAAAGAAAAAAGGCAGGAAATCCTGCCTTCTTGCTTTTGATGGTGCCGGGGGGGGGACTCGAACCCCCACGCCTTGCGGCACCGGATTTTGAGTCCGGCACGTCTACCAGTTCCATCACCCCGGCTAAAGAGGCGCGCATTATCCATGAAGCGGCGCGCCACATCAACTACAATCCTGCCTTTGTAAAATTTTGTTGCCGTTGATGCGAACTGATGAATTTGATTTTGCCCTGCCGGAGCGCCTGATCGCGCAGCACCCGCCCGAGTTGCGCGGCGCGAGCCGCTTGCTGTATGCGCACGATGGCGCGCTGGAAGATTGCCGTTTTGCCGACTTGCTGCGGCTGGTCGGGCCGGACGATGTGCTGGTGCTGAACGACACGCGCGTGATCAAGGCGCGGTTGTTCGGCAGCAAGGACAGCGGCGGCAGGATCGAGGTGCTGGTCGAGCGCGTGCTGAATGAGCATGAGGCGCTGGCGCAAGTGCGCGCCAGCAAGTCGCCCAGGGCAGGCAGCAGGCTGCTGCTGGCTGCGGCAGGGTCGCTGCGCAGCAGCGGGGAACCCACCGGCGTACCCCCTGCAGGTGCCGATGGGTTGGCAGTTGAGGTGCTGGGGCGCGACGGCGAATTCTTCCATCTGCGCTTTTCTGGCAAAAAATCGGTGTTGGAACTGCTGGAGCAGCATGGCAGTTTGCCCTTGCCGCCTTACATTACCCATGCGGCAGATGCCGGGGACGAGCAGCGCTACCAGACGGTGTTCGCGTGCGCGGCAGGCGCGGTGGCGGCGCCCACGGCGGGGCTGCATTTCGATGAGGCCATGCTGCAAGCCTTGCGCGACAAGGGGGCGAGGATTGCGTACGTCACGCTGCATGTCGGCGCCGGGACGTTCCAGCCGGTGCGCGCCGAATATATCCGCGAACACGCCATGCACAGCGAATGCTACGAGATTCCGCAGGCCACCGTGGCTGCGATAGCACAGGCGCGCAATGCTGGCGGGCGAGTGATTGCGGTGGGGACCACCAGTCTGCGCGCGCTGGAGAGTGCGGCACAGCATGGTGAATTGCAAACCGGCAGCGGCGAGACGCGCATCTTTATCACACCTGGCTACCGTTTCCGCGTGGTGGATATGCTGCTGACCAATTTTCATCTGCCCAAATCCACGCTGCTGATGCTGGTGTGCGCGTTCGGCGGAATGGAGCAAATGCTGGCGGCGTATCGCCATGCGGTTGCGAACGAATATCGTTTCTTCAGTTACGGGGATGCGATGCTGATCGAGAAGAATGATGGTGTTGGGCGGGCTCTGCCCGCCGTTAATAATCATGCCGGGCAGAGCCCGGCCTACAAAATATGAAATTTATTCTGCATAAATCCGATGGCCTTACCCGCCGTGGCACACTGGAATTGGCGCACGGCAAGGTCGAGACCCCCGCCTTCATGCCGGTTGGCACTTACGGCACGGTGAAGGCGATGTCGCCGCTGGAGCTTAAAGAAATCGATGCGCATATCGTGCTGGGCAACACCTTTCACCTGTGGCTGCGCCCCGGCCTGGAAGTAATCGAGGCGCATGGCGGCTTGCATCGCTTCATGGGCTGGGACGGGCCGATCCTTACCGACTCTGGCGGGTTTCAGGTGTTCAGCCTTGGCGCGTTGCGCAAGATCACCGAGGAGGGCGTGAAGTTCCAGTCGCCGGTGAACGGCGACAAGCTGTTTCTCACGCCGGAAGAATCGATGCGCATCCAGCGCGTGCTGAATTCCGACATCGCGATGATTTTCGACGAATGCACGCCCTATCCGGCCACCGAACGCGAGGCGGCGGATTCGATGCGTTTGTCGTTGCGCTGGGCGGCGCGCTCCCGTGTGGCTCATGATGGGGGGGCAGCGCACGACGGCAATCCCAACGCGTTGTTCGGCATCGTGCAGGGCGGCATGCATGAAAACCTGCGCGATGAATCGATGAACGGATTGGTGAATATCGGCTTCGACGGCTACGCCATCGGCGGGTTGTCGGTCGGCGAGCCCAAGGAGGATATGCTGCGCATCCTGGCGCACACCGCGCCGCAACTGCCGCAAGACAAGCCGCGCTACCTGATGGGCGTGGGCACGCCGGAAGACATCGTGGCCGCCGTCGCGCAGGGCATCGATATGTTCGACTGCGTGATGCCGACGCGCAACGCGCGCAACGGCATGATGTTCACCCGTCACGGCGACATCAAGATCAAGAATGCGCAATACCGCCTGGATACGCGCCCGCTCGACGAAGATTGCCAGTGTTACACCTGCCGCAATTTCACCCGCGCCTACCTGCACCATCTGTTCCGGCTCGGCGAGATACTCGGCGCGCGCCTGAATACCGTTCACAATCTGCATTATTATCAGGATCTGATGCGCGAAATCCGCGCTGCCATCGAGGCGGACGCGTTCGATGTTTTTGTGGCGCGCTTCAGGCGGATGCGTGGCGGGGTGCATTCGAAAGTGGTGGACGCCATTCAAGCGGCGAGTGCATCCCAGTAGGAGTGCCAGCAGTGGTTGGCGCGGGCGGTACGCAGATTGAGCATCGCTTGGGCATTGTCCTTGTTCCACCAGGC
>Ga0209212_1007460_pt1 | contig 12074 bp, 11 predicted proteins | sample RifGroC2_FD_183996 | JGI IMG/M metagenome (GOLD analysis project Ga0209212, IMG submission 183996) | Groundwater microbial communities from Rifle, Colorado, USA - Groundwater C2 (SPAdes) (version 2) | ecosystem: Environmental > Aquatic > Deep subsurface > Groundwater | place: Rifle, Colorado...
TGCCGCTCCTATCGTCGCACGTCTAGCAAAAGAAGCAGGTGCACTTACTGTAGGTATAGTTACAAAACCTTTTTCATTTGAAGGACAACAAAGAATGCGTGCTGCGGAAGAGGGCCTTGCTGCACTCAAGGAAGAAGTGGATGCAATTATTGTCATTCCTAATGACCGACTACTTGCTATAGTCGATCGCGATACGAGTGTGCTTAATGCGTTCGCACTTTGTGATGATGTACTACGACAAGCAGTCGAAGGTATTTCTGACCTCATCATCACCCCTGGTATCGTTAACGTAGACTTTGCAGATATCAAATCAGTTATGCAAAATGCTGGATCTGCACTCATGGGTATTGGACTTGCTTCAGGAGAAAAACGTGCAGAAGAAGCGGCACTAAAGGCTATCAATTCCCCACTCCTTGAAGTATCTATTTCTGGAGCTCGTGGTGTCCTCTTCGCTATTGCAGGAGGTGAGGATTTAGGAATGCTAGAGATACAGGACGCTGCAAGAATAATCACAGAAACTGTCGATCCAAATGCGCGAGTTATCTTCGGTGCATTTCGTGATGACAAACTCAAGAAAGACGAGCTTAAGGTTACAGTTATTGCTACGGGATTTACTGAAGGTGAAATTACGGAGCGTGCAAGCTCTCTCTTCTCAATTGGGGGAGGACTCACCCAAAAAGAAGAGCTTACACCATCAGCTATACACAACACGATTGCTGACGTGCGCGCAACGAACATAGCAGCTCGAACGACACCAACATTCCGACCTAAGCCTGACGTAAAATCAATACAAAAAGAAAGAAAGATTCCCGCGGACGCAAAAGAGGATTATGCGAAGGAAATCAAAGACGATGATGAGGACGACAACGAGTGGGGTATTCCACCGTTTCTAAGACGTTCTAAAATAAAGTAGAACTTTGATCTCCCCGATAACACGTACTATTCCGCTCTACTACACATGTCTTCTATTAAGTGCGTAAGTAAAGAGTAAAGAGTAATGAGCCACGAGTAAAATTAAAAAGCTCGCCACCTTGGTGGCGTTAACTCTGGGCTCACTACTCACTACTATATGAAATAACTGGTTGCTTATACTTGAGGTTGGGTATTGGGTAAACTGAGTCCGATAAGTGCTCTTACACATATTTCTGGTATAGTATACGAGCGATGAGAAATTATCGCTCGTATCTATTTTACATAATCACGTATTGTTCTATGAAATTTGATTTAGTTATCATTGGAGGAGGGCCTGCTGCTATAGCAGGAGGAGTGTATGCTGCACGAAAGCGACTTAAAACACTTGTTATTGCAAAAGAGTTTGGCGGGCAAAGTATTGTCTCATCGGAAATCTTTAACTGGATAGGAACCCCTTCCATACGAGGTGAGGATCTGGCAAAATCTCTTAGGAATCACCTTGAACAATACGTAGGTGAATACATAACTATCGAAGAGGGGTCGCTCGTAACCAAGGTAGCTGGTGCACAGGGAGATTTTACTATAACCACCAACACAAAGAAGGTTTTTACAAGTTCCATGGTTCTTGTAGCCTCTGGTGCAACCCGAAAAAGACTTACTGTTCCTGGGGCTGCGGAATATGACCAAAAGGGACTTACCTACTGTGCTACATGCGACGGGCCACTATTTTCTGGAATGGACGTGGCAGTAGTTGGCGGTGGAAATGCCGGTTTTGAATCTGCATCTCAACTTCTTGCCTACGCCAAAAGTGTCACACTTCTCGATAATGGCAACATGTTTAAAGCAGAACCAATTACTATTGAAAAGGTACTCGCACGTAAAAACATGAAAGCGATACTTCATGCGGAAACAACAGAAATTCTTGGGGACAAAATGGTGACGGGTATAAAATATAAAGATACTAAAACAGGAATAGAACAAGTGCTCCCCGTACAAGGAATATTTATTGAAATTGGGGTGGTACCAAATACACAGATGGTTGAAGAGCTTGTTGACCTTGATGCGATTAAACATATCCGAGTTGATCCTCGAACACAGCAGACGTCAGAAAAAGGTGTGTGGGCTGCAGGTGACTGCACCGATGGACTCTACGCCCAAAACAACATTGCGGTTGGTGACGCAGTGAAGGCACTTGAGGATATATACGTGCACTTTCATAAATAGGCAAATATGAAATTCAGCCTAATTCTTACGACCCGCACAGTGCGTACGTTTGATTCTTGCCCTGTAGTGCTCTTGCGGTACACCATTTTTCGTAGGTCCTTGTTACATTCGCTGTTTTTGTAATTCATTCCGTAGCTCCTTATGATTCGGTAAAGTCTGAGCCACGCAATTCCAAAAACGTGTAGAATGATTCATCTCTCTTAGGTGGCAAAGCTCATGAACTAAGAGATAATCTTGTAAATGGCGAGGCAAAAAAATAATCCTATAATCAAAATTTAAATTTCCTTTTTCTGAACAACTCCCCCACCTGCTTGTATTAACGCGTATGGATACTCGTTTGTACGTGTATCCATACGCGCTATTCAGTATTACCAATCTATTCTGCACAAACTCTCGCGCAGCTTCTTTGTGCTCGGCGTAGTGTTTTTTTCTTACATGAGTAGGTGCTGCTTGAGGATACTTTTGTAGTACAACCAAGAGCCAATTCTTTTTTTCAAGTATAAATTTCTCCGCTCCTCTCAATGTAATCCAATACGGAACAGTGAGAGTTATTCTTCCCTCTCTCTGTACAGCAAGCGAGTAGTTTTTTTGTTTTCTTCTCTTCCGAAGCGTGTACTCAATAGTCTGATTATCAATTTCTAATGTTCGAACTTGTTGCATCAAGCCAGTATACACCAGAACACAAATTTTTATGCTGCATATAACACTTGCGCATGAATATTAAGATGTATTAGTCTGTATGTATATGGAAAATCAAACACAAGAATCAATTGAAACAGAGGCAAAAAGAGAATTTAAACCCCTAAAAGAAAAGCATGTTGGTATGGCAATCATTGCATATCTTCTTTTTTTTGTACCTCTCTTAACAGAAGCAAAAAACGATACATTTGTTAAATATCACGTGAAGCAAGGATTTGTTTTGTTCCTAAGTGCTGTAATTATAAATATTATTTCAATATCACCTTTACATTTCATCGGAATTCTACTCCAGTTCGGTCTGGTTATACTTTTTTTTATTGGCATTATAAATGTGCTTCACGAAAAAAAAGAACCATTGCCATTTATTGGGCAGTTCGCAGACAAATTTAATTTTTAAGAGCTAATGCTTAAGACTGCATAGACGAAAAAAGGGACACTATGTCCCTTTTTTCGTCGTAAGCTATCTGTACTTTGTACTTAGTCAGTTCTAAAGTTTCGTACTGATCCAAGCTCAAGCGTGTCGTCACCATCTTCATTTTCATACTCAACTCCAATTCGATAATAGTAGACAGTATCCTCATCAAGTCCACGCAACTCACCAATATAAGTACCGCTCTTGTCTAAGTCTGAGTCTACACGAAATGTAGCAAGGTCTTCACCATCCTCGTCGATATCTCCAAACGTGTCCTCATCATCAACATCATCTACCATATCCTCATCTTCACCATACACGAAGAAGACTGTTCCATTCGTAAAATCATTCATGTCAATACTCCCTCGTATGTCTGCAGAATCCTCGTCAATAGTATCTGCGGTAAGGGTCTTGGCTAGAGGAGTGTCATCTTCTGAATCACTATCACCATCTTCGGTTAGGAAACTGAGTAAAGATCCGTACTCGCGATCACCACCATTCTCTATCACAGCTCGATAGTAGTACCGAGTATCTGAATCTAGACCTGAGACTGTTTTAGTGAAATCTTCGTCATCGTCTTCATCAATTGTTGTTTTAGCGGTTCTCTCACTTAAGTTAGAAGAACGAGTTCCATACTCAAACCACACAAGAGCATCTTCCTCATCATTAAGATCAGCAGTTCCCCGAAGTGTCGCACCATCCTCATCTATCCCCGTTGCTGATCGAGTCGTGACATTCACATCCGCTGTAGAGTACCTGTTTCCTGTTTCTAGCCAAGTAATTTTTTTACCATGTTTGTCTATAGACTTATACATGTTGTTGCGGATAAAATCTAAAGCCTCCTCAATGCTTCCAAAGGAGTGATTACCCCACCTATAGAAAAAGTGCGGGTTGTGCATTCTTCCGTAGAGTGAGCTCCCAGGATAACTAGAATAACTGTATGCATTTGAGTATGCATACGTTTGTGCTGCCTCAGCTTGCGGAGCTACACTAACTGCTGTAAGTAATACTACAACAGACAAAAATGTGCTCACCAATAATGTTTTAGTTTTCATAGTATTTTTTTACTTCTAATAACAATGTAGGAATGTAATCCATAGTGCTATACCTACATACAAAGACGTATGCAAGTATGTACCGTTACTTCCCTTTTTCTAATTCTTATGGTGTTATACTATACCAAATTTCGATTTTGTCACGCCCTAAATAAAATATGCATATTTTAAGTCACTAAACCCACATTATTGATTAGTTTTTCAAGGATACGCACAATATTCTTTATAAATCCTCGCAATACTGTGGACTTAATTAAAAACCCTGTCGTAGATGGTAATACGACAGGGTTCTCTAAACTGAACTTTCTCTTACTGCAACAACGAAGGCCTTGAGTCTGAGATAGTTATTGCACGGTCATCAAAATCTATCAAATTACTTTTAAGTCTTAAAAAATGCGAAATTGCTTCATCTTTTGTTAAAACTGTCTGTGCGGGATTATTTGATCGCGCAATTTTGTCTAAAAAATGATTACCAGACGCAAGCAACACTTTTTGAAAATCTGGATGGAGACTGGCTGACTTGAAAGCATGGCCGATGAGCTCTTGAAACTCTTCAGAATCTCTCCTATATTCAATTCCTTTCCAATAAAGAACTTGTTTTTCCCTCCACGTAGAACCGATATCTCGAATTCTTCTAAGATCATCCTCAGCAAATATCTTGCATATAAATGTCCGTGTCGACTCACTTTGAAACTTTAAAGCTTGAAAAAAACTTACCAAGCACCTGCAGTATACCGTATCAAGAACAAAGGGGTACAACTTGAGAAGTAGATCATAAGGTGAATCAAACATTCTGTTTTGGCACATGGAACACCTCCTTTGAGGTTCATGGTTGATAGAATGAATTTCGTTTATCTATCTTGAGAATACTATAAATCAATGGTTGCGCAAAGGGGTTAGTCACTACGATTAGACTAATTATAAAGAAATCGCCGACTGCAAGCAGTCGGCGACAACGAAAAAGGAGGAGAAAAAATGAAAAAGAGAACAAACCGTTCACCCGAGGCCCCGAGACAGGAGGAGTGGAGCAGATCTAGAAACTAGTTTACACATCATATCTACAAAGTCAAAAAGTTATCCACAGGGACAATAAGGTATATTATGTAATTTATTGACATTTCTGAAAAAAAAGATACATTGCTTTTCAGGTAGTTAGTCGTTAAGAAAATATTCTCTATATGGAGGTCTGTCATGTCAGAAATGATAAAAAGGGAGAAGATATCCTTGTTACTCACCCTTAAAGGTGAGCTTGGCGAAGATGTTTTTGATAAACTCGAAACTCTTGCAAAAGAATACTACGATGCTTTGCAGGCGCAATTAAAACCAGAAGAAAGAGGTGTTGAAAGCCTTGAAGTTTTTACAGAGAGATATGTAGAGGTGACGAAGAGGTATGCTGCCAAGGAATACACTCTTCGATTGAAAACGTTTTCCCATAAGGACTTGGATGCACAGATAGCATATTACTTGTCTGGAGCAGACAAAAAAGAACATTCAATTGCGGAAAAGATGCGTGAAATTAACGACGGGTGGCGCAGAGAAGTATATTCCCCATACTTTGAGACGTCGGCTTTCACAAGACATACCTGTGGAGGTTGCCAAGGGGACGGTGGGTGCGGGTGTGGCCACGGTGATAAGGAGTAAAATTGCATTTCAGGGCGTCTGTGTTTCCACACAGACGCCCTGCACTATTTATCTCAAGACTATTTTTAAAAAATCTCAATTTCGTAACTTATTGACGAAAAAGAAATATCACTGTATCTTTCCTTAAGGAAGCTAAACGACAATCATGTAGAGGAGAACGCTATGAATATGCCCACACTACTTATTAAGCAACATTATGTGCAACAAGGTGGAAGGTGTATTGAATGTGCAATGCCTTTCCAATTCACCATCACGGCCCTTAACCTCGAAACACAAACTGTTCTCTGCCCCAGTTGTCGGCCGAAGGAGGATGAGCAAGAGGATATAAAATTCTTTCACAATATCCGCATTGAGGAGGAAGCCCTTCCGAACTAACGAGTGGATGTACTTTTTAACAACCGCCAAGCAATCGTTCGTTGAGAACATTATGCCTGATGAGTAACACTTCTCACCCACCCGTTCAAAACAACACCCCGCACTCTGGGGTGTTTGTGTATATATAAAACGAAAGAGGTTGCCTTTGAAAAAGGCAACCTCTGTTAGTTATGCACTTTAGGTGCGTTCGGTTGTTAGAAAACTATTTAAGCAGACTGAAGGGGTCATTTTTCTCAGACGTTTCAGTGGCAGCATCAGCGATGATGTCGTCCACCAGACTGTCAGTCGAGTCTCCACTTCCGGTTGTCATTTTTGCTACAGCAGCTTTATCTTCGGCCTCTTCTGCGGCGGCGGTAAGTGCATCGAATGCAATATCGACACCACTGAACTTTTCACTGGCACCGTTAAGCTCTTTCATGAGCTCAGCGTGTTCGGCATCAGCTTGTGCTGAAAGCATGCGCCGTTCTGCTTCCTGCATGCGGGAGCCCGATTTTTCCACCATCTGGCACATCTGGTCATACAACTTTTGCAAAGCATCTACAACAGCCTGCGCTTGGAGGTCTTCTTTCATTTCTCTTTCCAGAGTGGGAATGAGGAAGTTCCTCATTTTGTCGGCAATTTTATTTGCCTGGACCAATGTAACCTGGTCTTTGGCATCATCGCCGGTCATCCTGCCTTTCAGGACATTCAAAGCCTGCTTGGCTTTCTCCACTTCATTTTGGGCATCTTTTGTTTCCTGCCGATCCTTATCAAGTGCACGACCTGCCTTCCTGAGACGTTGTGCATAGTCATCCCGCTTTTCTTTCAAGATTTTAAGCTGAGCAGCTGTTGCTGTCTTGGGGTCAATACTGGCGAGCCAGGTGGTAAGGCCTTTAACACCAGATTCAACTTTTTCTTGACCGAATGCTGCAAAGAATTTTCCCAAAATCGCCATGGTTTTCCCTCCTAAGATTGTTATTTTTGGTCTTGCGACCACTACACAATAGTTAGACTGCCTGTTTCAATATCGAGACCCTTACGAATCTCAACGGATTTACCATCACCATCTGTAACAATGGTAATCAAACACCATTCCACTGGAGCATCTGCGGGCACCTTTGTTTCCTCGATTTCATATTTTGCAGAGTTCCGTCCAAACAACATACATTGATGTCGAAGCGTAACAACTTCTGCACCGAACTCATCAAGGTATAGAGTCTCTTTGAGTTGTCGAGGTCTCACATAGGGACCGTCTCCCCAAGCAGTATGGCGCGTGTACTCAAGGCTATCATGAACGTTATCAACAAAAACCTGAACATTCATGATACCCGGTGTGTCTGAAACATCATCCCAGACCGCCCATTCTTCAAGACTTCCTGGGTAAATCTTATCCTCCACACTCCAGAGATTCTGTTCTACAATCTTTTCTCTGTGCGTGATGACCTGTAGGTACCAACGCGGGTCATCCGAAGACTGTTCCGCAAGATAAAAACGGTGGATGGAGCATCCTAGGTCCTCTATATTTCCATAAGCAACCACTGTGAGTGGAACTTTTGGAATATCCATTTTCAGAAAAGGAAACTCCTCCTCCATAAGAATCTGAAACACCGTATCAACTTCGAACAATCCGCCAATCGTAATGCCGAGCGGTAAGTCTTTGTCGATACGCTCTTTCTTTTCTGAGCGTAATTCAGCAACCTTAAGACCCAGCATTGCTTTCGCAAAGGCAAATGTTTTATGCATTGTGCACTCCTTCTTCTATTTTAGGTGTACATCTACTACCGTGAACTCATTCCAACCCTAAGGTTTTTGTTTGAATATCGGAGACAGACATGCTGAGAGCTGCTTGTACAACACCCTCGGCTGTTTTACCAAGCCGTTTTACTGCATCTTCATTGCATACAACCACAGCCTGTACGGCAAGCGTTTCTACACTGGTCGAAAACCATCCTTCTTGCAGATTGGGGTACTTTCCACCAGGAACGGTAACAAAATCATACACGTGGTTCCCTTCGGAATCCTCAACATTATTGAATTTGCTATCGTTAAACGGCACGATACTTACACTGTCACCATAGGTATCATTCACCATTTGCAAGAATGGACTGTTAAGTCCCATAACAACAAGCATGACTGCATTTTTATTGCTTGCAACTTGTTTGATTCCATCTACCCTATCAACTGTTTGTGGATTAAAGTTCGCATACCGCTTATTCCCAAAGAGTGACTTAGCACTATGGTGCGCTAAATTGCTCCAGGAAGCAGCGGAACCAGAACCACCCATAAGCAATGTATGCTTGCTGGGATCGAGACCATCAACTTCATCGATACCACTTTTTTTGTTGACGAGAAGCCAAAATGGCTCAGGATAAGCTGTCGTCTGATAACTACCAAAGCGAGAACCATTCCTGCTTATCTGGTCAATCACATCAGACTGCATAATTCCACACTGTGCATCCCCAGAAACAACAGCTGGTCCTATTTCTTTAGACCCACCGTACGGTACACATGTTGTAGGTACAGCCTCACCAGTGTAGTTTTTAAAGCCGTTAACCGATTGTCCATCGCCCGAACAGAACTGAAAATACACACCATCAGTTCCACCAGTGGCAAAACGAATGTGCGGCGTAACATCAGGTTCACCTGTAAGCGTTTCCTCAGAGAACGCAACAGCAGCAGGTACACCAAGATTTTTCAGTGTGTCAGCTACTGGAGGTGTTCCTGCAGGCGCCGGACCCGAAACTTGTTTTTCAATTTTTTCAAGTCTGGCAAGTACTTCAGGGTCACCTTTTGCATTTTCCTTTGATTGTGACATCCACATGGCAAGCCAGGGAGAACCTGTTAAACCGTACCACAGTGCGGCATTCCCAGGCTCATCACTCATGGCCATCACCATCAGAAACGATGGATCAAAACCACCAAAACTTCTTTCACCGTAGTCATATCTGTTGAAACCTCTTTCGTTATAACTTCGATTTTTAGTATAGTATTGGGATTTTGATGTCTTCACATCTGTTGCGGAGTATTTATTTTCACCAACAACATTCTTGAAAGTTGGTGTGCTACGATTTTGTTCTACGACAGTAGTTTTTTCACTCACCACTGAAGCACGCTCCTTTCGTAGAGCTGTGGTGTACGCCGTATCTTTAGGTTGTAACACCTTTTTATCAGCGACCATATTCCCTGCAGTACCTGGCTTTTGATAGCCTTTCGATACTGATGTAGGTACAGTACTGGCAACAGTGGCAGTTGGCTTTTGATAGCCTTTCGACGCTGTTGCAGTACCAACTTGAGCAGAAGCCATTTGGTTATTTGCGACCGGCTTATTGTAGCCGCCCGAACTTTTTCTTCCCCAAAACGGGCTCTGACTCGGAGTTGATGGCGTTGACGCTTTGCTCACACTTGCACTTGGCTTACTGTATGAGGGTTTTGAAAACGAGGGTTTACTGTAACCACTGCTGGAACTTCTACTACCACTACTGCTCGAAGAACTCTTGGCAAATACATCCCCACATCCGAAATCAAAAAACTCGGTTCCTGTTGACAGCGAAAAAACGGTCATCAGTACAACTACAAACAATTTTCTAATCATTGTGAACCTCCTATCTAGAATTGAGTTAACGTGCTTGTATTCCTACCCGACATTGATAGATTTTTCTTTTCAGTCTTTATCCTCCTAAGTGGAATATGTAACAACGTTTTAATCTTTTTCTAACAACTGTCAAAGATCTGTTGAAGTTACTTTGGTTTATCATTATAGATCTTACAGTACTTCCTGGGCGGGAGAGTAACATATATCGTATATTTGTCAAATGAAGTTACGTTCCTGGTATTGACTTATATTGTTTATAATATATAATAATTTTCGTATTATTTTAGTAAATGTTCTTTTAAATCATTAACAAAAAGGAGATAAAATAAAAGACAATACCGCATTCTTCAAACGTATACAGTAAAATATTACAGTATATATAACAAAAGGAGGTCACTTTCATGCACTTGTTTGCATCTCCAAAATTTGTCTACAATCTGATTAAAGAGCATCCACCTTTTACTTTTTTTGGAAAAACAATGCTATTGTTCTTGCTTGTTTTTTTCACTTTTGCGATTCTTTTTCAAGTCGCAGAAAAAAGAGGTTGGGAAATTGCGCTATGGATGAGCTGGGAAACACTTTCAACAGTTGGGTACGGTGACTTCCCTGCAGTAACAACAGCGGGAAGAATCATAACGATAATTGCAGGCTCGATAGGCATTGCCATTATGAGCGTTGCGATAGGTGCCGGTGTTGTTATGTTTACCTATATTGAACAAAGACGAAGGAGTGGAAAAATGGTTAATCCATACAAAAAGGGATATGTCGTTTTTAACTTCCCAGGTACACAAAGTGCCCTGGGGTTTATCACCGAAGTTCGCGCATTAGAATCAAATGTCGGTATATGCTTTGTTGACAACACAATTGAAGAGTTACCGGCAAGTGTTGTAAGTATGGGACTGGTTCATTTTGTGCGCGGAAGTAGCCTAGATAAAACTACATACGAGAAGGCGAATGTATGTAATAGTAAAATTGCAATTATCTTCCCACAAAATCCAAACAACCCTGACTCTGATGGGAGCACTCGTACTGTTGTTGACTTGTTATCTAAATATACAACAACCAATAACGTACGCATCCTACACATCTTGGTCGACCCACAACACTCGTGGATGTTCCACGACCTCCCTACTACTGAAATACAGCAGAGTCTTGAGCTTTTTGCACTGGTGCAAGAGTGTCAAGATAGGTACTCTGCACTCATTATTGAACATCTTCTGAAGAATACCGTAGGTGCGAACCAACAAACCGTTGCCGTTGACAAGTCTGAAGGAAAGACGTGGCAACAGTTACAGATTTCTTGTGTTGTTACTGCAGCCGAACGAGATGAACAAATTAATCTTCTTGCTCATGTTAGGGATGGCGTCATTCAAACATGCCCTAAAGGCACAGAGATCCTCAAAAAAGGAGACTTGCTCTCGATTATCACCTTCAACGGGTTCAATTGGTCCGAGTTTGAGAAAGCATTAATCTAGCAGATAAGCTATCTACAAAAGGGCACTGATTTATAGTCAGTGCCTTGTTATTTACATTCTATCATTTGTTTTCTTCGCTTTTTCAGTTTTTTTTTATTACGACGCCCTACTGCTTTTTAAAATCTTGAGCTATATTTATCAAATTAACAAACTATTTTCGATATCCCAGACAACACAAAGGACTCTTGGTACTGTTTACAAAAAAACCGACTGCATGCAGTCGGCTTTTATATTGGGTGTGTAGCAAGGCTACACGAAATTTTAGGGAAAGAACTTGTTCAGTACTACCTAGTAGTATACTTGGGGATTCAAATATGTCAAAAAGTTATCCACATACAGATTAATACTGCAGAACACAGCCTCTATAACAAAATCGCCGATAATTGGATTATCGGCGATAATATCAGAATACTGTGTATCAAACTTGAAAGATCTTACCCGACCTTGACGAACCGGTTGCGAATCAATGTTTTTGACACAGTTGTCTTCAGATCAATGAACTTCACAGCAAGCGAAACGCGGTTTTCTGCGTTGAGCGCACCCCAGTACGTATTCAGGATGTCCTCGTCACTACCTTGAAGCGGCACCAGTATTGGTTCTCCAACAAAAGATGGCAACGGGTTACCGTCGCCCGTATACGTCGTGAGGCAGAGGCCAATACCTTCTCGAATACTTTCGTATACGTAGTAGAAGCGTATACAATCATCGCC
>Ga0209212_1007463_pt1 | contig 12068 bp, 3 predicted proteins | sample RifGroC2_FD_183996 | JGI IMG/M metagenome (GOLD analysis project Ga0209212, IMG submission 183996) | Groundwater microbial communities from Rifle, Colorado, USA - Groundwater C2 (SPAdes) (version 2) | ecosystem: Environmental > Aquatic > Deep subsurface > Groundwater | place: Rifle, Colorado...
AAGAAGCACCCGAACGCCTTTACCGAGCTGTACGTGGCCATGATCCGCGCCGGCGAAGTGGGCGGTATCCTCGACACCATCCTCGAGCGCCTCTCCGCCTACCTGGAGGCCAACGAGGCCCTCAAGGCCAAGGTCAAGGCCGCGCTGATGTACCCTATCGTCGTCTTCAGCGCCGCCGGCCTGATCACCATCTTCCTGATCGTCTTCGTGATCCCGATCTTCAAGGACATCTTCGCCGGCTTCGGCGCGGAGCTGCCCTTCATCACGCAGATGCTGATCAACATCTCCGACTTCATGCGTTCCAAGATCCTCTACATGCTCCCGATCTTCTTCGGCGGCGGGTGGGCTTTCAAGCGCTGGCTGAAGACCGAGAAGGGCCAGTGGAAGTTCGACGAGATCTCGCTGAAGCTGCCGGTGTTCGGCATCCTGCTCAAGAAGGTGGCCATAGCCAAGTTCAGCCGCACGCTGGGCACCCTGATCAAGTCCGGCGTGCCGATCCTCCAGGGCCTCGAGACCGTGGCCAAGACGGCCGGCAACAAGGTCATAGAGGCCGCCATCGATAACAGCCAGAAGTCCATCAAAGAGGGCGGCCGCATCTCCGACCCGCTCAAGAAGGCCAACATTTTTCCGCCGATGGTCATCCAGATGATCAGCGTGGGCGAGGAGACCGGCGGCCTCGACAACATGCTCACCAAGATCGCCGACTTCTACGATCAGGAAGTCGACACGGCCGTGAAGGGCCTCACCTCCATGCTGGAACCTTTGATCATGATCTTCCTGGGCATCGTCATCGGCACCATCGTCATCGCCATGTTCATGCCGATGTTCAGCCTGGGCGAAATGGTCGGCTAGCGCCGCGGCGCCAGCAAAAAAGCCCGGCCCTCTCCGGGCTTTTTTATTTCATCGCCGGCCCGGCGTATCAACGCACGCCTCCGATTTGTTATCATAGAGGCTGCGCCGGGCCTGTTTTCCGGCGCCACGGGGAACTGGGGGACGATAAGCAACAGCTCTTCCTTTTTCCTCATAATAAACACAGAAACGCCGATGAACCGCGGCCGGTAATCCTTCGACAGAGGTGAATGATGCGCAACTCCCTTAGGGTCCTCCTTGCCTTCCTGACTTTCTCCTTCCCCGCCGTTCTGGCCGCCGCGCCCCACGATTACACCGATCCGTTCTCCAAATTCCAGACCGCCGTCAAGGCGGTGAAAAACCTGCCCGACGGAGCCGCGCAATGGAAGGCCATGGCCGCCGGTCTGGCGGCGGACCCGCTCTTCGCCTCGCTCGGCCTCGACAAACTCTCCTACACCGGGGGCAACCAGCTCTCCTACGACTTCGACCTGCGGCTGGGCGAGATAGACCTGGACCTGAAGGGCACGCTCACCTTCGACCCGGCCGCCGGCGACGGGCAGCCCGCGGCCACTCTGACCTCCGCGGCCCAGTCCCGCACCGCGGCCGACCTGGTGGACATCGGCGCGCTGCACGCCACCTCGGCCAGCCTGGAAGCCGCCGTCTATAAGGAAAGCGGCGCCTACAAGATCTACGCCCGGGTCATCCCGAGGTTCACCAATTACAATAAGCCCCCGCTGCCCTCCCTGCTGCTGTCCAAGGGCAAAGGCGGCCTGGACTATACCGTGGTCGGCGGCGATCTGGCGCTGCGGGACATCTTCCCGTTCGCGGCGCAACTCCCGCTCTACAAGCAGTTCGCCTTCGAGAGCCTCTCCAAGAGCGGCACCAAGCTGGCGGTCAAGGGCTCGGTCGGCGGCCGCGCCGTCTCGGCGACGGGCGACACCGTGAAGGACACGCTGCTCGTGACCGGAGACGGCCTGACGGCGGCCGATTTCTATCCCGAGACCGCGGCGCTGCCCCTGCTGGGCGGTTTCGCTTTCGACAGCTTCTCCCTGACCGCCGCCGGCGAGGCCGTGACCGGCCGGCTGAACGGCAAGAAAGTCTCCGTCTCGCGCGGGGCCGACAAGAAATCCTTCGCCGTGACCGGGGACGATATTAAACTGGAGGACTTCATTCCCGCCGCGTCCCAGGTGCCCTGCGTGAACGCCCTGGCCCTGGACAGCGTGCTGGGCTCCGACACCGAGTTGGCCATCGCCGGCAAGGTCAACGGCAAAGCCGTGTCCGTCTCCGGTTCCCTGGCGGACAATAAAGTGGAAATGACCGGCCCCGGCCTGAGCCTGCCGGCCTGCATACCGCTGTCCCTCAACCTGCCCTACCTGAAGCTCTTCAGCTTCGGCGGCCTGTTCCATTGGCCGGACCGGCTCGAAGTGGACGGGACGGTGAACGGCAAGGACGTGCGGGTGGTGTGGATCTTCGCCCCGAACACCGTCACCGTGACCGGCGAAAGCATAAAACTGGGGGACATCATCCCCGCGGCCGCCAAGGAGCCCATGCTGGAGAGTTTCGCTTTCCTGAGCCTGGAATACTCCAAGGCCGCGCTCAAAGTGAACGGCAAGGTCAGCGGCAAAGCCCTGACCGTGACGCAGGACAACGCGGCCAAGACCTTCACGGTCTCCGGCGCCGGCCTGGCCCTGGCGGATTTCATCCCCGAAACCGCGGGCATAACCTACTTGCGCAGGTTCGAGCTGAACCTGGTGCGGCAGCGCCCGGGCGGCGTGCTGGTGGCCGGCGACGTGGCCGGCAAGGCCGTAACGGTGGAGAGCGACAGGGCCGCCGGCGCTTTCACGGTGACCGGCGACGGGCTGAAACTGGCCGACTTCGTGCCGGAGGCCTCGCAGATAACCTTCCTCGACGCTTTCGCGCTCGACGGCGTGCGCAGTTCGGCCGACGAGTTCGTGGTGACCGGCAAGGTCAACGGCAAGGCCGTTCTGGTGGACGACCATATCACCAGCAATATCTTCACGGTGACCGGCGCCGGCCTGAAGCTCCAGGATTTTTTCCCGGAGAGCAGGGACGTGCCCGCGCTCAACAACTTCGCCTTCGAAAGCCTGACCCATACCGCCGACGGCGTGACCGCGGCCGGCAAGGTCAACGGCAAGGCCGTCCTGGTCGCCCGCGCTATCGGGGCCGATACATTTACGGTCAAGGGCGAAGCCCTGAAACTGGCGGACTTCGTGCCCGCCGCCGCCAAGGTGTCCTACCTTAATAATTTCGCCTTCGTCTCCTTAAACTGGCATCCCGGCACGCTCGAAGTGGCCGGCACCGTGAACGCCAAGAACGTCACGGTCACGCTGGACAAGGAGGCCAAAACCTACACCGCCTCCGGCTCGGGGCTGCAGCTCGCTGATTTCGTGCCCGAGGCGGCCAAACTGCCCTACCTCGCCCGTTTCGACCTGACCAAGGTGCAGGAGCGCCCCGACGGCGTGCTGGTGGCCGGCGACGTGGCCGGCAAGGCCGTGAGCGTGGACTACAACCGGACCGCCGCCTCTTTCAAAGTGACCGGCGACGGCCTGCAGCTGAAGGATTTCATCCCTCAGGCGGCCGGGGTCGCCTACCTCGACGACTTCAAATTCGAAGGCCTGCTCTACTCCGCCGCCGGCATAGAAGTGAACGGCCGCGTGAACGACAAGGCCGTGACGGTGAAGAAGACCCTGGGCGCCCCGGACTTTTCGGTGACTGGCGACAGTCTTAAACTGGCGGACTTCGTCCCCGGTACCGAGCAGGTGCCCTGCGTCAACGACTTCGCGCTGGACCGTGTCTGGCGCTCGGAGGCCGAACTCGGCATAGCCGGCAAGGTGAACGGCAAGCCCGTCTCCATTTCCGATTCTTTCGCCGACAACAGGGTGCAAATGAGCGGCCCCGGCCTGAGCCTGCCGGCCTGCCTGCCGCTGTCCCTCAACCTGCCGTTCCTCAATCTCTTCAGCTTCGGCAGCCTGTTCCATTGGCCCGACCGCCTGGAGGTGGACGGCACGCTGAACGGCAAGGACGTGCGGCTGGTCTGGGTCTTCGCCCCGGACACCGTCACCGTGACCGGCGACAGCCTGAAGCTGGCCGACGCTATCCCCGACGCCGCCAGGGTGCCTTTCCTCAACGGTTTCGCTTTCCTCGAGCTGGATTATTCCAAAGACCAGCTGGCCGTGAGCGGCACGATGCGGGGCAAGGCCGTCAGCGTGATCCAGGACAACGCGGCCAAGACCTTCAGGGTGACCGGCGACGACCTGCGGCTGGCCGATTTCGTGCCCGAGGCCGCGAGCGTGCCTTTCCTTAAATTATTCGCCTTCGACGCGCTGGCCTACAGCAAGGCCGCCGTGACCGTGGAGGGCAAGCTGAACTCCAAGGCCGTGGCCGTGACCAAGGTCTTTGGCTCCGACGGTTCCTTCACCGCCAAAGGGGACGGCCTGACCCTGAGCGACATAGTCCCCGAGGCGGCCGGGCTCAAGGCCTTCGACGCCCTGGCCCTCGACCAGGTTTCGGTGTCGCCCGCCGCGGTGGAAGTGGCCGGGCGGCTGGCCGGCAAAGCGGTCAAATTCTCCAGGACGCGCGACGCCAAGCCCGTCTCTACCATCACCGCCGACGGCCTGACACTGGGCGATATCTACGCCCCGCTGGCCGGCCTTCCGGCCGTGAACGCCGTGGCCATGACCAAGCTGAGTCTGGACGGTTCCTCCGTGGAGGCCCAGGCCCGACTCAACGGCGTGATCGTGGACGTGGTCGCGCACGCCGGCCAGGGCACGGACTCCTATACCGCCGTCTTCTTCGACGCGCTGGGCGCGGCCACCTTCGTGCCGGCCGCCCAGGGGCACGTGGTCAACGACCTGGCCCTGGAGCGCGCGCTCTTCATAGTGCAGCCGGCCGGCTCTCCCGCCCGCACCGTCGCGGCCGCGGACCTGCCCGGCGACCTGCCCAAAATGGTGGGCTGGGGGGGCAGCGACACGCTGGCCCTCTCCGAAGGCGTCAATTTCGCCGGCTGGCTGAACGTGGCCAAGTCCGGGGCGCTGGCCAAAGCCTTCGCCGCGGCGGGCCTGCCCGCCGGCAGCGTCCTCCTCAAGGGCACCGTGGCCCCCGACTCTTTCAAGAACATGACCGGCGGGGCCCCCGCCTCCGCGGCCTCCCTGTCCGAGGCGGATAAACAGGCCCTGCTCGCAGGGCTGAACCTCTCGGTGGCACTGCCCCTGCCGTCCCTGCCCGCCATAGCGGGGATGGTGACCGTGCGCGGCCCCGTTATCCTCTCCATCGGCGGCGACGCCAGGGGCAAGAGCAGCCTCTGGGCCAGCGTGCCCGCCCCCATAGCCGCCTCCCGGCCCGTCGGTGACCTGGACGTCTCGCTGCAGTTCGGCCTGGACATAACCGGCGCCGGCATCAGCGAGAAACTGGACGCGCTGGTGAGCCTCGATAAAGGCGCCCGCCCGGGCTACAGCCTGCTCGCCGTCTACGAGGGCGCCTGGAAACAGCCCTTCGGCATACAGGGCCTCACGCTCGACAACGGCGGCTTCGAATTCTCGCTGGAAAAAGCGGGGGACCAGGCCAAGAGCGGCCTGGCCTTCTTCGCCACCGCTCAGATAGGGGCTAAGAACGTGGCCGTGACCGCGCAGCTCAAGCGCGAGGGCGGCAAAGTATCGCTGGATTACTTCCAGCTGGACGGCCAGTTCCGCCCCGGCGACTTCCCCGGCGGCAAGAACATCCCCTACGGCGACAAGTTCGAGCTCGACGAGCTCAAGCTCACGCCCAAGGGCGTCATGGCCAAGACCGTGATCGCCGGCAAAAAGGTGGACGCTTTCCTGTTCGACGCCGGCGCCGCCGGCGCGCCCAACTGGGTGTTCGCCGCCGCCCAGAAGAACTTCAGCGTGACGGAGCTGCTGCCGGCCGCCAAGGCCATAAAGCCGCTGGCCGCCATGACCATTCCCGACGCGGCGCTGATAGTTTCGGAGAAGGGGCTCAAGAACGCGGACCGCAACTCCCTCGGCGTCATAGCCAAGGACCTGTTCGACCGCATCCTCGGCAAGTCCGCCGTGAAGATCAATATCCCCGACGGCATTGGCGTGCTGGCCGCCTTCGACGCCGGCTCCATGGGCCCGCTGGGCAAGGGCCTAAGCGGTATCGGCGTGCACGATGACGCCGTGGTGATGGGCGCCGTGACCGGCGTCTTCGCCGGCAACCCCGGGGTAATGCTGGCCATAACCATGGACAACCCCGGCGATCCCAAAGGCCTGCCTAAAAAGGTGGTCTCTTTCAAACCCGGGGTTCCGCCCTCTTACTTCATACAGTGGTCCGGCACCGAGCTGGACGCGGGCCTGCGCATCCCGCTGCTGGTAAAGGCCGGCAAAGAGACGCTCTCCATGGACGCGGACCTGGAGCTCAAGTTCGCCGAGAGCGGCGTGGGCGTAAAGGTGCTGGCCGAGATGGACGGCGCCTGGCGCCAGCCCTTCGGCATAAAGGGCCTTACCCTGAAGAACGTAAAGATGGACGCGGCCATCAACGAGACCGGCGAGGTGCAGTTCGGCATCGCCGGCGACCAGCTGTACGGCCGCTGCGCCGACCCCAAGTCCAAGGACTGCCTGGACGTGGACATGGCCATGAGCGTCAAGATCCCGCTCGAGGACGGCCTGCCGGACGGCGTGGCCTTCGCGGGCAGGGTGAGCCAGCTGAGCCTGCCGGCGCTGATGGAGATCACCGAGACTTTGATAGGCGCCCCGCCCGCCAGCCTCGCCAAGCTGCCCGCGCCCTATTTCGAGATCGACGACGCCCTGCTGGCCTTCGCCACACCCGGCGCGTCCGACCCGCAGCTGGGCCTGGTCAGCGAGGGCTTCGCCTTCGGGGGCAAGTTCGTCTTCATGGGCAAGCAGCTCGGGAAAGTCCTGGGTTCCGGCGGCCCCAACAGCGGCGTCAGGATCAAGGGCGACGTGGGGGACATCGACCTGGACATCATCAAGTTCCGGGGCAACAGCATCGACATCTCGCTGAACGTGGACCCCAAGTACGTAATAAATTCCACCGTCGACCTGCTGGGCGCGCCGCAGAAGGTGAAGCTCGACATCGAGCCGCCCTATTTCGAGTTCGATATGACCGAAAAGCTGGGTGCTTTCGGCAACGCGCTGCTGACCATCCGCCTGGACGGCTTCGACCTGAAGAAGGGCACGTTCGACAAGAATGCCGGCATGAGCGTGGTGGGCGAGTTCAAGTCCACCCTGGTGCCGTGGATGAAAGACGAGATCAAGAAAGGCGTGGAGGAGCTCAGGGATTCCGCGCGGGCCAAGTTCGACGAGGACCTGAAGGCCCTGCGACAGGCGGAGAAGAATGTTAACGAACTCAACGCCAAGATAAAAAAACTCAAGGAAGAGGACCAGAAGGCCAAGGACAGGGCCGAGGAAGCCCTGAACTCGGCCAAGCGCCGCGTGGACGCGCTGTGGGACAAGCATGACCACGAGGACCACGAGGCGCATCACTGCGGCTCGCGCTGGACCCACTGGGCCTGCTCGCCGGGCTGGCGCATAGCCGCCGCCGCCACATGGGTGGTCCACGAGGTGGCCGAGGGGGCCTTCGAAGCCGCCAAGAAGGCCGTGGCCGCCGCGACCAACCTGGACCCGCGCGTGGCCGCGCTGATAGCCGAGCGCGACATAGAGCGCGCCGGCCTTTCCGTGGCCGAGGCCGTGGTCAAGGTGACCGAGGATATAGAGGACTTCGTGATGAAGGAGCTGGAGACCGTGCTCGAGCGGGCCGTTTCCAGCCTGCCGCTGGAGGTGGACAAGGCCATCATAGTCGGCGACCTCAAGGACATGGTTACCCATAACGACCCGCTGGTGCTGGACATGCAGTTCAAGATCGCCGGCGCCCCGATGCACGAGTTCTTCGCGGTCAAAGTGCCGGACCGTCCCGAGAACCTGCAGTTCGACGCCGTCTCCTTCGCGCTGCTGCCGGCGCTGGGCCTGGACAAGCTTACCGAGGACGCGCTGAAAAAGGTCTCGCCCGACGCGGCGCGCTGGGTGCACGCGCACATAGCCACCAAGCTGGCCGGCGCCGAAGAGGCCGTGCGCAACCAGGTGGCGGACGAGGAGGAACGCTTCAAGGGCGTGCTGGCGTCGTTCGACAACGGCACCGCCAAGTACAAGAAGGCCTTCGAGGAGCAGTCCGACGACCATCTGAAACTGGTGGAAGACATGGACGTCACCGACCTGATGCCCGACAGCCTGCAGTACAGCAACATCTACCTGGCCATCGGCCACAGCAACCTCTGCCTGGCCGTCTCCAAGGACGGCCTGAGCGTGGTGCAGCTGCACTGCAAGGACTCGGACGTGGAACAGTGGAACACCGTGGCCCTGAAAGGCGACGACGAGGGTTACGTGGAGCTGCGCAACAAGGGGCTGTGCCTGAAGGCCAGGAAGGGCGACTCGCCAGACAACTTCGAGCCGCTGATCCTCGCCGCCTGCGACGCGGCCGACAACCACCAGCAGTGGAAGATCATCTCCTCGGACGGCTTCTACGACGAGATCGTGAACCGCTACTCGCAGAAATGCCTGCACTTCAACACGGAGAACGCCAACCCGGAGTCCGCCTTCGCGGTGTGGACCTCGTGCCTGGGCGCCGACAGCCAGACCTTCAGGGCCATCTCCGACGCCGAGAAGCCTACCCGGCATAACGTGGAGTCCATGGTGAAGGCCGCCAACGGGCTCTGCCTGGATGTGGTCGGGGACCTCCCGAAACTCACCCCGGAAAGCAAAGAGGTGAAGCTCTACGCGCACAAGTGCGGCGAGGGCAGCGAGAAGTTCAATTATATCGAGGAGGTGGACGGCGACATCCAGTTGATCCACTCCGAGACTGGCCTCTGCGTCTACCCGCAGGAGAAGGCCGACTCGCTGGCGCTGCGGGCCTGCGACCGCGGGGCCGACATGTTCTGGCGGCTGAACCCCAAGTCCGCGACGGAGGACCAGTTCTTTAACCCCGCGCGCAATTCTTGTATGATACTTCCTGCTCCCCCGAAGGGGTCCGCCCAGGACCTCGAGGCGGGTGTGGCTAACTGCAACCAGATACCCAACGACGGAATGCTGCTGGACTTCGTAAAATGAAAAAAATAACCTCTACACTGCTCAGCCTCGCCCTGCTCCTGCCCGCCTTCGCGGGCTGCGCCTCCACCGGCCGCACGGCCCGGCGGGTTCCGCTGAACCCGTCGGTGGACCGCATGCTCGAGGAGATAGTCAGCGGCCCTTCCGGCAACAAGGTCTCCGCCTCGGTGCGCGAGGGCATAAAAGCCATCCGGCGCGGCCGCTACGCCGACGCCGGCAAGCGCTTCTCCGAGGGGCTGCGCGCGGACCCGGTGAACGCGAACCTGCACTTCCTCAACAGCCTGGCCTACCACCTGAATTCCCTGTCGGGCGACCAGGCCATGCTGGAGTTGGCCGAGGCGGGCTACGCGGTGGCGCTGCGCTTCGACCCGGACAATTACTGGGCCTCGTTCTTCCTGGGACACGTTTACTTCTCGCAGAAGCGCTACAAGGACGCGCAGAACCAGTTCTCTTACGCGCTGCTCTACGCGCCCGAACAGGCGGATTTTCTGCGCGCCCTTTCCGTGGCTTCCTACTACGCGCAGGGCTTGGACGTGGGCAGCTGGGCCGCCGAGAAAGCGGTGCGGCTGGAGCCCTGGCAGGCCTCGGGCTGGCGCATAGCGGCGCTGATGCGGGCCGCCCAGGGCGATCTCAAGGGATCCGAAGAGGGCTTTTTTAAATACAGGGAACTGACCGGCAAGGCGGGCGCGGCCGGCCGGAAGGCCGAAGTCGGGGAGTGGACCGCGGGGTACCTCTCCGGCAGGCTGGAAGACTGGAAAGCTTTCCACCGGCAGCATCCCGAGATCTCGCGCATGGCGGCCAGGAGCGTTTTTGGTTCCGGCGCGCAGGCCGAAGGCAAGCCGCTGGACCTGGGGGACCAGGGCGACAATTACGACGACAGCGTACAGGCGGCGCCCGCCGGCCAGCCGGCCGGAGAGCCCGGCGCCAAGCCGGACCCCAACGCCCCCAAGATGACGCTGGTGGACGTGGTGATACTCAGCACCGAGGAGAGCCGCAGCCAGTCCAAGGGCATCAATTTGCTGGCCGGCCTGAAGGCCACGCTGACCGGCACGCTCTATTCCTATAAATGGGTGTCCGCCCGCGGCTCCGGCGGCCAGGGCGGCAGGGCCACCACGGTGGCGCCTACCTTCGCCCTCGAGGGCCTGTCCTACAACCTCAATATCTGGAACGACGGCGTCAACAAGGCCGAGGTGCTGGCCCGCCCCTCGCTGCTGGCGGTGGACAACCAGACCTCGCAGTTCTATTCCGGCGCCGTGCTGCACGTGCAGCTCAACAGCAACAACTCCGACGGCTCGCTGGTGGACGTGCCGGTAGGCATCAACCTGTCGGTCACGCCCTCGTTCATAGACGACGAGACCGTGCGCTTGAAGGTGCACGCGGACCGCAGCTTCATCGAAAGCCGCAGCGAGAAGCTGGGCTTCTCCTCTTTCTCCCAGACCGCGAAGACCTCGGTGGACGCCACGGCCATCATGCGCTTCGGCGAGACCCTGATCCTCAGCGGCCTGTCCGAGAACGAGACGGTGAAATCCAAGAGCGGCGTGCCGCTGCTGCAGCGCATCCCGCTGGTGCAGTACTTCTTCTCGCAGAAGAACGACGAGGAGACCAAGAAATCCGTGCTGATCCTGCTGGCCCCGCACAAGGCCCGCCGCGCCAGCGAGCACATGACCCCCGCCGAGGCCAGGGAGCTCAAGAAGGCCGAGCGCCACGGGGCGCAGGCCGTGGAGCACCTGAAAGCCCTCAAGCGCAAGGAAGGCCTGGCCGGCAAGGACAACCTCGCGGCCGTCTTCGAACAGCTGGAGGGCGGAAAGTTCTACCGCGAATTCCAGAGCGGCGACCTGCGCCTGGACGAATGGCACAACTCCGACACCCTGGTCGGCTCTATCAAGCGGGTGCTCGGTTTCCTCTGGTACTAGCATGAACCGCGCCGGCCTCCTTCTCGCCGCGCTGCTGCTGGCCCCGCGGGGCGCGGCGGCGGCCGAAGACCGGCTCGGCACTGCGCTGGCCCTGCAGGAGGCCTTCTCCGCGGCGGCCTCCTCCGCGGCGCCCGCCGTGGTCGCGGTGGCGGCGGTGCAGGACGGTGAAGCCTCTCCCCCGGAAGAATTCTTCTTCTGGGGCCCCGAAGAATTCCTCGAACAATCCGTCTACGGCCGGGCCGGCGCCGGTTCCGGCGCCGCACGCAAGCGCAGGGTGCCCGTCTCGGGCTCCGGCTTCGTGGCGCATGCCGGCGGCTATATCCTGACCAGCGAGCACGTGGTGCGCGGGGCCGCCGATGTTTCCGTGACTTTCGCCGGGGAGTCGGGCAGGAGCGTGGCGGGCCGGGTAGCGGCGCGCGACGCCGCCGCCGACCTGGCCGTGATCAAGGTGGAGGCGGGGCGGGCCCTGCCCGTCGCCAGCCTGGGCGACTCGGACGGCGTGCGCGCCGGGCAATGGAGCATCGCGCTCGGCAGCCCGGCCGGTCTGGAGCAGGCCATGACGGTCGGCGTTATCTCCGCCGCGCGGCAGAAGATCTCGATAGGGAAAAAAGTCTACCGCGGCGCCATTCAGACCGACGCCGCCATCAACCCCGGTAACTCCGGCGGGCCGCTGCTGAACATCCGGGGCGAGGTGATAGGCGTGAACATGGCCGGCTACGCCCCCGGCGGTGAATACGCCGGCATAGGCTTCGCCATCCCGATAAACCGCGCCAAGGAGCTGCTGGCCCTCGCGCTGGCCGGCTCCTCGCGCGGCTGGATAGGCGCCGTGCTGGAGGACGATCTGGACGCCGCCGCGGCCGCCGTCTACGGCCTGCCGGACGCCCGCGGCGCGCTGCTGCTGCGCGTGCTGCCGGGCCAGCCCGCCGCCAAGGCGGGGCTGCTGCGCGGCGACGTGATAAGGGAATTCGACGGGAAGTTGATAGCCGATAATGACGGCCTGCTGGCCGCCGTGGCCGCGGCCGCCCCCGGCAGGACGGTAAAGGTCCGCCTGATACGGCGCCGGGCGGAAGTGACGGCCGAAATAGCGGTGCGGGCGGCCCCGGACGCCGCCGGCGAGCCCGGTCTCAACGAGCGGGACCGGGAAGCAGCCTTTTAAAGCGCGCCTTCTTTCTTTAACAGTTTCAGTTTGGCC
>Ga0209212_1007464_pt1 | contig 12068 bp, 10 predicted proteins | sample RifGroC2_FD_183996 | JGI IMG/M metagenome (GOLD analysis project Ga0209212, IMG submission 183996) | Groundwater microbial communities from Rifle, Colorado, USA - Groundwater C2 (SPAdes) (version 2) | ecosystem: Environmental > Aquatic > Deep subsurface > Groundwater | place: Rifle, Colorado...
GAATAATTTTTTGTAAACCGCCGCGTCAAAATCTTCGTTCCCGTCGTCCGTCGGATGAAGTCCGGCGGAAGAAAAAATGCCATCGTTAGCCGCGGCGTCTTTCGCGGCTTTTTTTGAATTTTTAAAATCAGTACCGACATCAATCGCCCAAATATTTTTTTCCTTCATTCGCCCTATCACCGCTTCCCTATCTGCGTCAAAATCGGGAAAGCTTATATGTGAATGAATATCTATGTATTCCGGCATAATCATAGTCAATCTTTTCTTGGAAACAAAGCCTTCTCGGGCATTTTATTTTCCCTTATCGCTTTTTTAATATTCTCGGATGTGCTCGGCATAAAAATCTGAAGAATATCAGCGATCGCGTTCAATTCACTGACTAAATGACTGATCATTTTCCCCCCTTCCTTCCTGTTTTCTTTGACGACTTTAAACGGCTGGTTTTTTTGAATATAAGAATCAGCTTCACCTATTTTCCACCAGATAAAATCCATCGCTTTGTTCAATTCAAATTTTTCAATATATCCAACAAACTCTTTTGGAAATTCAAATTTTTCTTCCCCGGGTATGGGATTTTCCAAATAAGTCTCAGCCATTTTCATTATCCTGCTCGTTAAATTGCCGAGTCCATTGGCCAAATTGGCGTTATAAATGTCTTTGAATTTGTCTACAGTAAAATCACTGTCCTCAAAAGGGTTCAATTCGCGGGCGAAATAATAACGCAAAGCGTCGGCGCTGTATTCCGAAACAATACTCGCGGGGCTTACGACATTGCCGAGACTCTTGCTTATTTTCTGTCCGCCACTTGTGATAAAACCATTCACAATAATTTGCTTTGAAATTGGAAGTCTGGCCGCAAGAAGCATCGCTTGCCACATTGCCGCCTGCTGGCGGAGATTGTCTTTACCGCAATACTGCGTGACCGGCCACCATCTGTGGAATTTGTCCGTATCGTCTGGCCAGCCGATGGCAGAAATATAATTCACAAGTGCATCAAACCACACATACATTATGTGTTCCGGATCATTCGGAACAGCAACCCCCCACGGCATTTTGCTCTTTAGACGCGATATGCTGAAATCTTCAAGTCCCCTTTCAACAAAAGCCTTGACTTCATTGAGCCGTGAAGATGGAATTACAAAATCGGGATTATTTTCATAAAGCTCCAAAAGCGGTTTCTGAAATTTGGAAAAAGCGAAAAAATAATTTTCCTCTTCAATAATTTCAATCTTTTGATTCGAATGAATAGGACAACATCCGTTTTCCAATTCCGATTCAGTCTTTTCCAGCTCGCATCCTACACAGTATTTCACTTTGTAATTTTTCTTGTATATATAGCCGTTTTTATCGCACACTTTCCAAAATTCCTGCGCGGAATTTTTGTGCCTTTCGTCGGTCGTTCTCACAAAATTTATGCCTTCCGACAAATTCAAGACGCAAATGAGGTCTTTGAATTTTTCAGCATAACCGTCCACATACTTCTGCGGATCCTGCCCGATTTCAAGAGCTTTGCGATAAATTTTCAAACCGTGTTCGTCCGTACCGGTATTAAAAAACACATTGAAACCTGCAAACTTCTTATAGCGAGCGATAATATCCGCCCGCGTGATCTCCATAGCAAAACCGATATGCGGATCGGCATTCACATAAGGCAATGTCGTCGTTATGTAAAAATTTTTACCGGCAATTGAGTTTTTCATCTCTCCTCTTTTCATATTTTTGTCTTATACGCGCCCTTTTACACATTCTGTGGGTATCTGATACCCACAGAACACAGAATATCTTATGCGGCTGATTTAGTTAAGAGATTTTTTCTCCTCGGTCATTTTCCCCTCCACCACATCGCGAAAATATTCGGTGATAGTCGCGGCAATCGGCACAGAGAGAAGCACCCCGAGAAATCCGGCTAATTTATATCCGATGACAAGCGCCAAGATGACCAATATCGGCGAAACGCCCACGACCTTCTTAACCACCAGAGGGTAGATAAGATGATTTTCAAATTGTTGAATGATGAGATACAGTCCGACGACAAGAAGACCGGCTGTCAGCCCCCCGTCGGCAAAAGACAAGAGCACCGCCGGAATCGCGGCTATTACAGGACCAAAGAGAGGAATAATTTCAAAAAACGCGGCGAAAACGGAAAGAAGAATGGCGTTTTTTACTCCCAATATGGTGAGACCCAAGTATATAAGGACTCCGACAATCACCCCGAGAAGAATTTGCCCTTGCATCCAATAACCTATTTTCTGCTGGGATCTCTTCCAAAGACTGATGACATATTTCTCGCTTTTCAGCGGTGTGATAACTTTCAGAAAATTCACCACTCCGTCCTCTTGAACCGCGAGATAAAACGACAAGACGACAATAAGCACAAAAGACAGCACGCCTCCGAATATCGCGCTTACCGTGTTCACAAATCCGCTTGAAAAATGGGACAAGACATTTTGGAAACCGGTTATCAAATCTGACAAGCCGGCTTTCTTGTTGATTTTATTTCCCGCCACATTGTTTTCCAGACTAGCCATTTCAAGGCTGGCGGAAATTTTTTCGGCAATCTCCTTTGACTCCGCAAGTCCTTGCGAGACATTTCGCGCTATGTCTCGCGACTGATCCGCTTTTTCTTTGCTTAAAGGATTCCAAACGGCGGTTGATTCAAAATATCGCGGGAAGGCGTTGGTAAAATTGAGAGTTTCATTAAGAAGAGTCGGCAGAAAGAAATAAAAGAAGCCGATAAGCGCGCTGAAAAGTCCGGCATAAGTGATGATTACGGCAGGCAGTCTGGCCACTCTTATTTTCGCGAACCACTTGACCAAGGGCTCAATCGCGGAGGCGATAACGACTGACGCGAGCACCACAAGGACAAGATCGCTCACCAAATAAAGAAAACCGACAATGGCGAAAATAACTATCGTCTTTATGATAGTCCCCGAATTTATATTAACAATGAGATTTTTACTTTCTTTGTCCATTATTGTAATAATATCACTAAATAAATTTTTATTAAAGCCAAAAAAAGCGACATCGCATGTCGCTTTTAGATTCAAAATTTGAGAGTTGGAAGAAATTCATTTTTGTCTTTGAATCGGCCGATTATGGCGAGATTGAGATATTTATCTTGGAAAATTTTATTGGCAATTTTTTTCACATCCGCGGCGGTGACAGCTTGTATCTCAATGATAATTTGCTCCGGTGTTTTTATTGATTTTTTTAAAACCTCCTGATAACCGCAATATTCGGCAAATGAATCCGAGGTCTCAAGTCCCAAATAAAGATTGCCCTGAAGCTGTTGCTTTACTTTGTTCAATTCGTTCTCGGAAATATTTTCATTTTTCAATCTCTTGAATTCTTCCATAATGGCGCTAATTCCTTCCTTGACTCGTTTATTGTCCAAACCTGCGCTCACTTGAAGAACCCCGTGATCGGTGTAAGTGTCATTTTCAGCTCGGACATAATAACAAATACCCATCTCATCTCTGAGTTTTTGGAAAAGACGCGAGCTCATCCCTCCGCTAAGCATAGTCGCCAATACTCTCATTGCCGGATTATTTTTGCTGTAAGTATTGAATGACCTTACCCCTAAAACGATATGTGTTTGGTCCGTGTCTTTATACTGCAATAATATCTCCGGCTTTTTTTGAGATTCAAAAGTTTTTGTTTTATCTTTCTTTTTGCCTCCGAAGATGCCACCCCATATTTTTTGAATATTAGCGAGGGTTTTTTTCTCGTCAAATTTTCCAGCGACAACCACTGCCGTTGCAGAAGGAACATAATGTTTCCTCCTATAATCCAAAAAATCGCTTCTTTTAAGATTTTTTATATTTTCTTTCGTGCCCGCTATGTCCCACCCTGCCGGCTGATCTCCGTAAAGCAGTCTCATAAAAATTTCCTGAACTTTCCGATGGGGCAAATCTTCATACATATTGATTTCCTCTATGATGACCCCTTTTTCTTTTTCAATTTCATTCTCATTGAAAACGGGATTCAAATACATATCGGAGACGACATCAAGAAGCATATCCAAATGCTTGAAATCTGCTTTAGCGTAATAGCCGGTATACTCTTGCGAAGTGAAAGCGTTGTATTGCGCCCCAACGCTGTCCAGCTCCCCACTTATATCTATTACCTTCGGCCTCTTGGTCGTACCCTTAAAGCACATATGCTCAAGAAAATGTGAAAGTCCGTTTATTTCTTTCGTTTCGTATTTTGAACCCGCCTCAACCATCACAAGGACAGTCACGGTCGGATTGTCTTTCGTCGGAACGGTAATCACCCTTAGTCCGTTTTTTAAAATTTTTTTATTGAATTTCATTTTGTTTTATTTCGTTTTATCTATAATTAGCATTTGAGTTTCTCCTGTTTGTCCCGAAATCCTATCGGATTTTTCGGCTTTGTTTTCTCCGTCAAAAGACGCTTAATCGCTTCGAAAATATCCCTCATCTGCTTATCATATTTTTTCTCCATATTTTCTATTTTTTCTTTCAAATCTTTGTTTGCTGAAAGAAATTCTCTCATTTGCGTGAAAGTTCTGATAATTTGGATATTGACCATTATTGCCCTATCGCTATTTAAAACACTGGAAAGCATAGCAACGCCCTGCTCCGTAAAAACCAAAGGGCTTTTTCTTAATCCTTTTTTATCTGCGGCGGATATCACAATTTGTGATTTCCAAATATTAGTTTCTTCTTGATTAAGTTGAAACATAAAATCAACGGGAAAACGATCAATATTTCTCCTCACTGCCTGATTAAGCGACCTTGTTTCTACTCCGTAGAGATTGGCAAGATCTCGGTCTATCATTACTTTCTTGCTCCTAATCAAAAATATCCCTCTGACAATCCTCTCGTTTGGAACGGTTATAATTTCTTTATCACTCTTTTTCATAGATATCTTTTTTCAACAAAATTGCTTTATCTTCCGCAATCAAACAATATCACGCCAACAAATTTTAGACAAAAAAATAAGGCGAGAGGCTCTATTTAATCAGTTCGATTAAATAGAGACATTCTCGCCTTATGCCATTTTGTTAGGTTGCCAAACTTGATTTGGCTTCCTTAACAATTTTTACTACCTCTCTGCCAAACCCGAAGGGAAAGATGTAGCGTTTAAAAAAAATCTCTTCAAGTTTTCTTATCAGCACCGAAGCGAGCCTCATGTCTTCCTTGCACTGCTCCTTCTCATAACTGTCACTGGGGTCGGGTCTGATATTGCCAGTCCTGACTGCTTTGCAAAGCAGTTCCATTTCCTCTACACAATAATCCTTCCCTTTCAACTTTAAGATATAATTACTTTTTTCTATCAATGATTCATCCAAGTCAGCTCTGATATTAGAGCCCCTTGCCGGATAAGTCCCTTTTTCTCGTTTCACTCGATCCTTGGCGAAAATATATGTCGCCTCCGTCCTGTCGACATATTGCTTTATATCATTTGGCAACTTGCTATTAAAGTCATCGACCATGAAGTATAATTCTCCGTAATCTTTTTGAGACACTTTGACCCCACAAATCTCACCTTTAAACGAAGAGGCTTTTACCAACTTAAAATCTTTTGACTTCAGTACACCGTCTTTTAAAAATACATATATATATAAACTCATAACAATCCTCCCTTTCAATATTTTACCGCCATTTATTTTGCTTGGCAGCTATTTAACAAAGAACTTTATCAGACTCCTGATAACAGTTTGAATCCTTTTGTAAGGGTACACGCTTTTGACATTTTGTCAAGCGTTTTTGCCATAATTTATTTTTTACCCTTATTTTAAGCTGTTTTTTATGAAACTGGATAATTCACCTGTCTTTACTCTCTCCTGTTTGCCTGTATCCCTGTCGCGGACAGTGACGGTGTCATTTTCCAAGGTGTCAAAGTCTATCGTCACGCAAAACGGCGTGCCGATTTCGTCTTGGCGGCGGTAGCGTTTACCGATGTTGCCGTTGTCGTCAAAAACTATCGGGCGGATTTCTTTTTTTAATTCACTGAAAATAATTTGAGCTTTTTTCACCAGCTCCGGTTTATTTTTAAGCAGAGGGAAAACAGCAACTTTCACAGGCGCAACTGTTGGTTTGAATTTCAGGAAAATTCTTTTTTCACCGCCCATTTCATCTTCCGTGTAAACCTCGCAAAGAATAGCGAGAATCATTCTATCCAAACCGAATGAAGGCTCAATGCAGTGAGGAACAAATCTATCTTTCGTTTCTTCATCATAATATGATAAGTCAGCGCCACTCTTCCCTATATGAGCAGACAAATCAAAATCAGTGCGATACGCCAAACCAAGAAGCTCTTTTCTGCCGAAAGGATAATCAAATTCAAAATCTATGGTTCTTTTGGAATAATGCGCTCGGTCTTCCGCCGAGACTTCAAGCTCATGGATGCTGTCTTTGTCAAGTCCGATATCCGCAAGCCAATCTAAAATCTCCGTTCTAAAACTTTCAAAATATTTTTCCCACTCGCTTTCTCTCGTGAAATATTCTATTTCCATCTGCTCAAATTCTCTAGCGCGGAAGAGAAAATCTCTTGGAGAGATTTCATTCCTGAAAGCCTTGCCGATTTGAGCCATACCGAACGGCAATCTGGGATGGAAAGAATCCATCACATTCTTGAAATTAACAAACATTCCTTGCGCAGTTTCCGGACGGAGATATGACACGGAACCTTTGTCCTCCACTGGACCGACATTGGTCTTAAACATCATATTGAACATAATCGGAGAAAACCAATTTTCTGCACTACCACACTTTTCACATTTTGGAGGAACAAAAACATAAGAGATGGAAGGCATTCCCTTTTTCATATTCTGAAAATGATCCGGTGGAAAGCCTATTTGATCAGCCCTGTATTGAGAGTGGCATTTACTACACTCAACAAGCGGGTCGGAAAATCCCGCGATGTGCCCCGACGCTTCCCAAACTTTTGCATTCATAAGAATCGCCGCGTCTATTCCATACATATCGTCTCGCTCTTCAACAAACTTTTTCCACCACGAATTTTTTATGTTATTTTTGAGCGACAAACCAAAAGACCCGTAGTCCCATGCTCCGGAAAGACCGCCGTAAATTTCCGAGCCGGGATAAATAAAGCCGCGCCTTTTGCAAAGCGATATTATTTTTTCCATTTTTCCGCCTTCGGCGGTCTCTTTTTTCTTTTTGATTTCCATAATTGTTGAATAATAGACAAAAGAAGGCTATTTCACAACCTTATCTTCTGAATATTTGAAGTCAGGATCGGTCTTTAATGTAGTTGTAAGGGAAGGTCGCGTTTCTCCAACTGATGCGGATGTAAAGCTGTCCGTTCCGCTTAAGACTGATTCGTTTAGAATTACGGGGCTCTGTCCCTCATGACTCAAGCTCGGGAGGAAGGAAATTTGGAAAGATGCTTCTCTCGGCGGACCTTCAATACCCGCGCCGGCTTCTATGTCTCCCGCGTCCCAGACCACTTCCGCCCTCGCGGAATTAAATGAAATATTTTCACTGGCGGGATTTGTCTGCGAAAGCCATTTGACATAAAGAGGAAGACTTGCGGCGACTTTGGCGTCTTTGATCTTGCTTGAAGTGTTTGTTATCGTCCAGATCACCGTATAAGTCGTTTCACTTTCGGCTTTTGGAGGCATTGGTCCGGTGTTCTCAAATGGTCCGCTCCAGTGAATAGCGCGGGAAGACAGCCTTGCGTCAGTCGCTATTTTGATTATTCTTGTCGCGGAATACAAAACTTCCTGAGGGACATTGTCTCCTTCAAGCCTTTTGCCTCTCGCGACTATATCCAGAGAAATTGAAGGCTCAATCATAAGCGAGGATCCGCCGATATGAGAACTCAGACTCCCGAATGAAAAGTTTAAATTCCCGCTCTCGCCCGGGGACATTGACCCTAAAGCCGGATTATTCGTCTTGTCAAAGACGATGGTATTGTCAACCGACCTGTAAAAACCCCGCTCGGCGGAAACCGATGATTTGTTCAGGGTGTCGCCTTTAAACTTTATCTGAATCTCCGCGTCTTTAATCGGGGTCGCGAGATTGTTTTTCCAAGCGACATCGGCTCTTATGATTTTACTGCTCTCGGAAACAAAATCATTGGCAGTGTTGCCGTCAAGGGCGATTTGAATGCCGATAAAAGGCTTCTTGATTGAAACTTCCGCGAGAGAAGTGACAATGGGCGTGGCTATCACCTTCTCATCTTTGTCGCTTGAAATTCCCGTCGTAAATCTTAGAATCTTATTCTCTCCGTCCTGACCCTGCATCTTGCCGTAAATTTTAACGGTTTTTTTCTGTCCGGCGGACAAATCTCCTATGGACCAAAGATTATTGTTCGTGTCAAGCGATTTTTCGCTTGAATCAACAAAGACGAAACCGAACGGATATTCCGCCTTGAGCAAAAGATTTCTGATCGGATTGGAAGAATTTGAAACAACAGTAACGGAAAAATCAACCGCCTGATTGGCATTTATTTCTTTAAGGCCGGACACTTCAATGCTCACCGGCGAGTCGCTTATGACGACTTCATAAGTTTTTTCTTTATAAAAAATCGCGCTTGAACCGGAAATGCGATACTCCACGGTCACCTTTATTTCTTTTTTGCTTTTTTCTTCGCCGAAAAGTATGGCCTCAACTCTTTTTACGGCGCTCTCTCCTTGGGGTATATCGCCGAGCTCATCCCTCGTCCTCTTGAGCTCTGTCTTTAAATCATCTATGGCGCGCGCTCCCTCCGGATACTCAACGCGGAGATCCGCCGCTTTGAGGTCGGTTTTATTGTTGTTGTCAACTTTTATATCAAGGGAGATTTTCTCCCCGCCGGAAACCGAAACTGGTCCCGTTATGGAAATTTCTATATTGTTAGCCGAAATTGTGTTTGACCCCCAATAAAATCTGTAAAAAGCCACGCCGGAAGCAATTAGAAAAAATAAAATTGAAACAATAAAAAATTTCATCACAAAAGTCATTCCTTTCTTCTCCTTGATGAAGATTGGCTTTTTTTCAAGACTTTCTTCACCTTCGTGAGACCATTCGCCCGCCACATCATAAGATTCGCTTTTCAAGTGGCGGCTTTTCCTGTCCGTTCTCGCGCGATTATCTCTTGAATAAAGTCCTCTTTTTAACTTTTCAATACCGCTATTGTTATCTTGGGATTCCATAAAAAAAATTATACCACAAGAATTAAGTTGTAGGGACTAGTTTATAGTTTTTAGGTTATAGTGATTAGGTTGCAGGTGAAGAAGATGGCATCAATTTCCAATTCCTAATTTCTAATTGATCTAATCAAATCCCAATCAACAATCAACAATAAATAAGACTTAATTTAATTAACTTTTAATTGGTCATTTTCTTAGTTGGTTTTTGAAGTTTGATTAGAAATTAGATCAATTAGGAATTAGTAGTTTGATAGGCCACTCTTCCTTTCTTCCCTACAACCTACCTAAAACCTACAACCTAGAATTACAACTGCGTTTCTTTTAGGGCTTTGTTTATTTGGAGGACGGCATCGCGACCGAGAGGGCTCATTTTAGAAACAAAATCTTTTGTCCAAACGGCGGAAGAAAGAAATTCCTTGAAATCGGCGGATTCTGCCATATATCCGAGACTATGCAGAATTCTCATAATCAGCAAGTATTCGCAGTTCCTCAAGAGGCTCTCATCAAGATTTTCCTTTTCCAAAAACTCGCAAGCGGATGAGACATGGCTGAAAAGAATCTCGTTTTTCTCCTCGCCTCGGACAAGACGCAAAAGAAGCGCGAATGTCTTGGCCAACAATTCAAACTTATCACGACTTCCGTTCAAAGAACGGCGCAAATCATTTTCTTTTATCGCTCCGACGATTCTCCAAATATATTTTCCTTTAACCAGAGAAATTCTTGAATAAGAATAATCTTGAAGGCTATAGCGAAGTTTTGACTTAAGAAGCCTCACCCCTTGCGCCGTCGCGCCAATCATTCCAAAATCCTTGGTGAATATGGAAAAATATTTGTTCGCCTCGCCAACACTCTCCCCGCTCAACACAAAACCTTCAGTGTGATATATGTGATGCGTCATTTGTTAGAATTTATCGTAGCATTTCGCCAAAATCTCTTTTCTTCAGAATTATCCCCTCCGTCAAATAAATTTGATGCGCCATAAAATTTACTCGTAAATATCATGCGTGCCGATGTCTGTGAAAATAACATTGCCGTCTTTTAAAACCGCGAAGAAGGCACTATCTCCATATTTTTTTATTTATGAAGATTAGAATATTCTTTCTCCAAAAACGATTCTAATTTTTCCGTTTTTCCTTTTTTGTGTTCCTTTAATGCTTCTTCAACTCGCTTGTCCAAACTTCTGGCTTTTTCCCCTTTCAAGAAACAAACAGGGAGACTTTTAGCTTTCATACCCTCATACTCTTTGCGCGAAATAATCACCAAATCTTCGTTTTTTGTTTTTATTAAATTTTTAGGGATAGTTATGGTATTCATTATTTTTATAATATCAACAATTAAAGAAAAAACAACCCTAATATCCCAAATTTCAAAACTATTCACTCTGCCAAATATATCTGATACACCACTTATTAGACTTTGTAACAATAAACAACAAAAGGGGGTAAATAGTCTAAACAATAGCCACTTACCCCCTCAACAACATCCTACTAAAGATCAATGAGCAGAACCCTCTGGTTATCGTAAATATCACCCTCATCAGAAATGACAACATCACTATACTCCTCTGAACAAAAGAAAAACCAGTCCAGATTTTTATTTTTCAATTCTTTTTTGAATATTTTTTCCACTCTTGTTCCTTTTTCGTATGTGATATTTTTCTCCGCATCCGCAATTTGTTTTTCAACAATTTCGTTTCCTTTTTTTATGAAAAAAGTGTAATATACAACTCCCCAATTATTTCTTTCTTTTAACAGAAACCTTTCTTCCCCACTAATTTCAGCAGACTCCAAAACATTAACCTCCTTTAAAACATAATGGCTGGGTAATACAAAAGTACCCAATCCGTAAGAAATCATCGCGCCTAAACTTAGGCAGCAAAACCCAAAAACCGCAAAATTTACCGCATATTGCTCCTTCCTCATCTCTTCTTTCTTTGAATAATAGAAACAAAAAAAGATCAGGCCAAGTATGAATACAATACCCATGATAACCATGTCTCGTCTCCTTTTTAGTAAAGTTTATTTAATTTTTAAAGGACGCGCGCCCTTCTAAAGCAAGGCTAGCAATAAAACGGCTAAAAGTCTATATGTATGTGAAATTATACAGCGCTTATATCACTATCCTCACTTTTGCCATTAAACCGTCGGTGGAGATTTCCTGTCCATCTTCCATAGTGGCATGAAATTCCAATTTTTCTATTCCGGCTGATTTTTTGATTTCCTCGGCGAATTTTTCCATAAATTCTCTGGACTGAACATCCACCTGAACAAGCAAAACGATTTTCTGACCCGGTTTTAAGCCCGTTTTTTTTCTCAAATCTTGAAGACTTCGGATTAAGTCTCTAAAATTCCCCTCTTCTTTCAGTTTCGGTGTTATTTCCGTGTCCAATTCAACTTCTCCTGAAATCTTATCGTCAAAAAAGACATCTTTAACATTAATCTCGTCTTTGATAAGACTGAGAAATTGTTCTTGAGATTTGAGATTTGAGATTTGAGATTTTATTTTGAGCGAAGCGAGCGGCTGTCTCACTTTTATATTCGCCTTGGCTCTGGCCTCAAGTCCTAGTGAAACAATTTTCCTTACCTCTTCCATTTCTTCCAATAATTTTTCATTTTGATTTTTTATCTTTTCATTTAGCGGAGCACTCGTCCATTCTTCCAGATGCACGCTCTCTTTACCCTTTCCTTTGCCGTTCAATTTTTGATACAAATATTCCGACACAAAAGGTGTGAACGGCGCCATAATTTTTGACAGCTCTGTTAAAACATATTTCATCGTGGCAAGCGCGAATTGCTTATCTTCATTATCATCTCCCTTTACTCTGTCTCTTGATCTGCGAACATACCAGGTGGAAAATTCATTGATAAAATCTTTGATCGGGCGTCCGGACTTGACGGTATTGTAATTTTCAAGCCCCTCCGTCACTTCATTTATAAGAATATTGAGC
>Ga0209212_1007469_pt1 | contig 12059 bp, 11 predicted proteins | sample RifGroC2_FD_183996 | JGI IMG/M metagenome (GOLD analysis project Ga0209212, IMG submission 183996) | Groundwater microbial communities from Rifle, Colorado, USA - Groundwater C2 (SPAdes) (version 2) | ecosystem: Environmental > Aquatic > Deep subsurface > Groundwater | place: Rifle, Colorado...
TGTACAGAATTCTCGTGATGGATACGTCAAGAATCTTCGATTCTTGAGCGCACTCAAAGACCCATGTCTTTGATGATTCTGAAAAAGAAGACAAATCAACAGAATTATCCATAATAAATCAATACAACCACAAGCCTTTTAAAACACCTGAACCACACAAATAACATGACAAAAGAAAAATCTCCTGCTTCTGAGCAAAAAGCTGAAAAGCCCTCTTGGTTGATAATAAAACCTGCAGAAGTAGAAAAGATTGTACTTGATATGCATAATCAGGGCATTGCCCCGGCAAAAATTGGAGTAATCTTGCGTGACAAACATGGCATTCCAAAAACAAAACTAGTTGGAAGGAAAATTAAAGCGATTATTGAAGGAAATAAATTAACATTTCCGACAGAAATAAATCAAGTGCAAACAAGGATAAAGAATCTTGAACGCCATAGCGCCCAACATAAACATGACTATACTGCAAAACGCGCTCATATGAAAAAACAATGGATTGTTAATAAACTCACAAAAATTGGAGATTAAAGTTCGTAAAAAAGAGGATGTTAGCAACTATTCAAAATGCAGTCTTGAGTATTGATAGGTTAAGCAAAGAGAAACCTATTAAAATTATCAGTCACTATGACACAGATGGAATTACTTCTGCAGCCATTGCTTCCAGAGCTTTCCAACGCTGGGGAAAGAAGTTCTCGCTGCAAGTTGTAAAGGGTCTCGAAAAGCAATTCATTCGTGAATTACCTGAAAATCAAGTGCTCATATTTCTTGATTTAGCATCAGGCTCTCTGGAATATTTAAAAGATAAAAAAACAGAAGTATTCATTTTCGACCATCATGAAATAGTGCAGGAAATTCCTGCAAATGTAACTATGATAAATCCCCTTCTTTTACAGCATGAACCGATTTCCGGTGCAGGCATTGCATACCTTCTTGCTAAAAAAATATCTCCGCAAAATACAGATCTTGCACATCTGGCAGTTATAGGCATGGTTGGCGATGTTTTAGAAAGAAATCTTGGAAAAGTATATGACGACATTCTGAAAGATGCCGATGCAGTGATTAAAAAGGGGCTTCTGATTTACCCATCTACACGTCCTCTAGATAAGGCTCTGGAGTATTCATCGAACCCATATATCCCGGGAGTAACAGGCTCATATCTGGGGGCACTAGACGTTCTTCGCGAAGCAAATATTCCAAAAATTAATGGAAAATACAAGTCACTTTATGAACTAACAAATGAAGAGATGGGCAACCTTGTCACTACAATCATGCTTCGTTATACTGGAGATAGAAACCCTACAGACCTTATAGGCAACCTCTTTCTAATTAAGTTTTTCAATAAACTTGAAGACGCGAGAGAAATATCTGCATTGATAAATGCATGTAGCCGCATGGATTATCCAGCTACAGCCCTGGGCTTCTGTCTTGGAAATAAAAAATACAAAGAAGAAGCAGAAAGAATATACATAGAATATAAACAGCACCTCGTCGCCGCACTCAAGCACGTTGCAGAGTCAGAAAATAAGATTACTGGTAAAAATTATACTATAATTAACGCAAAAGATAACGTGAAAGATACAATTATTGGCACAGTCGCTTCAATTATATCTAATTCTCCGGCTTATGCTCAAGGTACTGTCATAATCGCCTTGGCATATAATCAAGACAAGATAAAAGTCTCTGCTCGTATTGCGGGTCGCAACGGTCGCAATGTACGCGATGTCCTGCATCAAGTAGTAATCCATTTGGGTGGAGAAGTAGGGGGGCATCCTGCTGCAGCGGGGTGTATGATAACGCGTGACAAAGAAGAAGAGTTTATTACAGAACTCAAAAAAGTGCTCGAAATAGAATTGGTAAAGGTTTAAAAGACCTACATGCTCTCCAAAATATATGAAAGGTCAAAAATTTTTGAAGCTCGCATGCCCACGATGCAGTCATACTCAGTTGGCGTACACAAGGTCATCATATGAATCTAAATGTAGTGTATGCAATTATCTACTTATAAAAAGCACGGGAGGAAAAGCTAAAATTAGAGCGCGTGTAAAAGACATACTATGGAATTAAGAGAAGATGAAGTTGTTATGTGCACAGTGAAAAGCATAGAAGGAACCACTGTATTCCTTGAAATTGAAGGAAACGGCACAGGGAGTATGGCAATGTCAGAAGTTGCTGCAGGACGCATTCGTAATTTAAGAGAGTATGTATTCCCAAAAAAAAAAGTAGTGTGTAAAGTTCTTAAGATAGCAACCGATGGTCGCATAGAGCTATCTCTAAGAAGGGTTACAGGCAAAGAAAGAGAAAAAGCGCAAGAACAATATAAAAAAGAGAAAACATTTACCAGCCTCTTAGGTACTCTTATCCCAAATGCTCATGAAGTAACAGTCGCAATTAAGAGCGAATATAGTCTTGCAGATTTCTTTGATAAGATAAAGGAAGAACCCTCTCTGCTTGAAAAATTCATCAAAAAAGAACAAGCACTCAGGCTTTCAAATATGTTGGCAGAAAAAGAAGAACGCGAGAAACATGCCAAAAGAATATTTATGCTTAAAGCCAGCTCAGATTCGGGACTTGAAGATATAAAAGATATACTCTCTCTACCGAACGTAGAGATACATTATCTTGGCTCCTCATTATTCTCCATTGCCGCCATTGCCTCAAATTTTAAAGAAGCAAACACAAAAATCAATGCAGCGTTGGAGCAAATTGAAAAGCACTCGAAAGAAAAAAAAGCACACTTTGAGATAAAGGAAAAATGAAACTTCGTAAATGCTCAAATCACATTCCTGTATGCTACACACTCAAGTCATGCTGCCCACAATGTTCGCAAGCAACGAAAGAGGCACATTATAAGTTTATAAGGCTCAAAGATGCGCATATTCTACATGATGAAAGATCCTCAAGAAAGCTGCAAAGCTCTAACAAATAGATTAAACTGCTCTCCTAAAGACATAGTCATTGAAGAAGCAAGGCATTTTTCTGTTTGATAAAGAGCTTTCTCCAACTACAAATTACAGGTTTTTGGAAGAAAAGCAATTTAATCCTACAAATACGTTTATTTATGGCAATAAAATAGTAATCGTCACTTGGGGAACCCCTGTAACCGCAGTGATGATAAAAAATAAAGACATTGCAGAAACGTATAGAAATAATTTTGAGCATTTATGGGGTCTTGCATCAAGAAAGTGAACAATAAGACCTCTCGTCTGGGCATTCTCTCATCTTGAACAAACGTTGAACTCGTTGTAGACATAAAATGCGAAAGATTTAAATAGTATACTCTCAAGTATACTAATGTAAAGTATACTCAATCATGGCAGAAAAACAATTTAAGAACCGAGTGCAGGAACTGAATCTCTTGAATGAGTTGTACGAAAAGAATACTGCAAAGCTTATTGTCCTCTATGGACGAAGAAGAGTGGGTAAAACAGAACTTTTGAAAGAATTTCTAAAGAGACACAAGGGACTGTATATTCTTGCCCGACAAGAATCAGAGGCAGAACAATTAAAGAAAATAAGTTCTCTTAATCCTTTTACCAACTGGGATGCACTCTTTCAATATCTTTCAGAAAAGCCGCGAATACCTATCGTGTTTGATGAATTTCCCTATATCGTTCAATCCTCAAAGAAAATTACAGGAATTCTGCAAGATTATTGGGATAACAAACTTCTCCAAAAGAACACGTTCTTGATTCTTTGTGGATCTTCAATTAATATGATGGAACGACTATTAGGAAGCAAAAGCCCATTGTATGGAAGAAGAACAGAGCAGATACTTCTTGAGCCGCTGAAATTCAATGATGCCTGCTTATTCTTTCCCGAGGGTCTCGACTTCAAGGAAAAAGTGCTGCGCTATGCTATTCTCGGAGGCATGCCTGCATATCTCCTGGAATTTGATTTTAAAAGAAACCTCCGAGAGAATATTATGAATAACATTGCACAAAAAAACAAGTTCTTGTATCAGGATGTCCTTTTTACTTTGCGGGAAGAGCTGAAAGAGCCAAGAAATTATTTCTCCATTCTGTACTCTATTGCCAAGGGAAACAGCAAATTAGGCAACATTGTCAATGACACTGGATTAGAAAAATCATTTGTCAACAAGTATCTCGGTGTCCTCATCGACTTACAGCTTGTTGAAAGAAGAGTTCCTATTACAGAAAAGAACTCAGCAAGAGCAAGAAATGGCATTTATCTTTTAAAAGATAACTTCTTTAAGTTTTGGTTTAAATTCATCTTTGAAAACCAGGAATATGTTGAACAAGGAAAACAGGAGAAACTTGTTGATGAGAAAATCCTGCCAGAAATTCAGAGTTTTGCAGGCAGGATATTCGAAGAGGTTGCTCTTTCTAAAATGATTCACATTGAAAAATACCAAGATTACTTATTTGGCAGATGGTGGGATAAACAGTCTGAAGCAGATATTGTCGGCATTGATAAGCAGCACAAAAAAATACTCATTGGAGAAGTTAAATTCAAGAAACTTACGAAGACTGAAGTCCATGAAATAAAAGGTTCTTTGAAGGAAAAAGCTCAAAAAATAAACTCTTTTGGATTTGAAGAGAAACTAGCGATTATTTGTTTGGATTGCGAAGTTACAGATCCTGAAGTAGAAATTATCAGGCTCGGAAAGTAGTCTGTTATTATTTATAACTATATCGAGGGAAATAAGTTTTCGGAAGTTTTTCACTCGATAGATAGGAAAAGAAAGATACGAAAATTAATTTCTTTTCCTATAAATATAGTGGCGGATTAAAGTATTTGACCAGAAACCACCACTACGTCAGGAACCTACCGTTCCTGAGCGCACTCAAGGATTAAAAATACTTGATGTATTCAAGGGATGTCAGAAACTTTCAGTTTCTGAACACTTCGAAAACCAATGGTGTTCTCAGCTTAAGAGATTCAGTCAAAAATGTAAGTCCCGTGCTATAATTATATCTTCTTCGCCTGCTTCCACAATAATTCAATGTAACAACGCCCCCACCATCTTCTCAAAATTCCACGCAAAAAGAACAGCTCCTGAAATGTGATCACAATAATGATAAATATGAGGCGTTACCTGTAAGTCACTTCTTCTTCCAGATTCGATAGTAAACGCATCAAGAAGCTCTCTCCCCCGACATGAAGGAATCATAATATCATGCGTCGCAAAAGAAATAACAACTCTGCCAGAAATATTTGGAACATAAGCAAGAGGATCATAGAGTGCAAGTTTATTTCGATAATCTTGCAATGAGTATCCCTTTTCCTTTGCTTGAACCGCTTCTGGACGCGTAGTATGACTTTCAAAGATACATTCTGCAAGTTTACTTCTAGGAAGAGCAAGAATCAGACGTTTCGCACCGAATTCAGCGGCAAATCGCGCTGCCTGACAACATCCAATACTTTCCCATATTCCCCGTCAAACCCTGCTTTCACTTTAAGCTTACCCTCACGATTCAAAAGAATCAACTCAATCAAACGCTCTTGCACACTCTTCTTCTCCAATTCCTCTTTCCCAGCTTCCAATAAAATCTTAAACTCATTCCCAAAGTGTTCAATCAATGGATTGTAAATTCTCCAAGTTTTCGGCGATTCAACCTTTGTTCCTAGATGTAGCGCAATTAGTTCATGCAACGGCAAAAGTCGATAAAACTCCTTTGCGCCTTCTGGCTTGAAACTCTCCTTCTCCTTCGCAATCACATCAATCCGACTCTCAACGCCGATCGTCAGTCCTTTCCCACATTTCGGGCAAATTCCATTAAGTTTCTTCGTCTCAGCAGGATTACATGAGAACCCACAATTCCTATGCCCATCCCAGTGATATTTACCATAATCTGGTGGTGTCTCAATTGTAGAAATAATACATTCGCCTGTCCGCACCGCCTTCGTAAAATATTCGTATCTAAGTTCAGGCATCTCAAAGAGGGTCGCCTCTCTTCCAAGCCGCCAAGGCCAGAAAGAATGTGCATCAGAGAAAGAAACAATATTAATCTCTTCTTTCAACCGCCAAATCATAGCAGGATCCGCGCTCATTCCAGACTCAATCGCGTGAATATGTTTCGCTTGCTCTTCAAAACACTCAGCAAGTGAGTCAAATCCAGAATCACTCCCATACAGTCCAAACCAAGGCGTAAATGCATGAGCAGGTATAACCTCAATTCGCTCATCAATCTCTTTTAACTCCTTCACAGCGAGTTTGCAGCTCATGCCAAAAATAGGTCTTCCATCGTAATCAAGTCGTCCCTTGCTCCCCAGATACGCAACAATCTTATCAGCCGTTCTTCCATCAGGTGCAAACACTAACAGGTGCACTGCTCTCCGTTTTCCTCCTTGAGAGAACATTAAGCTAATCTCAGTCTGCCACAAAAAAGGAAAACCTGTCTTAGACCTTAAGATTCCAAACTCATCCTCTCGCAATTCTGTCTTAATTTCCACATTCCATTTCGGATGTTGAAAATCTCCAGTTCCCAACAAATCTATTCCTTTCACACGCGCCCACTTCTCCAGATTCGCGAGCGTGATTGCCTTGCTTGTCGCGCGCGCAAAGCGTGAATGGATTTGTAAGTCCGCGATTATTCTCATGCTAAAAGCAAGAAAGAAACCTATATAAAAACTCTTGCGCTTAATGATGTATGAAAATAAAAACAAAAGAGACCATTATTGGAATACTAATACTATTCATAGCGCTAACTGCTTTACTTATACAATATACAGACTATAAAATTGCTGAATTTAATGACGAATTAGAGGGGATTAAGACAGGGCTTACTCACAAGTTAATTGAAGTAGTTAAAGCCCAAAACACTTACTTTGATTCAAAATGGAAGACAACTTTAAATCCTCCCCTCGAAGTTATAAACGAAAACAAATGGTCTAAACCCTTTACAGAAGAAGATAAACAAGAACAGATTTTGGCAAAAAGATTTCTCAATAATGAAATAAATCAAGTTGAGTTTTATGAATCAATACAAGGAATATCTGGAAAGACCTATTTAAAGTCGGTTCAAGAATATAATTCAAGTAGAGAAGAGTTATCAAACATGCATAAAGTAGGCACAATTTGGACAAAAATAAAAAAAATTACTTTTGGAGCACAACTCTTAACGATCTTATTAACTCTATGGTTATATATTCAAATTTTGACAAGAAAAATTAACAAATAGTTTAAAGACTCTTTGCTCTAACCACATAAAAAATTCCAAAAAATCTGCGTTCAACTCTTTTTATCTTCAATCCAGCAAGAATAGTATTCTCACCTATTTCAGGCATAATCTCTATGAACAAAACTACTTTTTATAAATATCGGATATACTCAGTAGATGAACTCATTTTACTTGGAAAAGCTCATCTACTATCAGAAGCGATATTCTTAAAAACCCATTCTCTTTCTAAAGATATGCAGTCGTTAGAAGAACGCGTGGTCTGCATCCTAGCACTACAACGCCAGAGAATACCCGATACAGATATTGCATCATATCTTCATCTCTCCTTGACTGAATTCGAACTTCTCACTGGTCAACTAAAGAGAGACATTATAAGAGCAAAAGAAGAAGGTAATTGCAATCTTCCACTCCCCTATCCCCTAATCGTGGCGCTTGCAGACCATTACAGTCTCTCACTTTTTTCTTTACCAATACCTGCCCAGATGATAAAGAATTCAAATGAAAAAATGAAAAAATCAGAGCGTACGCTACGTGCAATAAAGAGTGTGATTAATGAAAGAAAAACAATTCTTGAAATAGCTAAAGAGATTAAAAGGTCCCCCTCTAGCGTTCGTAATACTGTAGAACATAACAATCTCTGTTCGCTTAAAGATATACAAACCCCTCCTATAAAGATATACCTAGAGACTATCAGACGCCTATATCCTAAGAAATATTCTTCACTGCTGGAACTAGCTCAACAAGGCAAATCTCTAGGTGAAATAAAAGATCAAAATGGCATAACAAGAGAGCGTGTAAGTCAAATGATTGAAGAAATGGGCATATATTATCTTTGGCGCATTAAACGTACGGAAATTGACTATCAAAAATATCATGAAAAGAAGATGGGTGTACAAATGCGCCAGCGGTTTTTCTCGCAAATAGTCACGCATCTATATCAAAGAATCAACGCTCTACCAAAAGAAGATTGGTCAGTGAGAAAGACTGCAGAATATATACTTCAAAGAAAACGCACTACCAAAAGAGCGACTCCTAGAAAGAAGCTCCTTCGTCTTTTTACAGAATATCGAAATGCAGAAATCAGAGAGGAAAATCTTTCTTTTAGTGAACTGGCAAAAAGAAGTAAGATATACTCTGCTTGCCAAGTAGGTAAAATTTTCAAAGGAGTAAACATTCCTCCATTAAACAAAACAAGAGAATCTCATCCAATTACAATGGTAGAAAGAAAAAGATTCCAAGATTCAGGAGATATAGGGATGAGTGATAATGATATTGTTTATTTTTCAGGATATAGGTATTCAACCGTAGCGCGCTGTCGCGCGCGGAATCATGCAGCGTTTATTATCGAACATTCTGCACGTGAACATGGCGCAACTTGCCGTCTCGCAAGCCAGACTTATGAGTTAGCAGATAAAGGATCAACAGAAAAAGAAATAGCAGACAAGCTAAAAATTGAGCAAAAAGCCGCAAGATATTTTCTGACTAATAAAGAAAAAATAGAAAAGGAAATAATTCGCGCCATCAACCTCTTCCATCCGGATGAAGATATAAAAAAACCTTATTCCTAAAGTAGACTAAGTAAGCTTAGCTTTGATAAGAAAGAAAACACCAAAGAAAGCTCTTTTCTTTTCGGTAACTCTTAGTCCAGCCTTATCAACTAATCTTAAAATATCTCTATCAACATGACAACCTAATCTCTCCAATTGCTTTTTCTTAACTTTCTGTTGCAACCATCGTATAACTCGATTGCTACTTTCTCCATGTTCCAAAAGTAAAATCTGTCCGTCTTGTTTGCAAACACGTTTCATCTCTTGCAAAGCTCGTGTAGGATTAGGATAGGTGCATAGACCTAGAGTATCGACAACTGTATCAAACCTCCCTTTGTCAAATTTCAAACGCTCTGCATCCATCACACTAAAGTTTATTTTTCTTTCTAATCTCTTAGCCCGCTCTCGTGCAATTGCCAGCATTGCAGGAGTATAATCAACTCCAGTTATTCTGCATGATTTAGGATAATACGTCAGATTCTTCCCTGTCCCGATTCCTATGTCTAACACCTTACCTCTAGCTTCTCGCAACAAGACTCTTCGCAATCTTCCAATCAAAAACCACTCAATAATTCCTTCCCATCGATCATATGTAGGAGCAAATTGCGTGTATTTCTCGCGAATCTCCTTTGTGGTTGGTTGATACATCTTTTAAATGAGAGGAAGAGCTTTAAAAATATTTTGAATGTTCAAGCAATGTATTTCAGGAAAATGTGTAAGTCCTGGACTTATCGAGCAAATATTATATCTAGGGAAATAAGTTTTCGGATATTTTTCACTCGATAGATAGGAAAAGAAAGATACGAAAATTAATTTCTTTTCCTATAGCTTGGTTTAGAAGATTGTTCGACGGATAATCTCAAAAAACCCAAAAACGTATCTACTTAGCTTTCTAAAGCTCCGACGATAAAAAATGATTGATTTTTTACCAATTTTTATCTTTATAGACGATAACTATAGCCTTTTCTGATAATTAGTGCATATAATCTTTCATAAAAAAGGATTGGATTAATGTTTCTTTCTTAGCAATCTTTCTCATCTTTTTGTCAACTATCTTTCTCAGTTCGTTCTTATTTTGAGCTTGATGTGCTGCAAGCTCATATGTTTTCAGATAAGACCAAACGTGTTCATCAGGATTTAATTCAGGACTATAAGATGGAATATTGAATAAAGATATCTTTTTCTGATTACTTAATAAAAAACTTTGAATAACTTTAGATTTATGAATTGGAGCATTATCTGATATAACTACTACTTTTCTTCTTGGATGTTGAAGAATTATTTTAGCTAAAAAATCAATATAAGTTTCTGAAGTCATTCTTCCTTTTTCAATTCTAAAAACCATTCTGCCTGCCGGACTAATTGCGGAGGAGACACAAACTCCTCCTTTTTTCCCAGTAACTTTTATTATAGGCTTTTCTCCTTTTGGTGCCCATGTTGTTCTCAGATAAGGGATTAGTGAAACTCCTGCTTCATCCTGAAAGTAAAGCATTGCTTGTTGTCGTCGGACAATCGCATTAATTTTTGGCCATTCTTCTCTAATCCATTTCTCAACAGCTTTTTCATTCTTTTCAAAGGCTATTTTTTTAGGTTTTTGTGGAGTAAGATTTGCTTTTCTTAATAATTCCCAAACATTTGAAATTGAAATTGTTTTCTCAAATCTTTTTTTAATAAGAATTTGAACTTGTTTACAAGTCCATAATGGTGTTGGAAATCCAAAACTTCTTGCATCTTCTTTCGCCCATTCAATAATCTCAAGTCGTTCTTCTAAATTTATTTTTGGTTCTTTTCCTTTTGCTCTTCTACTCCTCAAGCTTTCTTTTCCATTTCGTTCAACCTTTGTAAACCAGTGAGAAACACTTCCCGAACTTAATCCAAAAGCTTCTGCAATTTTATTCACTTTCCATCCTTTCTCTCGTAATTCTAATGCTCTAAATCTATACTGTTCAAGCGTTTCTCTAGAAACACTTCTACCATCTTTTTTCATACAAATAAATATTATTTATAGAATATAAACTTTATTGTGGTGTAGTAATATAATCATCAGAAAGAGCTATAATAAGGAGAGTCGAGATGGAAAGGATATTTTGGAGTGGATAGATATGTTCGTAGCAAACATCAATTGGAGGTATACCTCTTAGATAAGTTATCGCCAAGTTCTATTAAATAGTCTCTACCATATCTTTTATTTTCAAGATCTTTAAACAGAAAGAAAGGCAAATTATGTATCCCAGTTTTCATTGCTATCATCCCTAGACAAATAGAAGCAGTAGTATCTGTATCTCCTCCTAATAAAATTGCTTCTTTTAAGGTTTCAGCAGGATCTTTGTAGAAGCGAGAAATAATATACAAGACTGCACCGGCAGTTCTCATTCCGTTTACTGGCACACCATAGTCTTTATTCTCTTCTCCAAACAGAAGCGCCGGGTTTAATTTTTTCATATCCCTAATCGCCTTGAAATAATGTATGGATTCTTCATCTATGCTCTTGCAAGCTTTTATGCAATAATCAAATACGTTTTCAGGTTTGCCAAGATTATAGAAAAAATAATGTGAAGCCGCAGCGACACAAACTGAAGACGCAATTGCTGAAGGCACATGGTGAGTTATTTCTGCATTTGTTATTGCATATTGGATAACTTTTTTTATATCTGGAATTACTCCTATTGGAGCGACCCTCATGCAAGCACCATTGCTAGAGTTATTGCCTGGAATAATTCTTAAGAATTCTTCTACTGTTTTGGCTTTTTTAAGCCCCTCACGAACCGAACTACCATAACCCATATGAGGATCCCTCTTATATGTCCTTAAGAAGTTATCTGCCAAGTTCACTTTATTGAATTCTCTGCGTGATAAAAGCAATTCCACTATTGCGATGCTCATTTGTGTATCATCTGAATAGTTTCCACTTTCCCACCCATCCCCGCCCGGACTATAATGATCAAACTGAAATCTTTCCAAGACTTTCTTTCTTTTCATTCCCTCAAAGGCAACACCAAAAGCATCACCAAAAGCTGCGCCAAGAAGTATATTCTGACATTTATTGAAATTATTTTTCTTAAATATTGACTTATCAAAATCTTTTGAGATTGCTTTTTTAATTTTCATATTCTTCTTTCCTCAAGACTCCAAGTTCTTGGGACTTTAAGAAATCTTCGCCGTTCTCAGAATCTTTGAAAAATACTTTAGGAGTAGCAATAACTTGGCGTGCGAGTATCATGATCTATTGAAAGCGACTGTAATGAGATGCCCACTAAAATCGCAAGATAGGATTATGCCCCTGCAATGTCATTAAGTTAAGCTTATCTATAAAACACAAATATTTATATACTAAGAGCTCTTAAGAGCTCTATGAAAGAGATAACAATAA
>Ga0209212_1007470_pt1 | contig 12059 bp, 8 predicted proteins | sample RifGroC2_FD_183996 | JGI IMG/M metagenome (GOLD analysis project Ga0209212, IMG submission 183996) | Groundwater microbial communities from Rifle, Colorado, USA - Groundwater C2 (SPAdes) (version 2) | ecosystem: Environmental > Aquatic > Deep subsurface > Groundwater | place: Rifle, Colorado...
CCTAAACTATCACCTCTTTTTATTGTTTCTAGAAAAACCTGCCTAACTTCATCTACACATCCCCAAAGAACTTCACCCTTTAGTTCCTCATTAAATGCCGTCAAATAAACAGCCTTAACTTCTTCCAATCCAATTGAATGTGCAAGGTTAACCATGTTAGGAAGTTCATGCAAATTTTTCTTCATTAGTGTAAAAACAAAATTTATATAAGGATAATTTATTTTCCCCTGCTTTTTCTGCAAAACTATGGACTTAAGGTCAGAAACAATTTGATTAAAATTTGAATTTTTTCTGATCATATTATTGGTTTTCGCAGTAGCTCCATCGAGACTTACTGCCATTATATCAACCTTGTAATCAAACAGATATTCTTTGATTTTAGCTAAGGTAGTCCCATTCGTAACAAAATATTTCTTTACTGGATGTTTATTAAGAAACTCTAATATATCCTTGAACTTAGGATGAATTGTTGGTTCGCCCCACCCGAACAAAGTTACCTCTTCAACATAATTAAGGATGCTTTCTAATTTATAAAGGCACTGCATGTCTAAAAAATTATATTTAAAATCCCCCTCATCCCTTCCGCACATAATGCAATTTAAATTACACGCATTTGTTAATTCTAAAACCAATCTACGTGGATAAGAATTTAACTTTAAATTTCTATTCTTAATCTCCTGAAGGTTTTTTTCACTATTTTCCAACTGAATTTCAGTCAAACCCTGGTATTTGAATAAATCTACCGTTTTAGCTCTTAAAATTACCATTTTGCCTCGTCTTTATCAAAAACCTGATAAATTACAAACTTATCATCAGGAGCTCTCTGATAATGTCGCCCTGTACTTTCAAAAGTTTTAACTAATTTTACCTTTTTATCTGGTAACATTTCATCAATAGGTGGCCATGATTCGTTATCTGTAGGCCATCCACGTATACCCTCATTAAAATAAATGTACTTAGGATTATATTTATCAACCATTTGCCTTAATTCTTCAATTGCGCCTACTTTGGAAATTAATGCTTCAGGTGTTCTTAGTATTTTAATACTTTTATATCCTAGAGGAACATAAACACGTGTTGGATGATCAGCTATAATAATTTCTTCTTTGGGAATATTTTGTTTCCACCATTTTGCTATTTCATAAACTATATGCTCATGTTGATGGTATTTATTAACTATTTGCGATTTAACTGTATTACCATTAAAAGAAACATCACAAACTATTAGAATAAATACTATTGCCAAGAATATTTTTTTAACCCATTTGCCCTCCTTGAAAATATTATAAAACATACTTATTCCTTGTAAAATAAGTATTAACATCGCAGCTATAAAAGGCAACATATGAACTTGTTCTGCCCTTGTCATACTTATAAAAATAAATATAAGAAATGGTAAAATAAAACTAACTAATATTAGCCTTTTTAATAACTTTAATTCATCGTATCTAATCTTTTTCCGTATTAACCATAACTCCACCACTACGTAAAATACAAATAAAACAATTAAAATTGGATCAAAATCTCTAATTTTATCTATAAAATTAAAGAAAAATTTACTAAATAATCCTGATTCAGAAACAGTATTTAAATTAGAACCAAAAGCGTAAGGAACCACTAACGGAGCAATCTGAGAATATGTCACCAGAAAATATCTAGGACTTGTTATCCATCTAAAACCAAACAAGAGAATTAAACCTAAAAAAATTCCAGCGACAACAAATGCATAGGAATTCATTCTATTAACAATACTCATTATTCTTGTTTGCTTATAATTTTTATTAAAATACCAGATTAATGCAGATAAAAAGACACAACAAATCCCTGCTAAAACTAAAAACAGCACTAATTTATTTTGTAGCAAACTTCCCAACAAACCAAACTGTTTATACATAGTAAGGCCTGTCGACGTACGAACATAAAACAAAACTGACGACAATGGTAGAAATATAAGGACTACAGCAACAACTAAATATAAACACCATGCTCTTTTAATTTGTGGAAATATTTGATATTCACTCTTCTTATTTTTTTCAGCAAGAAACATGGAAAGAATGATCGTTGGCAACAGGAATATACCTGAGAATTTAATCAGTAAGGCTAACGCTGCACATGCAATTGCTATTAACAGGTAGATTTTAGAAGGTTTATTTACTAAGCGTAAGGTATAGTCAAGTCCCAAAATCATAAAAAATAAAACAATTGCATCCGGTTTTAAACTATCCATAAAATAAGGAAATGCTGGTCTCGTTATCAAAATAAAAACACATAATAATGATTGCCATCCCTTTCCAAAATGATATGAAGTCAAACGCCATAACCATATCAATGATCCAACCCAAAAAATCAAGTGCAGCCATCTCAATATTAATACAAAAGTACCTGGTTCAAAATCCATAAAATGAGATAACACCATGCGAGATAAATCTGACAAATATATCATCATTAACCCATACTCATACCCGCCTTGATAACTATCTCTTATTTCACCGCTAAAATAGCTCCAAATAACGTCCATCCGATAGCCTTCATCAGCATTAAAAAATACGATCATATTTGGATCGCTGATATCGCAATTCATTATCGGAGCCATTAATGTAATGATTGCGATAGAAATAAATATTATTGGCAACGAAGAAACTATTTTATATTTACGCATTTTTGAACAAGGGTTCATTCAATGAAATAACGATATAACTAATCCATCAATAACGAGTCCCGTAATAAATGAAGAATGAAATAGGCTTGTATTGTACAACCATAGAAACGAGAAAGAATACTCACTCATCCATGTAAGGAGCCACGTTTTTCGCTAAATCCGGGGGGTGTTCATAAAAAAGGTGATGCGTTTGGTACTCTATGCTATTATAACTTCAAGAATTCCTGCTTACTTGTGTCAACATTAAAACTTGAATATGTTGATTTGCCTTTTAAACCTAAATAGTATCTGAACGAAAACACGCTTTTTCAAAACAGAAAATGTCCAGCGAAGAGCAAATTATTTTTAACAACAATCTTTTTATAAAAGTAAGGTGTTAAATGTCACCATTTTTATTTCATTTTTCACTTTTTTGGCCATTTTGGACATACCATCTCCCCTGTGAGGACTTACTTGTTGCTTTTTCTCAGGCTACCTTTTGTAATTTCTCTTGTTTTTTTGCTGCTGCTCTTTCAGCACATTACCCAGTTTGTGCAAATTTGCAGAAACCGCTCCAATACCTTTTAAAGGCATCCAGCCCTTTATCCAGCCATCTGTCCAGACTGTGATGTCCAGCCCCGATTGATAACCGATTCAACCGCTGAATACTGGTGTCTCAGCTTCTTAAAGGCCCTGCTTGATTCTTCTTCCCGCTCCTCACGGTTCTTCTTCCCCTTTTTCGGCATGATTACCTGCGGTATATACAACTTGAGAAGGTCATTGTTTTCCTTCTTGTAAAAACCTTTATCAAAACTTATACTCGCTATTCCCCCTTTCCCATATCTCCCAAACAATGCATCTGCCAATGGAAGAGCAAGTGATACGTCCGCTTCATTCTCTGCTACCTTATGATACACGATAAAGCCCCACTGATCACTTGCTACCAGCATGTTATGCCCCAACTCTACCCGCTTGTTTACCTTGCCTTTGGAAAGCCACTCCGTGTGCGTTTCAAACAGTGAATGCACCTTTTCTCCGGCCGGTATTGTCTCTCCCTGAAGCAATCGTCTCTCTACAAGTGCTCTGTGCTTATCCAGCATCTTGTGAAAGTACTCAAGGGACTCTAACCGGCTTACATACTTTCTGTCTCTTTGTTCGCATAGCAGCACCTGCTCGTAGAGTTCCAAAACACTCGCCTCTACCTTTTCACTCAATTTCCCTGCATGACAGAAATACTCTTCCACCCACCTCTTCGTCGTGACCTCTTTATTCTTCCCTCCTCCAAATGCTGCCCGTGAGCTACTCCTCATCAGGTTCTTTGATTCTCTCTTTCAAAACTTATGCTTCCTCCACCCTTTCCCGCTCAAAAAACCCTCGGCTCTGAAATACTCTATCGCATCTACACACTCACGACTAGCATCCCACAAAAGATTCAAATCCGCCGGAAGGTGGACATTTGTCTCCAACATATAAGTTTCAGCTTTTACCTCGAGTCCTTCATTTTTTTAACAACTGGTGTCCGCTCGATACCACGATCTCGTTAATCTCCTCAAGGGTCTCCTCGTCCAACAAACTTACATTGTCCTTTATACTCTGATAGGAATATCTCCTGCCTTCTCCAAACAACGTCTCGACTCCCATTATCTGACGTATCAGCTTGTGGGTAATTGGCAAAGTCTTCCAATCGGTCATAATTCGCATCCAGGCCCAGTCTCACCACCGACAGTACAAATATCTCCCACAAACCCATCCCGTATAGGCCCGTCTTCTTTTTCCCCTTTATCACCCTGGCCTCTAAGAGTTCAAATACCTAGTCCCTCAGATCAGGGGTTATAAAGTGTGTGGAGTGCCATGAGTATGGGAGGAAGTTCGGCTCGGCTCTTCAGGGGAATTTTTACTTCTGATATAGGGATATTGCCAATACTTCTCTGATGCTCATAGTTCTTTCTCATTGGTGATTGAATGTTCCTTATTGGTCACGTTTTCTTGGGAAAATAAAATAAATGTCTGCCCCTGTTTTCCACTCAAATGCCTCTCTATGGCCTATATTTTACCTTTTCAGCAGGAACCATTCAACAGTATTCAAATATTTTTATATCCTTATACCTTTGGGACGTAAACATTTAACATGTTCTCGTACGAACACTAAATATTATTTTTTGTCATGAATGTGAAAAGGAATAAGGGACATAAATAATATTTTAAAAAACCGTTTCACTATGTATAATCCTAATGAAATTATATTTTTGATTTCTTTAACCGAAAAATACCACCTTTTCGGCAGGGTCAAAACCATTCCCCCAGATATTGGAGATAATACGAAATTAATCAGTGTCTTCAATCTGAGATTAAATCTTAAATTGGCCATAAAAGTATCGCGCATGAGAAGATATTTATTGGTATCTTTTGGTACGTAAGGGATATCATCCCCAAACATATAAAACTGCACATTAAAATTACTCCACCCCGGCTTTATGAGTAACCGATTTTCTTTACTTGCTAACTCAAATAATTTTGTTCCCGGGTATGGTATTGCAATATTGAAGCGTGCATCATCTAATGGGATTGTTCTTGCTAATTTAGCAGTGTCAAGCCTTTCTTTTCGAGTTTCTGTCGGCAATCCAAAGATGAATGTTGCGCTTGTTCCTATCCCAATTTTATGGGCCATTTTGATTGCTCTAACATTATCCTCAACTTTTTCCTTTTTATTTACCAGATCTAAAAGACGTTGAGACCCGGTTTCCATACCAAACGACACTATCTGAAAGTTAGCTTCTTTCATTTTTTCGAGCATTTCAACTGTCACAGACTCTCCACGCATCTCTGCGGCAAAGCATGTCTTTAAATGAAAACCTTTTTCTATAATTCCTTCTAACAATGAAAATGCTCGCTTTTTGTGTACTAAAAAATTATCGTCCATAAACCAGATTTTCTTTTGATCATATTTATTTACTAAAACACCTATTTCATTCAATACTCTTTCATTAGACACATATCGATACTTTTGCCCGGAAATAGCTCTTTGAGAGCAAAAAATGCAATCATAAGGGCATCCTCTGGAACTAAATATTGTTCCAAAATCCCTGTAAAAGTTATACGTTGAATCAAATAAGTCATAAGGAAAAGGTGGTATCGAATCCAAGTTAACTAAACTTCTATCAGGATTATGAACAATTTTTCCATTGCTTTTATAAGACATCCCTCTTATTTCGTTATAGCTTGCCCCGGATTGCGAACATTTCATAATCTCATATAAAGTTTCCTCTCCTTCACCTCGAATAACCAAATAAGAATATGGACTATTTAAACAATCTTCAGTTAGCACGGTAGGATGTATACCACCTAAAATCGTTAAGTATTGGTCATCTATACTCTTTATCAGTTCTGCCAAATGGATAGCACGGTGAGAATTGATTGTTATTACAGTCATACCTACAATTTTTGGGCCTTCATTGTTTTTCAATAACTCTTCCAATTTCCCTCTATCAAGGGGTAGGATATACTCATCAATAATTTGGGGAGTTATATTGCTTTTTTCTCGTAAATATCCGGCCAAAAAACCCAAACTTGTAGGAAAGGTATTATAAATAAACGGGGCTATTAATGGGCTCTGAGATTCAACATGTATTGATGGTTTTATTAAAATCATAAATTTTCTTTAGAAGTTTTCTTTAAAAATTTTTTATAAATAAATTTTACTTTATATGAAAAATATCCCTTGGCAACCTCTAAAGCTGCCAAAAAATAAATTTTAAAAACAGATACAGATGTCATATATTTTAAGCTTGTGATAATGCTTTTAAAGCTGAAATAGAATTCTGCAATTATCACGTTTTGAAGATTTTTCAATTCCTCACTACTGAAATATGTCGTCCTCCACGGAGGCGGCTCGTCATCCATTAAAACATATTTACGCCAATTATTAGAAAATATCAGATTCCGCTCAAGCATTTGTTCACGTACTCGTGTTCCTGGAAAAGGAGTAATAATTGAAACAAGTATTCTCTGCGGAGCTAGCTCATTTATCAGCCTTCTTGTTTCATTAACATCTTGTAATGTTTCATCGGGATGGCTTCCTATCAAAAAATTTGCCTCTATTGTTTCCAGTTTCGCTTCATGGCACCAACGGAAAACATTCCGCGCCTGCTCAATAGTAATGTTTTTGTTAATTAACTTTAAAATTCGGTCACTACCACTTTCAATTCCAATAGATATCTTTTTGCAGCCCGATTCTACCATTTCATGGATTAATTCTCTATCAACTAAATTTACACGTGTATCGCAATTCCATGTAAATTTCATCTCCTTCAATCCATTGAGAATCTTTTTAATTCGTTCTCGATTTATCGTAAAACTGTCATCTAGAAAGGAAACATGCTTGATATCATATTTCGATTTAAATAGTGTTATTTCCTCTAAAACGTTTTCGGCGCTTCTTAATCTTAACGATCGTGCTGTTTCTGCAAAGGCACGATGGACAGCGCAAAATGTGCAAAAGGCCGTACAACCTCTCGAAGTTATTATTTCTAGAATTTTGTTTAACGGCAATTTAAGATTTTGGTCAAAAATTTTCAATTTCTGATATAAATGAGCAATACTATCACGGTCAGGAAAAGGTAAATCATCGAGTTTCGCAATCAAAGCCCTTGATGAAGTTCGTATAATCTTTCCGTCATGTCTATAACATATGCCTGCAACTTTGCTCACATCGTTCTTTCTTTCTAATGCATTGCATAATTCGAGTAACGTTACTTCTCCTTCCCCTATTGCAACAAAATCTAAATCAGAACATTCCTTAAGAGTTTCTTCTGGTATAGATGTAGAGTGAGGACCACCCATTACCGTAAAACAGTTGCTATTAATAGATTTAATTTTCTTTATTAAGTCAAAACCATCTAACACGTTTGGAGTAAATGCATTTACCCCTACTATATGTGGATCGAATACCTTTATGGTACCATCAATGGAAGAAAGGTCTTCCGTGAGACCAAAGTCCAAAATCTTTACCTCATGCCCATTATGTTTCAGAAAACCTGATAAATAGCCTAAATTAATCGGCGGCTTTGCTGTAAAATACGGTTTTGTAAAAACAATTGAGAATGGTCTAACCAGTAAAACTCTCATTTTCCACTTTCTATATTAAGTTAACTTGAACCAAAATAAAATCTAGCACTTCTCCTATTTTTTTGCTATGCAAAAAAGCGAAACTCCAAACGGAATATTAATACTTTTTAATAATGCATTTTCTGTTTTTAGTACACCATATAATATAGAATTTACTGGTTCATTTATAGCTCGCAAATTTGTATATTTTTTTTTATGAAACTTGTTACCAAGTAATTTTAAAAAAAGCAAGATAGGAAATGAAAACGCATTACGATAACTTATTTTAATAATCTTAAAGTTGTTATTCCGTAACTTATAATAAACTTCTTCCTTGTTATAACGCTGTTTTGTATGAACATTTTCATCATGCCCCCGTTTAAGATAATTGTGTGCGGGTAAATTAATAATCATGACTCCCTCTTTTTTTAGAACCCTGAAAATTTCTTTAATTGCATTATTATCATTTTCTACTGCTTTATGGTAAAACACATCTGTTGATACTACCAAATCAAATGATTCATCACGAAAAGGAAGTTCCGAAATGGATGCTTTTGTAATCCGGTTTAATGCTCGTGATTGGCAATATCGCAATGCAACCTCTGAAATATCTATACCGAAAGAAATACCATATTTGTTTAGACATTGTAGAATATATCCTGTTCCACACCCTGCATCCAAAATGTTAATCTTTCGTTGTTTGCAAAAGATTTTTTCAATTGAAGAAAAAAGCAAATTCTGTAATCCTCTATACCACCAATGTGTTTCCTCTAACTCAAACATTAATCTATATTCTTCTAATTCCACCGTCTTTGTTTATATTTGAAAATTGTTCAGGACTTCACAAATATAATTAATCTCATCTTCGTTCATTTCTGGATATAAAGGTATTGAGAGTATCATATTAGAATAGTCTTCGGTTATTTGGCAAGAATTATTAAATCCCAACTCCTTATAAGCCTTCTGTAAATAAACAGGTGTAGGATAATGAATCAGAGTTTGAATTCCGCTTTTATTAAGATATTCCTGAAGTTTGTCTCTATATTTACAGGCTATAATATAAAGGTGATAAACATGCGTACCGTATTCAACTATTCCCGGTTTGATTATAATTTCATTTTTAATTTGTTTGTTATATATTTCTGCAATTTCAATTCGCCTACTATTCCAATTATCAAGATATTTTAATTTAACATTTAGAATCGCAGCTTGGATTTCATCTAAACGACTATTCAATCCTTTTATTTCGTGTTTATACCTCTGAGTCTGACCATAATTTCTTAACAATCTTAACTTTGTAGCCAATTCAATATTATTAGTAACCACCATTCCTCCGTCCCCATAAGCACCTAAATTCTTGGTAGGGTAAAAACTAAAACATCCGATGTCCCCTATTGAACCAGATTTTCTCCCTTTGTACAATGCACCATGAGACTGGCATGCATCTTCTATAACTTTCAGATTATACTTTTTAGCTATTGTCATTATAGGGTCCATATCAGCACACTGACCATATAAATGAACTGGAATTACAACTTTAGTATTCTTTGTTATTTTTCTTTCTATCTGCGAGGCATCAACATTATAACTTTTACTATCTATATCAACGAACACAGGAGTTGCACCTGTTAGTGTAATGGCTGCTACTGTAGGAACACCTGCATTTGCAACTGTTATTACTTCATCGCCCTGCACTACACCACAAGCTAAAAGTGATACCTGAAGTGCTTCTGTTCCCGAACCAACACCAATCCCAAACGAACAACTGCAATATTCTGAAAATCTTTGTTCAAAAGATTCTACTTCTTTGCCTAAAATAAACCAACCTGAAGATAAAACTCTATGAATAGCTTCGTCTACATGTTTTTTAATAAAATCATACTGTCTTTTAAAATCAAAAAATAATACTTCTTTATCTGATCTCATTGTTACCAATAGTACACCTTGTTTTTGTTGTAATAAAAAAGCATTCTACTCAAACCTTCCTCATTTGAAGTGTGTGGTTCCCATCCTGTTAAATTCTTAAATGCTGTATAAGATGCGTAATAATCCCCTATATCAATCTTTTTACTATCTTCAGGAAAAGGAACAAGACGATAACTTCCTCCACCGTTTACCCTAATTAATATCTTGGCAATCTCCTCTAAAGAAATTGGAGTTGGATGCCCTAAATTAAAGATTCTACCATTCAAGAAATCGTGATATCCCGCAATTAAAAGTGCTTCCACAACATCATCTATATAGTTTAGATCTCTCAATTGTTTACCATTCCCAAAAATCTCTATTTCCTTTCCCTCAATAATCTGGCGAATAAACCATCCAATAAAACCCTGCCTATTATGCTTCATGAGTAAACGTGGACCAAAGGTATTTGTCATTCTTAAGCATACAGTTTTTACATGATATATGTTATCATATAAAATATGATACCACTCTCCTGCCATTTTGTTTATTCCATTAATATCTGTTGGTCTTAATGGATGTTTTTCATCAACAGGTAAATATTCTGGTTTCCCATAAATTTGCCTTGTACTTGCAAAAATAATTTTAATATCAGGATTATTTTTCCGACATGCTTCAAGGATGGATAATTGACTTCTCGTGTTTATATCCAGATCCGTGTAAGGGTCTTTCATACTATCAATGTGACTTACCTGACCCGCAAGATTAAACATTAAATCTGAACCTCTAACCAAGAAGTTCATTGAATGTTCATCGCGTACATCGGAATAATTAAGATTCACTTTGTCTTCTATTCCTTTAATATTATATAAGTTCCCTCCGTATTCTGGAATCATTGAGTCTATCAAAGTAACTATGGCACCTAAGTCTACAAGCGCTATAGCCAAATTACTTCCAATAAAACCTAGTCCTCCTGTAATGATTATTTTTTTATTTCTATAAAAGCCTTTTATTTTATCATTCATTTATGTCATTTACTTCATTGGTTAATATTTGGCGTATTACATATTGCGGAGATTGATTATTAGTCAGAGATATCTTACCAACATATTCTCCGATTAAGCCTAAAATTAGTAATTGAATTCCAGAAAAAAATAAAATTGCTACGAATATTGAAGTAACTCCTGTTGGAACTTCCGGATGAACAAACCTTTCAATAATTGAGTAGACAATAAGAATACCACCTAGCGCTGAAAATAAACTTCCAAAAAAAGTGCTTATTCTTAGTGGATAAATAGAAAAATTTATAAACATATTTAGCCATAAACCCACTAATTTACTCAAAGTATAACCAGATCTCCCACCTGTTCTTTCTGCATGCTTCACTTTTATTTTCCCGATATTCTGTGTAATTCTTAAAATCAAACCATCTATATATGGAAAAGGGCCCTTATATTTTATTATCTCATATATCAAAAACCGATTCATACATTTAAAACTAGATAAATATAAATCTTTCGGTTTATCTAATAAATAGTTTGCTATCAAATTATTAAAATTACTACCTAAATTCCTGAACCAGGAATGAAATTTTTTATCATAATAACTATACACCACCTCATACTTACCATTCATTGCAAAATCAATAAGCTTCTGAATTTCATCAGGAGGGTTTTGAAAATCATCATCAATTATAACAGCATAATCGCCAGTCACATTATTCAAGCCCGCTAATACAGCATTATGTTCACCAAAGTTTCTTGCCAAACAAATATACTTAATAGTATTCTTAAATTTATTATAAATTTTTACACACTCTTCGTGACTATTGTCTTTACTACCATCATTAACAAGAACTATTTCTAAGTTATTAGTTGTTATATTACTCAATAACTCATCCACAAGCTTGGCAATGGTCTTCTCTCCATTATACACTGGAATAACAATACTTATTTTCATAACTTACTTTGTTAAAGATATTTGTTGAAAAAATTCTAGATTACAAATTATTTATTCTCACTAATCAACATTTTGGGGAAGATGCTTGCTTGGAAACTTTACGGCAAGACCTCTATTCATGAATTTTGAATAATGTACTATGCCCTGCCTTCTCATTTTCTGTGAAACTTCTGCATCTATTGAGGAGAAATCAAACCTATTCCATTCATTTTCATTCATTAATTTAATCATTTTAACCAACTTCCTGTAATGCGACGCTGCCCCATTGTCCAGGAACATATTTATATACCAGTTGAATGCTGTCTGAATCTTTTTAAGAAATAACTGATGTTCACTTGAAAATTTCAGACAGGTAAAAGTATCATAATCATCCAGTTCTCTTTTCTTATCGTAATTAATCAACAGAACTCTGTCAGGTTGGCTGGATTTTTCATAACGATATTTATATAGCCTATCT
>Ga0209212_1007472_pt1 | contig 12057 bp, 11 predicted proteins | sample RifGroC2_FD_183996 | JGI IMG/M metagenome (GOLD analysis project Ga0209212, IMG submission 183996) | Groundwater microbial communities from Rifle, Colorado, USA - Groundwater C2 (SPAdes) (version 2) | ecosystem: Environmental > Aquatic > Deep subsurface > Groundwater | place: Rifle, Colorado...
AAAGTATCTCCAAACAAATATACCAATAACGACCACGACTATTATTCCTATAATAAGCCCCTTTGATGATTTTTTTTCTTCCATATTTTTATTATTTAATAATTATTTAATTAAACCTAAACCGACTTTTAATGTTAAACCCATTATACACCGCCAATTTGATATGTAAACCTCATGTATGAGGCCACCTATTTTTATGTTTATGCTCGACCGGTAATTTAGACATTTGGCGAAGGGTATAGGGATTGGGGGCTAATGCTCCGATCTAAATTAGCTTGTTTTTGTTCCTGTTGCTGAAATAATGTTGGGCAATTATTATATTTTTTAATGCGGTTCATTATTGTTTTATAATAGTCTTTATTTATTTCAAATCCTGTGTATTGCCTATCGTTTGCCAAACAGGCAATAGCGGTCGTTCCAGTCCCCATAAACGGGTCAAGAACAATGGCGTTTTTGGGACAACTTGCCCTTACCATTCGTTCAATTATTTCCAATGGTTTCTGTGTCGGATGATTTTCTCTTTCCGGGTCCTGTGCATGTATTCTTGATGCGCTCCATAAATCCTTGGGATTGTAGCCAATTTCTAACCATTTTTTTCCAATAAAAATTGACCTCGTCCTTGCTTTTTTGGTTTCTTCATCATAAGGTATTCTAATGCTGTCTAAATCAAAATAATAATCATTATCTTTTACAAAAAAACCTATATTGTCATGAACAGAAGAAAATTTTCTCGTAGATCCACCCATGCTGGGCACTCTTCTATCCCAAATAATTTCATTAATCATTCGTAATTTCTTTTTTATATAAACAAAAATTTCAGGTGAATATTGCCAGCTTAGAAAAATATAAAAACTGCCAGTTTTTTTTAGTTTGGGTAAAACCGCATCAATCCATTGATACGTCCAGTTTAAATATTCTTTTGCTGATTTTTGATCGGAATCATTGCCATAATCTTTCCCTAAACAATAAGGCGGATCGGTCAATATTAAATCAATAGAATTGTCTTCTATTTTATCTATCCCCAATAAAATATCTTCATTAAAAATTTTATTCATAACTATTTTAAAATTATGCTTTTTGATTTTTCTTTTAACGTTTTTAAAAATTCTCCTCGCGTTCTATGGACTTTGTCATGTCTGTAGGTAGCTTGAATTTTATCATTTCTTGGATTCACATAAATTGGCAGAAATTGTGGCGAAAAAATTTCCAAATAATTTTTTGCAAAGCTTATTTTTATATTTTCAAATTTAATGCCAAAACAGGCGTATATTAAGGTATAATTTTTGTTAACACTGTATTGAAAATAAAGTTTTTCTACCGCAGAAATGTCATTTTTATTTTCCTTACTCTCAATATTGTGGATTTTAACATTTACAAAATAGCTTTTACCTTTGTAAATTATTTCGCAATCATGCAGTGATGTATCGGGAAAATCAAAATTCACCCTATCAAGACCAAGTTTTTTGGCATTGTATTTTGTTTGTTGAGTAATAACCTGTTCAACTAACCAACTCACGGATCTGGTGTGCGCCTTGAGTCCATAAGGCAGAATTTTGCTATCAGTAATATCAAAACTTGGTAGTATTGTTAGGAGTTTTACATAGATGTTTTTTACAAACTCCAAATCTTTTTCAATTTCTTTTATTTCGTTTTTCATAATAAAACTGGCGCTTGACTACAGTTTTATTATAGCAAAATTTTTAATAAAAACAATTTTAAAAAACTTCATTCTTTAAATAATTTCTTTTTAAGATTCGCTCCGTAGCGATGGAAAAATACTTTGCAATCTATATAATCAAACAAATGGACGCGAATTACCCAATGAGAATAAACAAATATTTAAGCTCGCAAAATTACTGCAGCCGAAGAGAGGCTGACGGGTTTATCAAGGCCGGAATGGTGAAAATAAACGGGCGAATCGCCGTTTTGGGCGATAAGGTTTCAGAATCCGACAAGGTGGAAACATCCCAATCGGCCAAAGACAGGGCCAGTAAACTGAAATATTACGCCTATCACAAACCAGCCGAAATCGTCACTCACACCCCCGAAGAAGGTCAGTATGAAATACGAGAAATTTTTCCGATCAAAGACAAAACTATTTTCCCCGTCGGGCGGCCTGCCTGTCCGGTAGGCAGGCTGGACAAGTCTTCGCGCGGGCTGATCATTCTCACCAACGACGGAAGAATAACCGGCAAATTGCTTGGTCCGGAAATGAACCGTGAAAAAGAATACGCCGTCCGAGTGGATAAAAATATAAACGGATTCTTTTTGAACAAGCTGTCATACGGCCTGGACTTGGGCGACTTCATCACCAAGCCGTGCCAAGCAAGGCAAACCGGAGCCGATGAATTCAATATCATTCTCACCGAAGGCAAAAAACATCAGATAAGAAGGATGTGCGACGCTCTCGGCTTTGTCGTGAAAGACCTTCAAAGAATCCGGATAATGAATATCGGCCTTAGGAATTTGAAACCGAACGAATATCGGGAAATAAAAGGCAAAGAACTGGAGACTTTTTTAAGCGCCTTGGGTTTATAAAAAAAATTTCCCGCAAAAAAAATAATTCCGTTTGTAACGGAATTATTTTTTATTCGCTGAAGAAAATAAACGAAGCGTTTATTTTCTTCTCTTGGCGGTTTTCTTTTTCGCCTTCTTCACAGTTCTTTTCGCAGTTTTTCTTTTCGCAACTTTTCTTTTTTTAGCAGTCATTTTTTTCAAATGAACTTAAATAACTTTTAATAGTCTTGACCTTTACTTGAATTATACTCTATCTAAAAAAATAAAGGCGAATTAAAAATTAAAAACTGTGCATAACTCTACTTTTCTAAATCCAAAATTTCGTCAACGCGGATTTGGCGGACGAAGTCGGGAACGTGGCTGACCAGAATCATAGCGCCGTCGTATTTGTTGAGCGCTTCGGCGATAACGGGCAAGTGGCGGAAGTTGATGTGATTGGTCGGCTCGTCCAGAATCAAAAGCCCGGGCTTGAGTAAAACCAATCGAGCAAAAGCGACCAGCCCTTTCTGGCCTTCCGACAATCGTCCGATTTTCGTGTTGATTATTTCAGCGTTTATCAAAAATCCGGCCGCCATCGCCCGCATATCTTCTTCTATCTTTTTCTCCATCACCGCCATTAAAGCTTCCTTAACTGTGTCCTCAAAATTAAGAGTGGAAAAATCCTGTCGATAATAACCTATCCTCGTCCCTTCCATAATCTCAATCCCTTTCGCCTTGCCTGAAGCGATGGTTTCCAAAAGTGTCGTTTTGCCGATGCCGTTCGGTCCGGCGATAAGCAAGTGATTATTTTTCTTAACGACGATACTGGCTTTATGAATTACGGGCTTACCTGCCCCGTACTTAGCGTCGGGGTGTTTCTTAAGCGTCGTGTAAGAAGAAATTTTTAAAATATTGCCCGCTATTTCCGGCTGGGACGGAATGGTAAAAGGACGGATGGTTTTGTCTTCCTTGCGCACATCCACCAAATCCGCTTCCAACTCTTCCGTTTTCTCCCGCATTTTCTTGGCGACATTTCTCATCTTTCCGCCCTTAAAAGCGAAAAAATTGGCTTTTTCTTTGTTTTCCTGGATCTCTTTGGCCAGCTGGGCGTTCTTCCTGTTTTCTTTTTCTATCCTCGCCGAAATGTCTTTGACCACGTCCAGATAATTCCCCGCGTATTGCTCAATCTTTCTGGTGAAAACATCCAGATATAAAACGCCGGAAGTAAAGGCGTTCAAGAAGCCGGAATCGTGCGAAATGACAACACAGGTTTTTTTGTAATCAATCAAAAACTTGGTCAGGTGTTCTATCCCCGCCTTGTCCAAGTTGTTGGTCGGCTCGTCCAGCAGAAGCAAATCCGGCTTTTGGATAAGCGCCGAGGCTAAAAGAAGACGGGCTTGCTGTCCACCGGAAAACGATTTGATAATCCTATCGTGCAATTTTTCGTGTCCTTTCAAATTCACCACTTCCAAAACCTCGTCTATTCTCGGATCAATGTCGTAAACTTTATGCGGAAAACATTTTTCAAAAAATTCGCGGACAGTGAGTTCCATCTGGTCCCGCGGGATAACCTGTCTGGCGGTGGCGATAGTGGTGCCGTTTGAGACATTTACCTTGCCGGATTCCGGCTTTAAACCGCCCGTAATGAGCTGGAATATCGTGCTTTTGCCGGCGCCGTTCTGGCCCATCAAAGCCACTTTCATTCCCTTGCGCAGGGAAAAATCCACCTCGTTTAAAATCGGGTAAATGGGGCCGTATTCAAACGACACTTCATCAAATCTAAGCACTGTTTCCTCTTTGGCCATCCCTGCACAATAGCGTATTTTTGGAAAAAAGGAAGTTATTCACACCTTCAACACTTGACATGTTGCGCCAAAGATATAAGGTAAGAATAGAAGTATGCAATAATAACTTATAAAGCGCCTTGGTGTTCCCTCAGATCGTCTGGGGCTTAAGCTAAGGGAAACCGCTTTATAAGACGCTACTTCTGCCAAAACAAGTCTGTCAATGCAGGCTTTTTTTGTCTCAAAATAAAAAATTATTTATATTCAATCCCCGCTTCTTTAAACAACTCCTTGCCATCGCTTAAAATATTATCTTTCAAAATATTCATATATTCTTTTCCGTTTTTTCTATTTTCTTTGTAATGTGCCAACGCTCCAACTATCCAGTCGGCGATTTGTATATTTGGACTTGTTGAAGAATCAACCATCTCTACTTGAACAATCGCTTTTGCGGGTAATTTAGCTAAAATACGCCCCCTTATATTTTCTCTAAAATCGATAAATTTTATTCCGCGCAATTGCCTTCTGTCGCAAAAAACACGAAAGTCCAAATCTGTGGACGGCAAAAATGTGTCAATAAGTTCGCCGACTATGTTTGTATACAAGAGACCGCCTCGTAATTTTGTATCGCGCCAATATTCCAAAGGAATATTTTTTCTTAATAAATAAACATAACGAACGCGAACGTCAAGTTTTGCAATGTATTTCAAGGTTCTAATTCTTAAATCGGCGCTTATGCCGGTTGATGACCACTTGATTTCCGACCTGCTTCTCATTTTCTTTGGAAAACGAGACTTGCACCACGACCTAAAAGATTTTTCCGTTCTGCGTGGATCGCCGACAGTAAAAGAACCGACAACAAAATATGCTCCGTCGTCATTTTTATTAAATTGTCCGCTTTCGTCTAGAAATATGCGCATAGCAACATTTCATTTATTTAATTCCATGATCTCTATCAAATCTCAATATTGTTTCCTTGAATTCTACCCTACACAATAGCGTATTTTCAGTAAAAAAGGAAGTATTATCAAAATGCTTTATTAGCAATATTTTTTATTGTGTAATATTTTGCATGAGCTATTACATAAACTTTGTTCGGAAAAAAATACCATCTTTTTTCTTTCAGTTTTCTTTGCAAAACATCTATATCTGCAAATGGTTGGCTTGTTGTAGTATCAAAACCCAACATATAACCCCTATCAAATAAAGTCTTGGTAAATTCTTCTTTTTTCTTTTGGTTAAAATAAAAAGAGTCCAATATTTTTGAAAATGTTTTATACTCAAACTTCTTTCCATTATACTCTTGAAGTTTACTTAAAATAGCACTTATTTCAGGGTATTCTGCTTTGGTTTCCGCAATTATATTTTCATTTAGAAAACTAGCATAGTTTTTTATTGCATTGTCAAAGTCATAATTAATAACCTTATCACCACCTCTATTAATAGCCGAATCAAATAATTGACTAACAAAATAAATTATATCTCTTGGTCTTAAGGTGACTATCAATTTTATTGAATCAAAAGGTTTTTTACTTTTTGATTCAAAATACTCTTTCCATGTTTTTTCAACATCTTGCTCTTTTTTTATGTCCAAACTGTATTTAAACCGATTTTCTATAACTTTCTTTAATAATTCTGGATATTTTTCCCAATCAATCTCATTTTGCATTAAAATAAGTTTATCTGGTTCTTTAACTTTTTTAAGGATATATTCAAATATATCCTTCCTAAGAAAAATTATTGTTTTTAAATCAATTTGTTTATTTTCTTTATTTATCAACTCTTTCTTAATTTTATTCTCTATTTCCAGCAAACTATCAATCATTTCTGTCTGAATATCTAGATTCCCCTGTAAATCCCATGCCTGGTCTAAGTTATCAGCAATGATTATTATTTTATAATACTTGGCTTTAGTAGATCTTAAATAATCTTTAGATATACTTAGAAGTTGGCCCAAATATTCTTTGTAAAGATCCCCTAAAAATTTTGGAGAGTTAATATCGCCCCTAGTATTTTTAAGCTTATTATAGATTTCAGAAATAACACCATAAACATTCATTTTAATAAACGACTCGTTATTTTTTACAAAATTAATCAACTTCATTTCCTCTGATGTGTGGTCTCCATATTCTGTTTTAAGCAATAACTTTTCGTAAACAGCATAGATTAATTTAGAAAAAATAGTGAGCTTCCACACTGAAACAAAAAAATATTTCTTACCTGCCAAATCTTTAAAAACATCTGATAATTGGATGTTTTCTAATAGTTCGTCAGATTCCGGTCTTAAATTAATTATAAAACTAAAATCATCCTTGGATAATTCATCCAAGAGTTTAATGTAAATGGCCGTTTTACCACTGCCCTTCCTCCCCGTAATAATAACTTTTTCTTTTTTTAATGCAGAATGATATGGGGATGTTTCAACAAAATATTTCAATAGTCCATCTTTTTCATATTCTGCAATTTCGCATCCAATTCCTAGTTTAATTAGATTTGTTTTATGTTCTTCTATTATCTCTATTTTTTCCTCTATTTGTTTATTAATTAACTCTTTTGCTAACCATATATCAACAGAATTAATTAAACTTTCTGAAGAATCATATTGGATTAAGATTTCATAAAAATCTAGTGGAGCTTTATATTTTGCCGGTGCAACTAATAATACTTTAATACCAAACCCATAAGCTAATCCAGCAAAAAAAGAATTTTGAGCGTTCTCAACAAATGCATTTTCCACATTTTCTCCCCAAAAATGTATAATTGCACATTTCGCTCTATGTATATTTTTAAAATACCAACTTTCTGCCCTATAAGAAACCTCTAAGGGATCGTCAACAAGTAAAGATAACTCGTGTTGTTCCTTGAGAAATTCTATTTTTTCACTTAAATTTATAGACGGTTGATTATTTAATTTGCTTTTTATGTAAAGTAAATCGAGATTGTTTTTTTCTAAATTTTCAATTTTTACATATGTTTCTACTAGATTATTTTTATAATTTTTTTGTTGTAATGCTGTTTGTATGTCCTGTGCATTTTTAAAGGAAGTGTATCTAACTTGTTTAAGGAAAAAATTTTCATACTTCTTTGATGCGTTATCAATACTTGGATTCAATAATATTAATATTTCTTTATTTTTTCCTATAGCATATCCTAATTCAAACAACACATTATGGTTAAAATATGTTAAATCACATACAAATATTTCACATTCATCGATAACCTTTAACACTTCAGCACTTATATGTGTACTTTTTTTATACTCTTCCCATGTCTTGGCGACATATTTTTTTTGGTGTTCATTATACTCTTTTGTCGCACGATTAATGCTTTCGACATTATCATCTTGTGTTCCTCTATATTTACCTTTATAAGCAAAAAAAATTATTTTTTCTGTCATAATACTTACTAATTAAATTCATTTTTTTGGCACCGATAATCCTATTTTTTCAAGCGGTAAATATTTGAAATAGTAATGACAGCCGACTGAAATAATATAATCAAGGGTGTCTTTGTATGTCGGATCCCTAAACCAATCGCTCAAAATATAAATATACTCCACATCAATATTTAACGGCGACATTAACTTTTTGTATTGCTTCTTTTTGAAATCGCAAGTTTGCAATTTCTCATCAACCGATCCCGCCACTTTTTGAAACTTAATCTCAATGACGAAAAGCGTGTTGTTTTTTATGACATACAGCGCCTCATCTGGCAGTAATTTTTTTGAAATATATTTTTGGTAATCTAGACTTCTCGTTTCAAGGTATTTATATAAACCGTGCTTTGCGTAACTTCTTGCTATTTCTTTTTCTTTGTAATAAATTACATTATCTTTTACGGAATAACCGTCGGTTTTTTCCAAAAGAGACAAAATATTTGATTCGTTTTCAAAATTAAGCCCTGTTATTGTGTTTCCTCCGCCGATTCCTTTTTCTATCATATTATTTCCTCACATCATAAAATCTTTTCTTTGATAATTCAAGATATTTTTTTTCCAAATCAATGCCGACAAATTTTCTGTCGTTTATGGCCGCCGCAATTCCGGTAGTGGAACTGCCTGCAAACGGATCAAGAATCACATCTCCTTTATTCGTGCTGGCAAGCACAATGCGATTAAGCAAATCCAGCGGTTTTTGAGTTGGATGTTTTCCGTATTTTTTTTCTTCGGGCTTGGGCGTGCCGAGCGACCAAACGGAACGCATTTGCAAGTTTGGCTTTTTTAATTTATCTTCCGGCCAGTTTCCGTCTTTCATAATATCGTAATTGAAAATATGTTTTGCTTTTTTGTCTTTTCTCGCCCATATGATCGTTTCGTGGCTGGCGGTAAAAAATCGGCAACTTAAATTCGGCGAAGCGTTAGGTTTAAACCAAGAAATGTCGTTTAAAATATGATAACCGAGAGACTGCAAGGCGTGTCCGCATTGATAAATTGAATGATAAGTGCCGCTAACCCAAAGAGTGCCATGCGGTTTTAAAACTCTTTTGCACGCTTCAAGCCAGCGATAATGAAAAGCGTAATCGTCTTGAAAACCCCTGCTCACATCCCAATATCCTTTATTTACGCTGACCATTCGTCCGGCGTGAACGGAAAATCCGCCATTTGAAAGATTATATGGCGGATCGGCAAAAATCATATCAATGGAATTTTCCGCAAGCTGATTCAAAATGTTTATTGAATCGCCGTGATATAAAACAAAGTTATCTTTAATAAAATAAGGCCTGTCTGCGATTATTGAAAGTATTTTTCTTTCGGCTACAACCATGCGGTAATTTTACCATAGAATTTTTTATTTACACAAAAACAACATTTTCAACTGTTCAATTCCAATATGCAAGGGTTGCCAAACTCAACAGACCAGTCTATCAAATCAACAACCGGCTGTGATTCTTTCTCGTTCCAATATTCAAACATGCTTTCTTTTGTATCAAATTCAACAAACCGAACATTTTTATATTCATCCATATCCAACCCCTTAGGTTTATTTATTTTTATAAAAAAATTGTTCCAATTTTTCGTACTAACCATTATGAAATTATTCCAATCCGAATCTTTAACTTTCTCGGCGTTGTGAACATGATAAATTTTTTCAAATGTTTCTGTTTTTGTGATCATTTTTTTTATTTAAACTTGCTGATAATTCAAACCCCAAGAAATTGACGATTTTTCTCAATGATTTGTTTTTTAGATTGGAAGTTTTTAGCGCTTTATAAAAATTAACTCTGTTGATTTTTAACGGTCTGTAAATATCAACGGGTTTAATCTTTTTTTGGGCTATTATTTTTCTTATTTGTTTTTCCAACATTTTTATTATAGCAAGCTTTTGTTTTTGTGTAAACTATTTAGCTTACACTTATCCACATTTTAATCTACAAAAACAATCTGGCTAACCGCAATTCTTCGTAGGAATATTTTCCGCCGAGAATTTCATAAACTGGAGAAATTTTCGTTTCTTTCCCGACGCTTTGGTCGGGACGAGTCGCTTTTTTGAAAGCCTCGCTTATTATCTTCAAATCTTTTTCTTTCGGCTTGTAAACGCTAAGGTCAAGCGACGAATTTTTGGCTTTTAATTTTTCCAAATGGGAAATTATGGTGCCCAAGGTCATTCCCCTTTTTCCGGCAATTTCTGCCAGCGACATTTTTTCGGCGATAAGCGCCAAAGTTTTTTCGTAAGTGGATATTTTTTCCTTGAACGCCTCTTTTTTGTCTTTGTTTTTGGCGGTGTTTTTTGCCACTTCTTTCTCATCAATTATCCCGCCGACTTTTTTCAAAAAATTTATATGCATTTCGCTCATTTCCTTGTCGCCGAATCTTTCCAAAACTTTTTCCCATTTCGCCGATTCGGCCAGCAAGCGCGCGTCAATCTCCATCGCCCGCGGATGCATCGCCAACGCCATATCGTTAAGCCCGTGAAGCGACAAGCCGGCAAAATCGCGCAAACGCGACAGCGCCACATACCCTTGCCCTGGCACGAACGCTTTGGAAAGGTCAATTTCCGCCGCGTCCAAACTCATCCCTTGGCTTTTGTGCACCGTTATCGCCCACGCCAGACGTAGCGGCAATTGCTCCACTTTCGCCAAAACTTTGCCGTCTTCTTCCACCGTCCATTCCGCCGGAGTTACACATATTTTCTGGCCGGAAAAAGTACGGACAATTGGCGCCCATTTATTGTCAAAATCTTCCACCACTCCCAAAGTGCCATTGACATACCCCTCGTCAAAAGAGTTTTTTATAAACATCACCATGGCCTTTTTTTTCAAACGAAGAGTCTCCGGCGCCAATATGCCTTTCTTGAGCGATTCCGCAATGTGCGCTTTCCCGATGGACGACATTTCGTAAACGCGCGCTTTGCCTTCAATTTTTTCCAGCTCTCTTTCGTTTTCCGCATCAACGTCAACATTGTGCGTGTAAAGCCGAGTCGGCGAAACGGATTTTAAAGCCGCCGAATTATTTCCGCGAATTTCCATCAGTTTGTTTTTTGACGCGGGCGAAATGACTCCGCTCCGCATCTCGTTTAAAATTTTCTCCAGCGAAGAATCGCTGTGCCGAAATTGTTCGTCCAAATAGCAGACGCGAATATCCATTTTCTTCCAAGCTTCGGACGAGTGGATGAAATCGGCGCTTCCGCCCTCTTTCGCTATGGGAGGCAATTGGAAAAAATCGCCCGACAGCACCGCTTGCATCCCGCCGAACGGCTCTCCGCTTCGCTTCATCGCCCGACATATCCGCTCTACGGCATCAAACAGACGGGAAGAAAGCATAGACACCTCGTCTATGATAAGAACTTTGGCCTTTTCAAACTTTTTATACAAATATTCTTTTTGAACGAGCCTTTCTATATCCTCATCATCCAAATCGTCCTTAATGCCGGCGCCGGACCACGAATGAATCGTTACTCCGCCTATGTGCGTGGCGGCGATGCCGGTAGACGCGGTAACGGCCGCGCGCACTCCGCGATTTTTGAGATACGAAATATATTCGTTGAGGGCGTAAGTTTTACCGCTTCCCGCCGCGCCGGTAAGATAAACATTCTTTCCCGCCTTCAATATTTTAAGGGCGTCTTTCTGCTTCATAGGGAAAATTATACTTTGAATCGCAAAAAATAAAAAATGCGCTTGCTTCTTGATATCCGATTTGTTGAAGAAATAATTATTCTTTTTTTAGCAGTTCAACCAGCTCTGGGAAAAGTTCTTGATTAAAATGTTGCCTATCGGTAAAAGCGATAATTTCTGAATTAGGTAGAGCTTTTTTGTATTTATTAACTTGTTCAAATGGCACAACTGGGTCATCTTTACTGTGAAATAAGTAAACCTTATCCGCTTGTTCTGTAATTTTTGCAAGTGAAGCAGGCAACGCAAAATCATTCAAAGATTCATCGCTGTCTTCAGCATCAAATGGAGCCGCAACCAACAGAAGCGCTTTTATCTTTTTGGGAAACGAATTTTCGGAAAGATATTTCGCCAAAAAAGTGCCTCCCAGAGAATGTCCGACAAAAACAACTCCTTCGTTTAAAAACTGAAAATATTTTTCAAACCAAATTTTCCATTCCAAATGCTTGGCATTTATCTTGTTTGGCATGTTCGGAGCAATCACCTCAAAATCTTCCCCCAGCTTATCTTGTAGAGTGTCCTTCCACCCCTTCTTTTTAAAAGAATCTGGGTCAATTTGAAAATTTTTTAAAAAAGAAAGAAATTCTTCATATTTCTCAAATGTATCTCCTCCATGTATTACAACTATTTGTTTCTTCATTTTTTAAAGCAACTCAATAAATTCATCAAC
>Ga0209212_1007476_pt1 | contig 12052 bp, 9 predicted proteins | sample RifGroC2_FD_183996 | JGI IMG/M metagenome (GOLD analysis project Ga0209212, IMG submission 183996) | Groundwater microbial communities from Rifle, Colorado, USA - Groundwater C2 (SPAdes) (version 2) | ecosystem: Environmental > Aquatic > Deep subsurface > Groundwater | place: Rifle, Colorado...
CAAGCGTTTCAAGATCTTCCCGGAGTGTGTGCAGCTCACGCCGGAGCTGGTAAAGACGCTGAAGTGGCTGCACAGAAGTTGCGGCTACAAGAAGGCCCTTGCCAAGGCTGAGGAAGCTTGAAGTACGTGGAACATAGAACGTAGAACGGATTCTTAAGGAGCAGGAATTGGCAATAGCTGAAAACAGACAAGTAGCGGCGGCAAAATTGAGCAAGGGTGATTTCAAGGCCCTCTCTTTCAACGAGAAGAACGGCTACCTGAAGACGGTCGCCGCCAACGAGAAGATGGAGCTGATCCTTTCCGATCCGGATGCAAAAAGGCTGACGGCCTCCCTGGAGCCCCAGGAGTTCTTCTGGGCCGTCAAGGAAATCGGGGAGACCGATGCGCTGGAGTTGCTGCAGCTTGCTTCCGCTGAACAGCGGGTATTCATACTGGACATGGAGCTTTGGGAAGGCTCCGTTTATTCCGAGGAAAAGGCATTGCAGTGGCTGTCGTACTTCGTCGAGTGCGGGGAATCGGCGGTTCACGACCTGGTTAAACATATAGATTTCGATATGCTGCAGCTGCTTTTGGGGCGAGAACTGGTCGTGGGTGGCGGCATCGGCGACCAGAGCGCCGACGAGGAGCGTCTCGCCGAGTACGACCGCACCCTCGACGGCGTATTCTATCTCAACTTCAAAAACCCCAAGCACAGCCAGTTGATCGGATCGTTCCTGTCGATGCTCATAAAGCTGGACAACCAGTTGTACACGGCCCTCCTGGAAGGGGTCAAGGGTGACGTCGATATCGAACTGGAGGAGGAGTGCCTCAGATTCCGCAACGGCAGGCTGGAGGATCTCGGTTTCCCGCCGCTTGACGAGGCGCTCTCGATCTATGCCCGCGTGAGCCCGGACAATTTCCAGCTTCAGGCGGACAAGGCGCTCCGTCCCGCGGCGGAGGAGGGGCACCTGATGCCGATCGGCGCCGGTGACGACACCCTCCTTTTCAGGGCTCTCGCCATAGCCGGTGATCCCACCTTGTTGCAGGAGCTGAACTACCTGGTGAACAGCGCCCTGGTGGCGGAGGGGAACGCCTTTCACGACCCCGAGTCCATGGTCGGCGTGATGCAGAGGGTCTTGGGGTATTTGAACATCGCCCTGGAGCGACTAGCCCCCGGGGACGAGCAAAAGGCGGCAACGATCGTCTCCGGCGAGGAGTTGAAAAGGCTGTTTCAATTAGGCTACAGCATCGTATTGGAACTGAAGTCGGCCGCGCAGAAAATCGAGGTCGCCGATTACGCCTCGGGGAAGCTCCTTGGCGGGCTGAAGGCGAAGCGCCCCCGCTTCTACCGCGGGCTGGATCCTGACGGGGTCGACGGCTACCGCGAATTCAAGGACCTCTCCGACGTCAGTCGCGCAGCCGAGCTGCTGGTCCAACTCCAGCAATAACCACCGACGCATTATCCCCATAGCTCCCCCCTGTTCCCCAATTTACCGGGAGCAGGGGGGATTCTTTTTTGTGACCAAATCCTCCCTTGCCTTCGATTACCTCATCTTCGCTCTCCTTCTACGATAAATCCCCCCTTCGGATCTCCCCCCTCGCCCTCCGGGAGAGGGCCGGGGTGAGGGCGATGATCTCTGCAGGAATGCCGCTCCTACAGGAAACCTGCGCCGCGCCGGTTGCCAATTGCAAATCGAGAAGCCATTGGTATGATTCTTAGCATTTGCTTATGAAGTCGCGAGTTAACCTGGTTCATCGGGGGGTAGGGATGAAGGTCCTCGTCGTCGATGATTCCCGCAGCGATCGCAAGATAATCCGGTACAACTTCGAATGGCACGGTTGCCACGTGCTGGAAGCGTCCAACGGCAAACAGGGACTTGAACAGGTCTTGACCGAGAGTCCCGACCTCATCATCTCGGACTGCCTGATGCCCGTCATGGACGGCTTCCAGTTCCTCCAGGAACTGAAGAAGCTGGACCACCTCCGATCCATTCCCTTCGTTTTCTATTCGGCGGTTTATACCGGCAACAAGGAGGCCGAACTGGCCGCTTCGCTGGGGGCTCTCGCTTTCCTGGAGAAGCCCAAACGTCCCGATGAACTCTGGGAGGAGGTCGGCCGAATTCTGGCGGCTCAATCTGCAGGGAAGGGGGGGGCGGCGAGGGAACTGCGGGAGGAGGAATTTCTGAAAAACTACAGCAACGTGGTGGCCGGAAAGCTGGAGGAGCGGGTGAGGGAGCTTTCCGAGTCGAACGAGAGCCTTTTAAGACTGAACGGCGAACTGGAGCGCAGGGTGGTGGACAGGACGGCGCAGCTTGAGGCGGCAAACCGGGAACTGGAGATGTTCAGCTATTCGGTGTCGCATGACCTGCGCGCCCCTCTGCGGCATATCGACGGCTTCAGCCAGGCGCTCATCGACGAGTACACCACCAGACTCAACAGCACGGGGAGGGACTACCTCGACCGCATCAGGAAGTCCAGCCGCCGCATGATGGACATGATCGACGGCATACTCGAGCTGTCACGCCACGCCAGGTGGAAGATCGTCAAGGAGAAGGTCGACCTGAGCGCCATGGCGCGGGAGATAGGCGTGATGCTGGCCCGCTCGCATCCGGACCGGGAGGTGGATTTCGATGTGGCCGACGGGGTGGTGGTGCGCGGGGATGTGCGGCAGCTGAAGGTCGTGCTGGAGCATCTGCTGGCGAACGCCTGGAAGTTCACCGAGCAGACCGAGGAAGCGAGGGTCGAGTTTTACGCCACGCAGTGGGACGGGCGGTCTGCCTGCGCCGTCAGGGATAACGGCGTCGGTTTCAACATGGCCTATGCCGAAAAGCTGTTCTCGCCCTTCCAGCGCCTGCACAGCCAGGAACAGTTCCCCGGCAGGGGGATCGGCCTGGCCATCGTGAGGAGGATCGTCAATCGCCACGGCGGCAAGGTCCGTACCGACGCCGAACCGGGCAAGGGGGCAACCTTCACCTTCACGCTCTAGCGGATCACGGCAGCCGGCCCACCAGTTCCCCACCTTTCGATCCTGTGATCAGGACCGTCACCTCGCTGTTCACCGTCACCTCACCGCTTTCGACAAGAACGGACAGGTAATTCCTTGAGAGCCCCTTGCGCCCCCCTTCCTCGTTCTGCACCAGGACCTTTAGCTCCCGCCCCACGAACCGCCCCGCGTAATCGGATTTCTTCCGCTCCGACAGGACCCTCAGCGCCTCTGCCCGCTCCTTCACCACCTTAGGGTTGACCTGGGGCGTCATGGCCGCCGCTGGGGTGCCCGGGCGCTGGGAGAACGGGAAGACGTGCAGGTAGGCCAGGGGGAGCGATTCGATGAAGCGGAGCGCCTGCGCGAATTCCTCGTCCGTCTCCCCGGGGAAGCCGGCTATCACGTCGCTGCCGATGCAGATGTCGGGCACCGCCTTGACCAGCGCCTCGACCACGCTGCGGAAAAGATCCGTCGTGTAGCCGCGGTTCATGCGGGAGAGCACCCCGTCCGAGCCGCTTTGCAGCGGTAGATGCAGGTGAGGGCAGACGATGCCGGAGCGGGCCATGAAATCTATCATTTCCCGCGGGACCTCGGTCGGCTCCACCGACCCGATCCTCAGGCGCGCTACCAGCGCACGCTCTTCGGCCGCAGCCAGTAGTGCCAGGAGATCCGTCGCAGGCGCGAGGTCGAGGCCGTATGCCCCCAGGTGTATCCCGGTCAGCACGACCTCCTTGAAACCCTTGGCGGCGAAGGCGGCGATCCCGTCGAGAGCCACTTCGGGCGCCACGCTCCTGCTGGCGCCGCGGGCATAGGGGACGATGCAGTAGGCGCAGCGCGCATCGCAGCCGTTTTGCACCTGCAAAAAGGCGCGCGTGTGCTCGGCGAAGCTCTCAAGCGGCACGCTTTCCCCGGACCGCTCCTTCGATATGTCGGTCACCACCGCCTTCGGCCGGTCCCCGATTCCTTTCAGGAAGCCGACTATGTCCTTTTTCTCGCTGTTGCCCAGGATCAGGTTCACGCCGGGGAGTTCCAGGAGCTTTTCACCCGCCATCTGCGCGTAGCAGCCGGTGACCACGATGCGGGCCTGCGGGTTCATGCGCGCCGCGCGCCTGATCAGTCGGCGGGACTCGGCGTCGGTCTTTGCCGTGACGGTGCAGCTGTTTACGACGTAGACGTCGGCGGTTTCGGAGAAGGGGACCATGCTGTACCCCTCCTGCTCCAGGGCCTGGGTCATGGCTGCCGACTCGAATTGGTTGATCTTGCAACCGAGGGTGGTGATGGCGATTCTCTTGTTCATGGCGTGGTACTGTAAACCTTTCCCCTTTTACCCGAGTCTCTTTTTGAGCTGCTCGTGCTCTGCCGCGAGCGCGTTGTACTTTCTTTCCAGTTCGCGGATCTGGTCGAAGAGGCAGGAAATGGCCTTCGCCTCCGGGTCCGGCATCTTGCCGTGCTCCAGGTCCATCCGCTCCTGGGGTTTTTCGGTCGTCATCACCACGCGCCCCGGTATGCCGACCACGGTGGAGTTGGGGGGGACTTCCTTCACGACGACCGAGTTGGAGCCGACCTTGCTGTCCGTGCCGACCGTGAAGGGGCCGAGGATCTTGGCGCCGGAGCCGATAACCACGTTGTCCATGAGCGTCGGGTGGCGTTTCACCTTCTCCCAGCTTACGCCTCCGAGCGTGACACCGTGGTAGAGGGTGACGTTGTTGCCTATCTCGGCGGTCTCCCCGATGACCACCCCCATCCCGTGGTCGATGAAGAACCCTTTGCCGATGGTGGCCCCGGGGTGGATCTCGATGCCGGTGAGGAAACGGGCGAGGTGGGAGGTGAAGCGGCCGAAGAAGAAGAATTCGTGTTTCCAGAGCCAGTGCGCGATCCTGTGAAACCAGACGGCGTGCAGACCGGGGTAACAGAAGATCACCTCGAGCACGCTCCTTGCCGCGGGGTCCCTGTCAAAAACAGCCTTTATGTCCGATTTCATCCTAGAGAACATCGCTCCCTCCTGGCTCAAGTACGGCGTCGTTTGCAACAGGCACAAATCCGGCCGCTTTTTTGTGGTAGCATACCACACAAAATTCGTCAATTATTATGTGCCGCAATTCTCCCCTGAACCAGTTCGAGTGCCTGGGCCAGCGGATCCCCGGCCCCTTCCAGCCAGTGAATCGGCAGGCCGTGGCTCTGCATCCTTTTGAACCAGTTTTCCTGTTTCTTGGCGAAGTCGTGTATGGCGGCGTTCAGCTTCTGGAACATGTCGTTTCGTGACAGCTCCCCCTTCAGGTAGCGCGCGAGGTAACGGTACTCAAGCCCGTAAAACTCCATCTGCTCCCAGGTCGTCCCCTCGGCGTGCAGCCGCTGCGCCTCTTCGATCATCCCCGCTTCCAGACGCTCCCTGAGTCTCCTCGTGATCCGCTCCCTCAGGACGGCGCGCTCCCACCTGATCCCGAGGGTGAGCGGCGCTATTTCGGGCCAGGGCCCGCTCTCCCCCCGGAACTCGGCGATCTCTATGGCGCGGACCAGCCGGGGGCGCTGCCTGAGGTCGGTGCTGTTGTGGAGTCCGTGGTTCGCAAGTTTCAGCCGCAGCTCCAGCTCCTCCATGGAGAGGGGGGCAAGCTCGCTGCGCAGGGCCGGGTTCTCCGGAACCTCGCTCAGGCGGTAGCCCCGGAGCACGCAGTCGAGGTACATGCCGCTCCCCCCCACCAGGACCGGCAGCGCGCCGCGGCTGGAGATGTCGTTAAAACAATCGAGGAAGAGCCGCTGGAACCGGAACAGGTTGAACTCCGACCCCGCAGGCGCCACGTCGATCAGGTGGTAGGGGACCTCGCCGTACTCGTGCAGGTCCTTCCCGGTCCCGATGTCCATGCCGCGGTAGACCTGGCGGGAGTCGGCCGAGATGATCTCTCCATGAAGCCTGCCGGCCAGTTCCACGCCGAGCCTGGTTTTTCCAGAGGCGGTGGCGCCCAGGATGACCAGCAGGTTGGCGCGCTGCTCCGGCTCCCCCGTGCTGCGTTTTTTCACTTAAGGCCGCTCGTCTTGATCATGTTGACCCCCTTCAGCAGGTCGAGTGCCCGCGCGAGCTGGTTGTCGCCGACCAGCAGCTCCTGCTCGCTCGGCTCCTTCTTCCCGTTCCTGCCGGCATCCTTGGCTCTCTTTTCCTCCTTGGAGCCCTTGGGGGGGGTGGAGTCCTGGTCGTTTTCGCCCTTGGGCTTCTTGGGGTCCTTCCCTTCGATCCCTTCCATGTGCCCGTCGAGATCCTGCTCGCGCAGCTCCGGCGTCTTCTCCTTGTCGCTCTTTTTCGCCGGCTTCTTGACGAACTCCACCACGATGTCCGGGGTGATCCCCTTCGCCTGGATGGAGCGGCCGCTGGGGGTGTAGTAGCGGGCGGTGGTGAGCTTCAGGCCGTCGCCGTTTCTGAGCGTGATCACCGACTGCACGCTTCCCTTGCCGAAGCTCTGCGTTCCCATGATGACGGCGCGCTTGTGGTCCTGCAGCGCCCCCGCCACGATCTCCGAGGCGCTGGCGCTGCCGCCGTTGATCAGGACCACCATCGGGTAATTCGGTTCCTTTTCGCCGATCACCGCGGAAAGGGATCTCTGCGAGGAGGGCTCGCGCCCCTTGGTGGTGACGATCAGGCCGTTTTTGAGGCTCTCGCCTATGAAGCGGTCCGTGACCTGGCACGCCTGGTCGACGAGCCCCCCCGGGTTGAAGCGCAGGTCCAGGATGAGGCCGGAGAGGGGGGCGCCGTTGTCGGCGGCAAGGGTCCTCAGCGCCCGTTCGAAGTCCTCGCCGGTCCTCTCCTGGAATTCGGCGATCCTTATGTAGCCGTATCCAGGCTCCAGCATCCTCCCCTTGAGGCTCTTGGTCTTGATGATGGCCCGCACCAGCTTGAAGGTGAGGGGGGGCGCGCCATCTTCGCGCATGACGCCGATGGTGACCGCGGTGCCGGGGGTGCCGCGCATCCTGCTTACGCACTCGGCCATGGGGACGCCGCGGGTCGACTTGCCGTCGATCTTCCAGATATGGTCGCCTGCCTGCACCCCGGCGCGGAAAGCCGGGGTGTCCTCGATGGGAGCGTTCACCAGCAGTTTCCCGTCCCGCATGTCAAGCTCCAGGCCGATACCGCCGAAGGCCCCGGCCATGTGCACCTTCATCTCGGAATAGTCGGTGGCAGGCATGTAGGTGCTGTGCGGGTCGAGCGCCGCCAGCATGCCGTTTATGGCGCCGGTCATCAGTTTCTTGTCCTCGACCTTGTCGACATAGCTCTCCTTGACGAGCTGCACCACTTCCCGGAACATCTGCAGGTATTGCGCCTCGTCCCTCTTGGCCCTTTCCTCCTTGTCGAACATGGGGAGTAAAACCGTTCCTGCGAGCAGCATGAAGACGGCGACGAATATTAAGAAACCTTTTCTGGACATGCTTTTGGGGCCTTTTCTCAAGTAGTGTCGGGTACTTTTGTCCGCGGCCTGATAATGTAGGTTTTGCGCGACCAGTTGTCAACAGCTATCACCGGATCTTGTCGGGCGAAAGGGGCCTTTGCTTGAGGGGTTTGTCTACCCGGCCGGGGCGGCGGAAGGTGTGTAAATGCGTTGACTTTGCAGCAACTCTGATGCATAACCGCTTCGTATCTCTGGAGGGAATGCATGGATAAGTTCGTCAGTCACCTGAAAGCCAAGTTCATCACCGGGCTCTTCGTCGTGGTCCCGCTCGGCATCACCATCTTCATCCTCAAGTTCCTGTTCAATTTCGCGGACGGCATCCTCGGCTCCTATCTCGATTCCCTGCTGAGCGCCATCCTCGATAGCGAGGCCCACATACCGGGACTCGGCATGGTGACCGGTTTCATCGTCATCTACCTTTCCGGGCTCCTAACCACCAACGTCATGGGTACCAGGATTCTCAAGTGGTCGGATCAGCTCCTTTCCAGGATCCCCCTGGTGAAGTCGATCTACAGCTCCAGCAAGCAGCTGACACAGGTGTTCAAGGAAGGGAAGACCTCCTATCGGCGGGCCGTGTTCGTCGAGTGGCCCAGGGCGGGGGTGCGGGCCGTGGGGTTTGTCACCGCTGAGGTGGAGCGGGACGGCGAGAAGCTGGTCGTGGTGTACGTTCCGACCATGCCGAACCCCACCTCGGGGTTCGCTTTGTTCTTTCGCGAGTGTGAGGTTCACGAAAGCGGCATGACCGTCGAGGAGGCCGTGAAGTTCGTGGTCTCCGGCGGCGCGGTCGTGCATTGAGAGGGGGTGCCATGAAGATCGTGGTGCTGGACGGCTACACGCTGAACCCCGGGGACAACCCTTGGGATGCGGTGGCGCGTTTCGGGGAGCTTACCGTCTATGACCGGACCCCTGAGGAGTTGATCGCTAAACGCTGCCAGGCGGCGCAGATCGTGCTCACCAACAAGACCAGGCTGACGGCGGAGATCCTGTCCGGGCTTCCCGACCTGAGGCTTATCTGCGTCCTCGCCACCGGTTACAACGTGGTCGATCTCGACAAGTCTGCTGAACTCGGGATCCCGGTCGTCAACGTCCCGGAATACGGCAGCGATTCCGTGGCGCAGCACGCCATCGCGCTCCTGCTTGAGCTGACCAACCGGGTGGCGGAGTACAGCGCCGCTGTCCATGGCGGCGAGTGGTCCCGTTCGCGGGACTTCACCCTGGTGGCGCGCCCGCTCACCGAGCTTAGCGGTAAAACGATCGGGATTGTCGGTCTGGGGCACATCGGGGGGCGGGTGGCGCGCATAGCGCGGGCGCTCGGCATGGAGGTCCTGGCGCACAATCCGAGGCACAGGCTGGCTCCCGATGGTGTTCCCGTGCAGTGGCTAGAGCTTGACGAACTCTTTCGCAGGGCCGACGTCGTCTCCCTGCACTGCCCGCTCAACAGCGCGAACGAGGGGATGGTGAACAGCGCCCGGCTCGCGCTGATGCAGCCGCACGCGCTCCTCGTCAATACCGCTAGAGGCGGCCTGGTGAACGAGCGGGATCTGGCGGACGCGCTGAACAGCGACAGGATCGCCGCAGCCGCGGTAGACGTCGCGGCCCATGAACCGATCCCGAGCGATTCGCCGCTTCTCGCCGCAAAGAACTGCATCGTCACCCCGCACATCGCCTGGGCCACGCTCTCCGCCCGCCGCAGGCTCATGGCGATCACCGCCGAGAACATCGGCGCGTTCCTGGCCGGCACGCCGCTGAACGTGGTGAACGGGCTCTAGCCGCTGCAGCTTTGCACATTGTTTGGCAAAAAGAGGCCGCATCGAGGCCACCTCGACAGGGCCTCTTTTTTAACGACTGCGCGGCGAACCGGAGCCGCAGCGACTCCCCTTTATCGGGCCGCCTGCTTGCCGTTTATACCACGAGGGCGTCACGCGGATGACGGGAACCAGGCGCGTATCACGGCTAACCGGCTGTAACCGTTCGGTATAATCCGGAAGAGGTGACGGGGTCCACACCTTGTGTGGAAAGCGCTGTGGAAAAGAAGTGGATGAACTTCAAAACCCTTTTGAAAACGGGACGATCTGCGATTTGCCTGGAAAACGGGCACCGACAATCGAACGATGTTTAAATAATAAGATTAATGATTTCGACTAGTTAGTGTAAGTAGTGAAAGCAGGGGCGGAATTCCTGTCAAGCCTTTTTTCCCTTCCACGCCACCATTGGCGTCCCGCCCGCCTTTTGGTGCAGCTCCGCATCCGGAGCAGCGCCCCTCCCGATCAGCTCGTGAACGCCCTTTTCCAGGCTCCTCCGTAGGTCTTGACATGATTCAAACGCTGTGATAATTGGTAAAACCCTTTTGATTTTAACAGCTTGTTTTTTTCGTTAACCGGTTCCGTCCAATGATCGAGAGGAGGGGGTAACTCATGTCGCAACAGATCGAGTTGACTGTAGGGGGGCTGCTGGACGACATCGCCGGGAGATTCCCGGATAACGAGGCGCTTGTCTACGTGGAAAGAGGATTGCGCTACAGTTATCGCGAGTTCAACGAGCGCTGCCGCCAGGTGGCGAAGGGACTGTTGCGCATGGGGGTGAAGAAGGGGGACCACCTCTCCATCTGGGCGTACAACGTCCCGGAATGGGTCGTGCTCCAGTTCGCCACCGCAAAGATCGGCGCAGTCCTCGTGACGGTCAATACCAGCTACAAGTCTGCGGAACTTGAGTACATCCTGAACCAGTCCGACTCCGGCACCCTCTTCCTGGTGCGGAGTTTCAAGGACACCGATTACGTCGAGACGCTGGGCAACGTGGTCCCCGAGCTGGCCGGCAGCCGCCCTGGGGAACTGGTCAGCGCCAAGCTCCCGTTCCTGAAAAACGTGGTCTTCATCGGGGAGGAGACCCCTGCCGGGATGCTGAACTTCGAGCAGATCGTGGAGCTGGGGCTCGAGGTGCCCGATGAGGAACTCGCCGCCGTGGAGCGGACCCTCTCCTGGCACGACGTCATCAACATGCAGTACACCTCCGGCACCACCGGCTTCCCCAAGGGTGTCATGCTGACCCACTTCAACGTGGTGAACAACGGCTTCAACATCGGCGAGTGCATGCGCTTCACCGAGAAGGACCGCCTCTGCATACCGGTTCCTTTCTTCCACTGCTTCGGCTGCGTTCTGGGTGTTATGGCCTGCGTCACCCACGGCTCGACCATGGTGCCGGTGGAGATCTTCGACCCGCTCAAGGTGCTGCAGGCGATCGAAAAGGAGCGCTGCACCGCGGTGCACGGCGTTCCCACCATGTTCATCGCGGAGCTGGAGCACCCGCGCTTCGCGGAGTTCGACCTCAGCTCGTTGAGAAGCGGCATCATGGCCGGTTCCAATTGCCCGATCGAGGTGATGCGTCGCGTGATCCGCGACATGCACGCCGGCGAGATCACCATCGCCTACGGCCAGACCGAGTCCTCCCCCGTCATCACCCAGACCCGCACGGACGACCCGCTGGAACTCAAGGTCTCCACCGTCGGCAAGGTGCTCCCGAACGTGGAACTCAAGATCATCGACATCGAGACCGGCGCGGAACTCCCCCCCGGCAAGCAGGGGGAGCTTTGCACCCGCGGATACCTCGTCATGAAGGGGTACTACAAGATGCCCGAGGAGACGGCCAAGGCGATCGATGCGGACGGCTGGCTCCATACCGGCGACCTCGCCGTCATGGACGAGAACGGCTACTGCAAGATCACCGGCAGGATCAAGAACATGATCATCCGCGGCGGGGAGAACATCTACCCCCGCGAGATAGAGGAGTTCCTCTACACCCACGCGAAGATCTCCGACGTCCAGGTTTACGGCGTCCCCGACCGGAAGTACGGCGAGCAGGTGATGGCCGCCGTGGTGCTGAAGAAAGGGTGCGAAATGACCGAGGAGGAGGCGAAGGAGTTCTGCCGGGGGAGGATCGCGAACTACAAGATCCCCAAGTACGTCCGCTTCGTCGATTCCTACCCCATGACCGCCAGCGGCAAGATCCAGAAGTTCAAGCTCCGGGAGATGGCCATCAGGGAACTGCAACTGGAGGAAAACCTTTAATGGGAACGGGTGCGACTCCCTTATCAAGGTATTAACCCGCTGGTTGTGCGGGTATTGACGAAGAGTTCATAGTGCGCTATCTTTCCCTCTCCTTCATGAGCCATTCATGAAAAGGAAAGGAGGGAAGCATGCGGCTGACGCCGAAAAATGAACTTGAATACCGCTACAGAAGATTGCAAAACGAAATGGCGGCCGCCGGTCTCGACGCGGTCATCATGGTTCAAAACGCAGACCTTTTCTACTTCACCGGCACCACCCAGGTCGGAAACCTCTACGTCCCCGTTTCGGGGCAACCTCTCTACCTCGTGCGCCGGGACTTCCTCCGGGCGCGCATGGAAAGCGCTCTCGCCGAGGTGATTCCCTGCCCGGCGCTTGGCGAGATCCCCGGCATCCTCCTCGACCACGGTTGCGGCGCGCCGAAACGACTCGGCCTCGAGCTCGACGTGCTGCCTCATAACCTCTATCAGAAATACCGTACCCTCTACCCGCAGGCGGAGCTTCTCGACGCGTCTAAGCTGATACGTCGGGTGCGCATGGTCAAAACCCAGTACGAGATACACATCATGCAGGACGCCGGCAACCAGGCGGACAAG
>Ga0209212_1007477_pt1 | contig 12051 bp, 8 predicted proteins | sample RifGroC2_FD_183996 | JGI IMG/M metagenome (GOLD analysis project Ga0209212, IMG submission 183996) | Groundwater microbial communities from Rifle, Colorado, USA - Groundwater C2 (SPAdes) (version 2) | ecosystem: Environmental > Aquatic > Deep subsurface > Groundwater | place: Rifle, Colorado...
CGAGACCGGGAACACGGTCATCGACGCGCTCCTCTCCGTTGTCGACCGGCTCGAAAGTCAGCTCGGGCTGAGGATGCAACTGGACCGGCAATTCGACTTTCTTGACCCGGCCAGGAGGCTGATCCTGGTGACCGGCCATCGCCGGGAGAACTTCGGGGCGGGGTTCGAGAACATCTGCCGGGCCCTGGTCGATATCGCCACGGCTAACCCCGACACGGAGATTCTCTACCCGGTCCATCTCAACCCCAATGTGCAGGAGCCGGTGCGGCGCATCATGGGTGGCAGCGGGTTGCAGAACGTGCACCTGATCGAGCCGGTCGACTATCTCCCTTTTGTCTACCTGATGAACCGCTCGCACCTGATCATCACCGATTCCGGCGGGGTGCAGGAAGAGGCCCCCTCCCTCGGCAAACCGGTGCTGGTCATGCGCGAGACCACCGAGCGCCCCGAGGCGGTCGCGGCCGGAACGGTAAAGCTGGTCGGCACCGACAGGGGGGCGATTTTCCGGGCCGCGCAGCTGCTGCTCGATGACCGGGACCTCTACCGGCAGATGAGCACGGCCCACAACCCGTACGGGGACGGCAGGGCGGCCCGGAGGATCGCCGGGATCATCGGCGGGACCGCCTCCGCATAAAGATAGGACACCATGGGCAGATGGTGTGATTTCGAAGTTGAACAGGAGAAAATGATGATGTCGCTGAAAGATTCAATCGCCGCCCGTGAGGCTACTGTCGGGGTCATTGGCCTGGGATACGTCGGTTTGCCGCTCGTCAGCGCGTTCTGCAAGGCGGGTTTCCGCGTCACCGGATTCGACATAGACGAGGCAAAGGTCGCCATGCTGCGCGAGGGAAGGAGCTACATCCGCCACATCGACCTCCAGGCGGCAGGGAAGGAGGCGCTGGGACGCTTCACCCCCACGACCGAATTCCACCTGCTGAGTACCATGGACTGCATCGTCGTCTGTGTACCGACTCCGTTGAACAAAAACCGCGAGCCGGACATGTCGTATGTCTTCAACACCACGCGCGCCATCAAGGAGCAACTGCGCCAAGGACAACTGGTGATCCTGGAGTCGACTACCTATCCGGGGACCACGGACGTAGACATGCGGCATATCCTGGAGCTGTCAGGGCTCAAGGCGGGGGAGGACTTTTATCTCGCTTTTTCGCCCGAACGTGAGGACCCCAACAACAAGGACTTTTCGCTGAGCACGGTCCCCAAGGTGGTGGGGGGGTACACCCCGGCCTGTCTGCAGGCGGCGACGGCTCTGTACGACACCATCATCGAACGGACCGTGCCGGTCTCGTCAACGCGGGTTGCCGAAGCGTCCAAGTTGCTGGAGAACATCTACCGATCGGTCAATATCGCCCTAGTGAACGAGTTGAAAGTGCTTTTCGATCGGATGGACATCGATATCTGGGAGGTCATCGAGGCGGCCAAGACCAAGCCGTTCGGTTTCCAGGCCTTCTATCCCGGGCCGGGACTGGGCGGCCACTGCATACCCATCGATCCCTTCTATCTGACCTGGAAGGCCAGGGAATTCGATTGCCACACCCGTTTCATCGAACTGGCCGGCCAAATCAATTCGTCCATGCCCGATTACGTCGTGGGCAAGGTGGTGCTGGCACTGAACGAGGCCGGCAAGCCGGTTAACGGCGCCCGCATCCTGATCCTCGGCCTGGCGTACAAGGCCAACGTGGACGACGATCGCGAGTCTCCCACCTATCGGCTGATGGAAAAGCTGGAGGAACTTGGGGGCGCTGTCAGCTTCAATGATCCATATCTTCCGGTGATCCGCCAGACGCGTGAGCATGCAAAATACGCAGGGCGGCGTTCGGTGCCGGTCAGCGGCGATTACGACCTGCTGCTGTTGGCTACGGCGCATGATGAATATCGTGCGCTTGACCTGCTCGCCTTCGGCATTCCGGTTGTCGATACGCGCAACGTGCTCACCAAGAAGAACGCGCTCTGTTACGGGGCGTAGTCTGTCTTGCTTACTGAAACGAATGCATCACGGTAACGGGTTGTTTATGCCGGCCATTTTGCGAAGGATATAGTTGGAAATGTTTTCGGTAAAACGAACGTTCGCCTGCCTGATTCTTACGATAGCTCTTGCCAGTGGCGCTACCGGCGCGGATCGAAAAATAAGCGCCGCGTCAGGTACAGAGCAGGTTGCACCAGTTAGCCGTGCCATGGAATACGGCCTTGCCAACGGTGCGGGGAAATTCTCTTTGCATGGGGCAACGGTTGAAAATGTCGATGACGGCAGGGCGATCAAGATCACCGGAAAGAATTGGGCGGAATATGAGCCGGCAACGAAGCTTGCAACGCGGGGCGGCAGCATATCCTTTTGGATCAAGCCGCTCTGGACCGAAACGGACCAAAGCTCGCGGACAATTCTCTCATTGCCCTGGGATGACGGACGGAAAGGGTATCTGGCCCTGTCTCAAGGCTGGTGGGAGCCTGCCGGAGCAGGTCGCCTATATTTCATTCTCAACAACCGGGATTACCTCCATTCATCGGTACCGTACCGGCTCGTGCCTGGATTTTGGACCCACATCGCCGTAACCTGGCAAAATGGCGACAAAGGAAGCTGCCGTATATACATAGACGGCGAGAAGGTTGCCCAAACGGACAAGCCGTTTTTATCAAACTATCGTGCAGCCGGACCACTGATAATCGGTAGCGACCGAGGTACTGCCGAGAAAAAAGGGAGAGGCATTGAGGCGCTAGTCTCCGGTCTAACCGTTGCTGCCGGACCGCTTTCCGGTGACGAGATCTGGACTCGCTTCCAGAGCGATCGCAAACACTCTGCCGCTGCAGAACAAAAGAAATGGAAATGGTTACATGAGGGGATGAAGCTTCCCGTGCACAACAGGAAAAATGATGCCGGGACTTTGATAGAAACCAGGGCGATTTTCGACGAGGATGTTCTTTGGGCGACGTCACGTCAGGCAACCGACACCATCTTGTCGCGAATAAAGCGCGCCGGGTTCAACGTTTACCTCCCGTGCGTTTGGCATGGCAAAAGCGCCTATTTCCCTTCTCTGGTCGGCGGGCCGGATTCACGCATCAAACGCAGGATCGATGCGGGTGACGACCCCCTGGCATACCTGATCGAAAAGGCGCATGCGCTCGGAATCGAGGTCCATCCGTGGTTCACCGTCGTCAAACGGAGCACGGACGGGTACCCGGACTATTACAGCAGCGGGACCCCCGAGGCTGCCTTTGATGTCCACAACGGCGAATTCAGGAATTTCGTGAAGGCTCTCATGCTCGACGTCGTCCGGCGCTATGATGTGGATGGCGTCAACCTCGACTACATCAGAGCCATGGGAGTCTGTACCTCTGCATCGTGTCGCGCGGACTATGAAAAAGAGACCGGGTGCGAATTCTGGCCGGACTATGCGCTCAGAGAAGTGAGCGGCCCGGCGCGCGACCGACTGCAAAGCTGGCAGGATAAGGCGGTGTCGGACATCGTTTTCGGCTTTTCCCAGGCGTCCAAGGCACTAAAGCCGGGACTGATCGTCAGTGTTGACGGTCATCCGCAACCAAAGGACGCGATCAGGCCGTTGCAGGGCAAAGATGAGCTTTTGTGGGCCAATAACGGTTGGATAGATGTGATTTTCGCTATGGATTACAGCGAGCGTGTTGATTTTGAAACAATTGACCAGGTCCGCCGGGGTCTGCTGGATCCGAACAAGCTTATCGTATTGTTTGGAAACTATGACAAGCGCGATACGACGGTAGTAGGTCGTCCCGGCAAGCTTGTCGATAACTATGCAGCATATGCCAGACTGAAATGGATGGGAAGCGGCGTGGCCTTTTACCTGTACGGCCAGTTGAGCGATGACCAGGTCGAGACCCTGGCACGAGGGACATTCCTAAATAAAGCGCTGCCTGCATGGCGGCACACCGAAGGGGTTCAGACCGGCCTATGGTAGTGTTATTTCTGTTATTGATCGTTATGCTTGGTTTTGCCTGCACCACTTTTTCGCGGGGGAATCTCGTGCTGCTGATGCTGTTGCCGGCATCCGAGTTTCTCGGGTTTGTCGATCCCATGAAAATAGCAATTAAGGGCGTTTTCGACATCCATGCCCTCCTTGGTCTCATCATTTTGACAGCAATAACGGTCTCTATCTTTAAATTCAATTTATTGCTCGATGCCAAGCTGAAGGTGCCCATCTTCGTGTTTTTCACCTTGTGGTGCTATGGCGTTGTTTATCCATGGCAAATGGGTCATTCTTCATTGTTTTACTCCCTTAAAGCGTCAAAAGAATTTTTTACAATTTTTTCCTTTGTGGCTGTTTTGCTTTTCGTAAAAACAGAGAGTGAAATCGACCTAGCGTGGAAGTATCTGGTTGGTTTCGGGGTCTACTATTCCATAGTCGAAGTGGCGGGGCAATTAACCGGGCCGGGACTGCAAGAAATCATGTCTTATCTGATGAGAAGGGAAGATAAATTCCTGACTAAGATATATCTTCCCTTTTGGCCCTTAATACTTATAGCGTTGTTTTATTACTTCTACGAGACCTCTCAAAACATCGAAAAGCGCTATCTTCGCATGTTTATATGCTTCATAGGGCTTTTGCTGACCTTTTTCCGCTCCTATTTTATCGCCTCGCTGGTCGTCGTGCCTTTGCTCCTTATCCTAACCGGTCAGGGGGTGTTCAAGACGGTACAGCGTGCAACCGCATCGCTGATGGTGTTGTGCGTATCTCTTATCCTTTTCTCGTTTACCTTCGGCAGCGGGCTGGAGACGTTGGATAGAGTTGCGGACAAGTATTTAGTGTCCCCGATCCTGGAGGTCGCAACTCACTCCGGCGGGTCCTTGCTTGGCAGAGAGCGTGTTACCGAATCCAAAAGGAAGTTGTTGATGGAGAATGCTGCGTTCGGCTACGGGTTCATCGACAAGGAATCAGCGCTCGGAAGAAAATTGCTTTACAAAGTCGGCGGGCACAATCTCGGATTTATTGATAAAGGAACAATAGATGTCCCCATCAAGTTCGGGTACATCGGTTTTGGGATCCTGCTTTTGGTGGTCGCATCTATGATAATGTCCCTGCTGAGAATGGCGCAAAGCTATGACAACAAAGTGTTTTATGCCAGATGCATGACCATGGCCACTATTTTAGTAGTATCCATTGCTGTTCTGCCGGTACACGCTCCTTTTACCTACAGTTACTCCTTGTTGCCGTTCGGAATTGCTCTTGGCTTGATAGAGAAACAACGAAGCATGCTGGAATCGGGGAAGGCAACCGTATGCTGACTCTGCTCCACATAATCGAAAGCCTTGCCGATTTCGGCGGTACTCCGCGCAAGCTGCTTTACCTTAGCCGGCACCTCGATGCAGCGCAATGCCGTCAGATTTTCCTCTGTTATCTGCCGTCCCCCCTGAAGGCTGAATTCGAGCGGTACGGCGCGGTGGTAGAGTGTCTTGACAGCGCCTCGCCGGTAGCGATCATCCGTGGTGCCATCCGTCTGGCGCATGCCTACGAGGTGGACGCTATCTGTACCCATTTTACCCGTCCGCTTGTTACTGGATATCTAGCTGCAAGGGCCGCGGGTCTTCCGGTGATCCACAACGAGCATTGCAGCGCTAATTATCAGCGGGGATTGGGTCGCATCGTCTCGAAATTGATGCTGCCGCGAGTCCAGAGCATTACCTGCAACTCGAATTACACCCTCAATTCAGTTCGGCAGGCGTACGCACTCCCCAGTGAGAGACTCGTCGCTATCCACAATCCGGTCGAGAAGCGTGAGTGCGCGACAACGCACCACGACATCCGAAAGGCATTGGGATTTTCGGCTGATGAACTGGTGATCGGTCATGTAGGAGGTATGATCCCGCAGCGGGATCAGGCAACTCTTATCCGGGCGTTTGCGCGTGTGAAGCTCGACCATCCCAACTCCCGGCTGGTATTGATCGGCGACGGAAGAATCAGGGCCGACCTGGAGTCGCTAGCCGCCCGCCATCAACTGACCTCAAGCGTCGTATTTACGGGGTATACCGACAAAATCGGCGATTACCTCGATGCCATCGATGTCTATGTGAACCCGACGCTCGACGAAGGGTTCGGCATAGCCGTTGTAGAAGCGATGCTTTCGGGTATTCCTGTTGTCCTTTCCGATAAGGGCGCTCATCCGGAGCTCATTGAAGACGGGGTTTCGGGAATGCTCTACCGTGGCGGCGATAGCAACTCATTGGCTGAGGTACTTTGTCTGCTCGCCAAGAATTCGACGTTAAAGGGACTCATGGGTGAGGCGGCTCGCTTAAGGGCGGTTAAATTCCACCCGAAACGCTACGCGGAAGCATATTTCAGAAATGCTCAGAAAATCGCCGCGTCTTACAAAATGTCGCAAGCCGCATGGGTCGGGTGAGGCGATGGACAGTGCCGTTTTGAAGGACAAGTTGATGAAAGGCTCTTTCGCCGGAATGCTGCGGGTTGGGGTCGCGATCCCGTTGTACTTCGTGCTTACCCCGTATGCGCTGTCCCGGCTGGGCACGGTCATGTTCGGGATCTGGTCGTTTAGCACAATCATGATCAGCCTGGTGAATCTCACCGATTTCGGGTTCAAAAACAGTTTGATCCGATATGTGGCCATGAACCTCGACCGAAAGGAAGAGATAGGGAGATATTTCAGCGCGGCATTTTGGATGTACAGCCTGCTCTCCGTGGTATTCATGACTTTTATCGTGCTTTTTTCCGGCGAAATCGTGTCGCGACTGCTGCGCGTCCCGCCTCAATACCACAATGAGGCAACTTTCGTCATCCTGGTTTCAGCAGGGAGCTTCGCCCTGAGATTTATCGCCTCCCCTTTTCAGTCGGTTATCGAAGGATTTCAGGAACATTTCTATTCACAGTCCGTGTCTCTTTGCTGGGTGGTCGTGAATTCGGTAGGCTCCATGGTCGCTCTTGCGCTGAGACCGGATGTCTACACCCTTGGTGCGGTCAGTGTCGCTGCCAACGTCATGATACTCGTTCTTTTTGTGCTCCGGGTTCGGGCACGGTTCCCGTTTGCCCGCATTCTCCCGGGTTCCTTTGACAGGACGGCAGCCCTTAACCTGTTCCGTTTCGGGGCCGGGATCCAGGTGGCGACCCTGGTAATTGCGTTGCGGGAGCCGATATTCAAGATACTGATATCCCGCACCGGGGACCTGGAAAGTCTTGCCTCTTTCGAGGTGGCGTATCGGCTTTGTACCCAGCTTGTCTCCATTATAGTATCTCCGCTTCTGGGCACCTTTGCGGCATCGGCGCTGCTCTGCAATAAAAGGGAGGAGCTTGCCAAGGTACTGAGACCGATACTCGGATTTACCTGCACGGCCCTCATCCCCGCTGTCCTGTTCCTCGGGTCGTTTTCTCCGAAATTGATCGCGTTTTGGCTGGGGCATGAAGCGGGTCAAACGGCTATCGAAGTCTTCCTGATATTTGCGGCGTTTGCGATCTATTATGCAACGGAGCCACTTTACAAGGCGATCGAGGGCTCCGGTGCTTCCTGGTACTCTGCCTTCGTTCAACTGTTCTCCATGGCAATAAGCGCCGCGGCATTCGTGTTTCTGGGCGCTCTGGGGAAACTCACCATTTCCGGCGCCATTTTTTTCGGATTTGCGGCGTTCAGTATCTCCAATTACCTCGTGTTCAGGCGGCGGTTCAGGGGAATGGTTTTGATCCGTTCCGGTAAACTCCTTCTCCTCCTCTGTCCCGCACTGGCATATGCCTGCATCGGCCTGCTGATTCCGCAAGGATGGTTGCCGGCACTTTTCCTTATCTACCTTCCCCTCCATTTGATTGTGGCTCTGAAGGCAAAGGTGTTCGATTTCATAGGGCATGCCGCAAGCCTGCTAAACTCGCGGCGCACTAAAACACCTTCCCCGCGAAATGAGGAGACGGCGATCAAGGCATGAAGATTATACTGGTCACCAATATACCCGCACCGTACCGCGTACCTGTATTAAACAAGGTGGCGCAGGTCTTGGGCGATGATTTTCTCGTGCTGTTTTGCGCACGGATCGAGCCGAACCGTAAATGGGATCTTGAACCCTTTCTTTTCAACCATATCTACCTCAAGGAAAGTTTCAGGACCTCCAATGCAAGTTACATCCACAATAACTTCGATGTAATAGCCCATCTCAGACGGTTCCAGCCTGACGTGGTCATAACGACCGGATTCAATCCGACGTTTCTCTATGCCTGGTGCTATGCACTTCTCCCGGGCGTCTGTCATATACCGATGACCGACGGCTGGATGGTCTCGGAACGCGATCTCGGCCCTATGCACAGGATTGTGCGTCATCTGGTGTTTCGGACCTCCCGGGCATTTATCGGTGCCAGCAAGAAAAGCTTGGAGCTCTATCGCAATTATGGCAGGGCGGATGCCGACCTTTTTCAGAGCCATCTGTGCATTGATAACGAACGGTTTTCTCTGCTGGCAGATTTGTCAACCCGATGCTACGACGTGATGTTCTCAGGACAGATCATTGCCCGCAAGATGCCCGGTTTCTTTGCCGATGTGGTCTGCAAGGTAAAAGAGATGCGGGGGAGCCTGCGCGCCCTGGTCATCGGTGACGGGGCGCTCCGGGAGAGCATGTTGGCAAGGCTTGCCGACGCCGGCATAGAGGTCGATTACGCCGGGTTTCTTCCCCAAAGCGAACTCCCTTCCCACTATAGCCGGGCCAAACTTTTTCTGTTTACCACCAGCAACGATCCATGGGGAATAATCGCAAACGAGGCGCTTGCCAGCGGTACGCCGGTGATAACGACTCCGTATGCAGGGGCGGCTCACGATCTGATCATCGACGGCTGGAACGGTCACGTTCTTGAGGCGGACGTCGACCTTTGGGCCGGCAAAATCAACGAGCTTCTGGGAGACAGCTCCCTGCGGGAAGAAATGGGTGCAAACGCTATAAACTCCGTTGCCGAGTTCACTTTTGACAATGCTGCCAGGGGAATTATTGCGGCGTCGCAATGGGCATTCTTCCGTTCCGACAGATGTCGAAGCAAGGCAGCAACCTTGGAGAGCAGCAATCATGACGGCTAGAAGCAAAAGCAGGGTTCTCTGCATGACCCATCTGCCTCCTCCAATTAACGGAGTAACCATGATGGGAAGCTACGTTGTGAATTCACAAGAACTGCGAAACTTTTTTGAGCTACGCGCGATTGCGTTCAAAAGCTCCGATTCGATTGATGATATCGGCACCTTCAACGCGAGTAAGCTGCGCAAAGCGCTCTATTTCGCCTGGCGGCTGTTGGTGGAATGTCTGGTTTTCAGGCCGCATCTGGTTTATTTCACGCTGACGCCAAACGGCCTGGCGTTTTATCGTGATCTTATCTATGTCTTCATTATCAGGCTGACTCGTAGAAGGCGCATTTATCATCTGCACGGCAAGGGGGTGGCGGCTGCCACTAAGTCGCGCCTGGTAAGAATCATATACCGATGGGCGTTTTGGGACAGCTCGGTCGTTTTGCTCTCGCCCCTGCTTTATGACGATATTTCCGGTGTGGTCGATAAAGAACGCTGCTTTTATCTGCCCAACGGCGTAGCAAAGCCATGCTGTTTTGAACCTGAAACAGCGAGTGATGCCCCGGTTGGAGTTCCCCATATCCTCTTTTTGTCGAACCTTGTGCGAACAAAGGGCCCGCTTGTTTTGCTGGAGGCATTGGCGGATATTCACAGGCGAGGCATTCCTTTCCGGGCCTCCTTTGCCGGAGCCTGGGAGTCGCGGGAATTCGAAGAGATCTTTTCCGATTTCGTTACCGAAAACGGTCTCTCGTCAATGGTTAACTATCTGGGTCCCAAATATGGCGCTGAAAAGGAGGGCCTGCTGTCGAGCGCCGATGTCTTCGCCTTCCCGAGCTATAACGATGCCTATCCGCTCGTTATCCTGGAAGCGATGAGCCACGGCTTGCCGGTGGTCGCCACCTGCGAGGGGGCTATTCCTGATATGGTCAGGGACGGTGATAACGGCTTTCTGGTCCCTACCAGAAAGCCTGCTCCCCTAGCGGAATGCCTGGTGAGGTTGATCAACGACCCTGCCCTGCGAAACAGAATGGGGCAAGCAGGGAAAAGAAGATATGACGCTGAATTTACATTGGGCGTGTTTGAGCGGAGTCTGCTGGAAATTCTAAAAAAAGTGTGCGACGGAGAGGCAGCCTATGAAACGTTGCCGGGCCGCGGTCGGCGATGAACCTATGCTTTTGACCATGTGCGTTCAGAAGTGACAATAGTGCGACGTGACAGGGAGCCCTGAACGTCTCATGCAGTGCCTGCCTACAGGAGGATCTGATTGATGTCGGTGTTGGTCAATGCCATACCCGTAAAACAGTATGATGCGTCCGCCATTTCGGATGCTCTTCCCGATGAGATCTTCGCTCTGATCGGCCGAGGAGATACTGTGATCCTGAAGCCGAACTGGGTGATGGAATCGCACATGTACCGCCACTCCGATTGGGAGTACGTCATCACCCATCCGACGGTGATCACGGGAGTGCTGATCAAGGTGCTGCAACGACTTCACGGAGACGGCAGGGTCGTCATCATCGATGGGCCCACCACCGAAGCGTCCTTCCGCAAACTGATCGCGCACTACCCGGTGGCCCTCTGGCATGAACTTGCCGCCGAGGCAGGTGTTGCCCTGACGGTCGTCGATCTGCGCGAGCACGAGTGGGAGACAAAGAACGGCATCATCGTGAAGCGCCATCGCCTGCCGGGGGATCCTCTGGGAAAAACCGAGGTTGATCTTCTTGATCAGTCGAGTGAATTCTGGCAGCACAGGAAGTCGCAGCGCGGGTATCACGGCGCCGATTACGACCGGTCGGAAACCAATCGGGCCCATGACGGCCATCATAACCTCTACAGCGTGTCACGGACGGTTATCGAAGGGGACGTCTTCATAAATCTGCCCAAGCTCAAGACGCACCGGAAGGCGGGCATCACCTGCTGTCTGAAAAACCTTGTGGGGATCAACACCTATAAAAACTATCTGCCGCACCACTCGGAAGGGGGGCCCTGCGCAGGAGGCGATCAGTTCCCGGTCGACAACGTCAACGCCCGGATCGAGGGGCCTTTGATGGCCTTCCTGAAAAAGCACGTGCTGCAAAACCCTCTGCTGGCCCGAGGGCTGAGTCCACTCAACACCTTGGGGAAGAAGATCTTTGGCGATACCCGCCAGGTAGTGCGCAGCGGTAACTGGCATGGTAACGACACCATCTGGCGCATGATCCTCGATCTCAACAAGGTGTTGCTCTATGCGGATCCCGACGGCTCGATGCGGGAAGGTGTCCCGGCCCGGGCCAAACGCTACATCGGCATCGTAGACGCCGTGCTGGCTGGCGAGGGGCACGGTCCTCTGGCACCGGAACCGGTGCAGATGGGATATCTTTTTTGCGGCACCAACCCGGTGGCTATCGATGCCGTATGCGCCTCCTTCATGGGATTTGATCCGAGGAAGATTCCCACCATTGCACGTGCCTTCCTGGTGCGGCATTTTCTCCTTTGCGACTTCGGTCTCGCGGACATCCTGGTGTCGGTTGCGGGCAATCAGTACGCTCTGCCCGACGTGCCAACCGAGTTTATCGTTCCTTTCGAGCCCCAATTCGGCTGGAAGGGGCATATCGAACGCGAGGTGCCCTGATGGCAGGTGTCAAGAACTACATTCTGAAGACGATTCCCCGGATGCCCAACCCTGTTAACCGCGCCCTGCTTGCTCTGAACCGGGACCCGGTCCGGGTGTACGGCAGCCGTTACCAGTCGTACCGCGGCTTCCTGTGCAATACGGAGCTGCAGTACGATCCCGTGCCAAAGCTTTTGCAATCGGTAAGAGACGCGGTGGCCCGTGTGCCTTACTACCGGCAGCGCTATGCTAACCGTATCCCGGAGAGCTTGGCGGCATTCGAGCAGGAAATCGGCTTTATCGAGAAGGAAACCATCCTTGCCGACTATCCGTCATTCATGGCCGAGGGGATCGACCTCTCCAGCTACGACAGCGGCACTACCGGCGGCACCAGCGGCCGGCCGCTTCACTTGATCGCACCGCGCGACCGCTATGTGGTG
>Ga0209212_1007478_pt1 | contig 12049 bp, 16 predicted proteins | sample RifGroC2_FD_183996 | JGI IMG/M metagenome (GOLD analysis project Ga0209212, IMG submission 183996) | Groundwater microbial communities from Rifle, Colorado, USA - Groundwater C2 (SPAdes) (version 2) | ecosystem: Environmental > Aquatic > Deep subsurface > Groundwater | place: Rifle, Colorado...
TTTCTCAAATTGGATTAAAATATCTCCTTCTATGGTCTTAAAATCTAACATATCCTCAGTTACATCATAACCTCTAAATCTGATTGCTTTTATTAAAGTCTAAAGAAAAAACTTCTGTGGATTTACTCCAAATAACAATATTGCAGTGTTAGTTAACCTTCTTTCTTTGAGAACTTTTAAGCCTCTATGAAGCCTTGCTTCCTTAACAAACCATAATAATCTTTCCTTGTTTATATCTTTCAGTTTTGCTTCTTTGCAAATTTGAGAATCGAAATATAATTTTTCTTTATGCTTTTCTAATTGGTAAGGTTTTCAATAGTATCTTTGCCAATATCTACACCAAGCAGTTTGTCTGATTTAGAGACACCCTAAAATTTCCAGCGGAACCTACTAATCCCGTATGTCCTGCCACATAGGTTTTGTTGTTTCTATTCTGATGGCTTCCAGTAACCTCGTCAGGCCGGATATTGTATATAAGATTTGTAAGTTGTCCCTTTATAGTCATCTTCCGATATTCTACACTCTTTAGCCCCTTTAAGCCTCTACTCCGCAAACACCCTCATCCTTCGTCCAGAAGTAGTGTAGGGGATAATCAAAATATCCCCTGCAGCGTGGTATATGAGAATATTTGTGTCCAGTAGATAACTCATTTAATAACCTTACGTTCCCAGCTTTCCCTCAGTTTTCTTGTTTCAGCATCCACATCTATATCTTTATATAATCCCGATGTTTCCCTGACTATTCTTGCTATCTCCGTCTCAGGAACAGTTTCTTCTGCAGCATCATAAATGATATGAACTTTTATTCTTCCTGCAGGCAATGACTTATCAACATACTTTAACCGGCCATTTTCAATAATGGCCTCTATAATCTTGTGCCCCATAAGGATTCCTCCTATTGATTTTTGCTCAATATTATAATATTATTTCGTTTGCCATATCCAGTACCTGTACTGTCGACGTATCTTCCGCATCCTGGATCCTGGCCATTTCATACTGCAGGATCAGGAGTTCATGGAGGGGTATGCCTGGGTCTTTAATATCGCAGCCAGGGGCCGCCATTTTTTCTTCCTTTGAGGGAAGGCTATGCTACTTTAGTAACTTCCACTTCTTCAATTCGTGATCGTATTGGCTTTATCTTTTTTATTGTAATATACACAATGGTTTGCCCTTTTTCTGCATAACTTTTTGCAATCTGTCTGCTCCACTTATTAAACTCTTCATCTCCTTCCAACTGCATGATCACAACTGCATTCTGGGGAATCTTATCTGCAAATTCAGGATTCTCACGGACATATCTATTGAACTCTTTAATTAAATCGGTGTTTTTTCTTTCCATTATGTTCATTTCAAACCTCCCTCTAATTGAACCACGAATCTTTCTACTTTTCCTTTTGTCGTCTTATGATAATGCCTTTTTCGGACTTCCATACTGTACGGAATTATATATTCCCTTTCAGCCATAAAAATTTCAATCCAAAGCAACTTCCGTTTGACGGTCACCTGCCAGTAGTCGATGAGGTTGATCACGTTTTACGTTATCCGGCTTCCTCTTTAATTCCTCAATCACAGCGCGTAATGTCTTATCAACATACTTTAACCGGCCATTTTCAATAATGGCTTCTGCAATTTTATGCCCCATAAGTCCCTCCCTTTTGAGGTTTGGTAAATAGTATAATATTTTTCCTTATTCGGATAGAGCTGGCTTTGGCCAATATAAGATCATGATCAATCAATTTTCCTTTAAAAAGACCTGCCGCAGGAGTGCCTCGCCGGCTGAGTTTAATATCACGCAGTCAATATCCTTCCTTGTGATCCTGTTGTATTTTACTTTTTATCCCTGAAGGGGTCAAGATGTACATGTAGGCCATCTTGTTCTTTGAGTTCTTAAATCTCTTTGCACGGATGTATCCTGCACCAATGAGGTTGCTCAGGACGTAGTTTACACTGCCCAGGCTCAGGCCGAGTTTTCGGGAAAGCTCACGTTGGGAAAGATTGCTGTCTTTTGAGAGTTCTTTTAGGAGTTTCAGGTGATGGCCGTTCATGCGCAGGGGAAGTTGTCAATAGCTTCTAATCTCTATCAAACTCTGTACTTAAAATTAAGTTTTTTGTGCCTCTTTATCTTAAGTTCATACTGCACTATAAATTCAATTAGTCTTCTCCAGCGATTCTTAATATGTCACCAATTAGCTTGGGGGTAAGATAAAAACCAACTTCTTTCAATCTTCCTATCGTTGATTTTACCTCTGTGATGTAGCCTTCCTTTTTTGCCCTCAATAATACCCCTGCTGTTCCTGTAAGTTTAAATTCCTGAAGTTTTGCTATTCTTCGGGCTAAAGCATCATCTATAATAAGTAAGGCTTCTCTTTCCATGCAGCCTAATGCTAAAACTTCAGCCTCTCCCAGTCCCAAATCAGGAAGCATCTTGATGAATGCCGGGATAGTGACATTTTTTATCTTGAGCCATTTGTAATCGGATATGTTGGGAACATCTTCACCAAGCTTTTTCCCCTCTTCAATTTCAGTTATTACAGCATGCGGAATAACAATTTCACCATATAGTTTTTCAAGGAGATAAAGATACCCTAACCTGTGCAAATAAAAGAGTGGAGATGTATTAACAATCACTACGCTATGCATTTTCAATATCTGCTTTTAATTCTTCAAGAGTAAGATCAAAGATCGGAACACTATATTTGGATAGGGATTGAAGAAAGCTTACTCTTGGAACTCCTGCAAGCTGGGCTGCTCGCCCTGAAGATAGCCTTCCCATCTGATAAAGCTTAGTTGCAGCTAACATCAGAATATCTTTTGAAAACTCTGCAGGAGTCTCTTTTAATGAAATCAATACCTCATCTGGAATTTCTACGACTATTTTCTCCATAATTAAATACCTCCTATCAGCTCATTAAATATGATAGAGTTGCATCTTGCTTTTTATCCCCGCAGGGGTCACGATGTGCCGGGGCTAGGATAATACATTTCATATGAAATACCAGATTAGTACATGGGTGTCGACTACGCAAAGCATGTTCGTTTCCTGACTACTCATATATCTGCCAACTTGAAATTATTATAATATTATTTCCTTACGAACGGCAACCCGTATTCAAGCTTTAATTTTTCGATACGTGAGCGTACTGAAACATTCAGAGTATTTTTTTCTATAAATCTTTTTTTATCTATCATGGAAGATGCCTCCGTAATATGCCAATGTCTTTTCCTTGCGTCTATATCGAGTAATATTAAGTATTGTTTTTCCGGCATCGTTTATAACACCGACAAAGCAATGGATTCTCCTCTGCCTTTTTCTTGATCAGCACCCTCCAGTAGTCAAGCAGGTTTATTTCATCATCGTTAATTGTTTCTTCTTCTGTCAAGACTGGGTATTTCATATGATATCTTTATTGTTCCTCATCAATCTCTTTCTTTAATTCCTCTATTTCTTCCCATAAGGTGTTGTATTCTATCATCTTCTTTCTCAAAAACACAGAGGCAAGTTCTGCCTTTTTTATTAATCCTTCAGGGGTCGGGGTATAATGGTGATGACCGTTCATAGACAGGCTGCCGCCATAGAAAGACCTAAAGACACTTTTTGTCTTTAATGCCTTTTATGATTTGATTGTGGAAATGATGATAAGTCTTAGATGAAGTGTTCAACTGGTGAACTAATATAGGTAAATGATTGGGAGATGTCAATATCTTTTTGTTCTTTTTGTGGCGGTGTCAAATTTCCCCCTTATAGACAAGCTGATACTCCTCACCAGCTTTCTTCCCGTTGCAGTTCAAATGGATATATAAAATATACCCTTGTTTTTACATGAGTGACGGAGCGCTGAGATATGGATAGATTGACCACGTAAGCCCTGGCAGGATTATATTTCTCAATAAAATTTCTCAAGCCGGCGGTAAGCTTAGGGGACTTGATGCTGAGTTTTGTTTCAACAGGTATTACTTCCCCTTCTTTTTCTATCACGAAATCTACCTCGGTTTTTTGTTTGGTCCGCCAGAATCTGAGCTTTGCGAGGCTATTACACGTCAGGAATAAAAGTTCGCTAAATACAGCATTTTCAAGAAGCTGCCCTCTGTCAAGTCTGTTATCGAAAGGAGAGAAGTTTTCTAAGGCAAAATTCATAATGCCTGTATCCATAAAATATATCTTGTTGGATTTAATGATTTCCTGCCTTGTATTTCTAAAATAGGGCATGAGTATTCTTATAATAAAGGTGTCCTGCAGCGCCCTGATGTATCTCTCAGTGGTCAGTCGGTTCAATGAGAGATTTGTGGTAAGCTCATGGATATTTACAAGCTGTCCAGCCTGTCCGGCCAGAAGCCTTACTAACCGTGAAAAGGCGAGTCTCTCCTTTATTACAAAAAAACCTACAATATCTTTTTCCACATAGCTGGTAAATATCTCGCTTAGCACCTGTTTTCTTTCCTCGTTATCTTCTGATAAGACAACCCGCGGATATCCGCCAAAAACAAGATAGTCCTGGAAGAGTGTTTTGACGGTTCGCTGATCTATTTCTGACAATCCCTTTTTATCTCCTCCGAGATATTCAGAGAAGATGTCCGTCTTACCGATAGCCGAGGCATATTCTCTGAAATTAAAGGGCATGATCTCAAAGACCCTTTTCCTCCCGGCCAGTGATTCTTTAAGACCTGACTTCAGTTCAAGGGCAGAAGAACCTGTCAGGATTAATTTGACGTTCAGGTTGGAGTCATAGACCCCTTTAAAAAATATAGCCGCATCCTTTGCCTTTTGGGCTTCATCAATAAAGACATATAACTTCTTTTTTCTTGCTCTGTCCTTTAAGAACCGAATGAATTGAGTCTGATCCTGGCATATCTCCCAATCCGAGATTACATCAAGATTATATGTGAGGATTTGATTATCCGGCACCCTTTTGTGTTCAATCAGCCACTCCTTCAATTGTTCTACAAGCACAGTCTTCCCCACCTGCCTTGAACCTGTTATAAGAGTTATCTCCGGTTTATCAAGATGCCTTGTGAGAGACGGAAAGATTTCCCTGTAAATATACGTATTAGCCATGATGCTACTAAAATAACATAATTACTTTAATAGTCAAATATAATTGTTGGACTGTCCGTAACAAATAGCTTTGATTCATCACTGAAAGTGGTGGCGGCTTTTATTAGCCCCCATCAAAGGTGAAATTATACTTAGTGTCTCAATTCATAAATACGGTTACATTCGGCAGCCGATCCATCCCCACTGGCTGCGTTGCGCTCCCTGCGACATAGTGCAAAGACTATGTCTCAGTCACGCGCCTTGCCGGTGGGGCGGCTCGGCAGCCTCGGTGTGTCACCGTATTTATGAACTGAGGCACTTAGGAATTTTATTCAGGAAATGTTAGATGAGTTTGCATCTAATAATAATCTATGTAAAAATGGGAAAAGGAATTACGCGCCTGTAGCTCAGCCGGATAGAGCGTCGGACTTCGAATCCGCAGGTCGGGGGTTCAAATCCCTCCAGGCGCGCCAAGAATATCATGCGAATGGGGCGACCTATCCCTGAACCGAAGGGACGGTTAATGTTTGCATAAATTTAAAACCGCTTGAAATTTTTAATAACTCTACTGTATGATAATATACAGAATTTAGAAGCGCCTGTAGCTCAACGGACAGAGCAACGGCCTCCGGAGCCGTGTGTTGGAGGTTCAATTCCTCTCAGGCGCGCCATGTAAATATAGGTTTATTGGGCCGTTAGCTCAGTTGGTAGAGCAGCTGACTCTTAATCAGCGGGTCGCAGGTTCAATCCCTGCACGGCTCACCAGGAATTTCAAGGGGTTGCGGGGTTTCCTGCAATCCCTTTTTTAGAGGAATTCAACGATTATGATTCTTGCGTTATCATCAAAGACACCGAGCAGTTCCTATCTATGCTTAAAGCATCTTCCAGGAGCGTCCTCCCCAATTGGTACTTCCATAACATACAGATTGCTTCGTCTTCGCTTTGCAATGTGTCATGTCCCAGGTAACCGGTACCACTTCATTCCCAGGTATTCGAGACCACCATTTTCATAGTATAAATAAGGACTACACTAATAAACACACAAATATGCAAATTGATTAAGGAGTCTTACGAATCACCCACTTACTACTTTGCTGAATTTTTTTGGCTTGAGATTTTGTCAGACGTCCTTCAGGATTCTTACCACATACAAGTGCATGAGAAGGGTTATCAGGTAAAGGATCACGCACGACAATACCTCCTTCTTTACGTACTATTCCTGCAGTAAACTCAATTAAGCTATGATGTGGATAGTTGGATAGAACAGCTTCCGCTGTAGTTAATGAACCAATATCCACAGACATTTCGTCAGAAGGGCGAAAAGCTGCTGAGGTAGGTCGCAATTCTCCACTTTCTGAGTCTCTTATAATATCACGGGGATGAACACGGCGCCATAAACACTCATTGTCACGAACTGAAGGGTCATCTATTCTTTCTGGTGGCGGCATGCGTTAACCATAAAAGTAAAGATTGCAGTTGACTATTATTGGCTGGTATTATTTTGTCTTCATGAATTGGTTTCTCATCTTCAATTTCCAAATATTCGACTGACCCATCTGATAAAAATTCTAATTCAAGCTCGCGATGGGCAATACTCCACTCTATCTGTATTCCACCACCGGGGACAGGAACGATATTAGGTACTGGTAAATCTTCAACCTGAACCGCCCTCATAAATGTTAAAGCATTGTTAACAGCCGTTGATGAAGGTGTTGGACCACCATAGCTATCCCAATTCTCTGGTAAAGATGCAATATGGAACAAAGTTATTAGCGCATCTTTTAGCCAGTGAGGCGTATAATCGGGACGGAGTGAAATAACTTCGCTATAGCGTATTGAAGTTAGGCTGCTTATATCAGTATTCTCCCAAGACCGTTTTGGTTCTTTTTCAGCAGTGGCAATCATATTTTACGCCCCCAAATTTCGTGCATATTCTCGGTAGTGAAGTCGGTAAACCCTTTTACAATCCACTCATGCCCAAGATCAAACCATTCCATAATATCCTCAATACTTGAGGAGGCTGGCTTTCCACGAGCAATAAGTTGTAATTGCAATATCTCTTTTGCGTCATGACGTCTAATACCTGGTTGCATAATTATATATAGTCTTCCTCTCTTTTCTGACATAACATAACGTGTATTTAGGCTTACCATTTCAGGTTCAGGGAGAAAGTTTACTGAGGAATCACCTGACCAGCACGAAAAAACTTTATTTAAATCTCCATATGACTTCCATCCCTTTCCTATCTCTATATGATTAACGTAGGTTATCTCACATTGATTTATATTCACATTCCCAAGTTTAACCTCCTCTGAAAACTGACAAAACCTACCCCACTCTTCTATAAATTTAGGCTTGAGATAATCATAATGAGGATATTCTTCTGTTTCCTTTATCTTCCTCCAGTTATAAATAAATCGGTCTTTCTGTATTTGTATAAGACGATTTTCAGTATCATTTTCAAACCAACATCGTAGCTCAGGAAAAGGTGCAAGTCCCATTTCGAGACTGGAGGGCTTCCATGCCTGCGCTCCAAATTGTTCTACAACATGAGTTAACGGTGGTTGAACATTGAATTTTGGATAATCTGCAACAATTTTAGACCAATATAACCCGAAGTGTGGAATACTGAATGATTCAAGAGAGTCAAACTGTAAACCGAGAACCGTTTCGATAACTGGAGGTTCATTAAAATCCGGCAACGTACGCATCCTTCTTCTCCTCCGCTATTTACTTCTCAGAATAAATGCTTATCGGAAATAATAATTGCTTTCAAACATAATTATACAAAAAAAATGCCAAAGATACCAGAGACCAGATTTATGTGCAGATTATTAATAAAGTAGGGATAGAAACTTTTGAACCCCAAAAACCTAGTCCAATTAAGGGACTTAGCTCCATAATCGGGAAATGTCCCCCTTGATTTACCAGCATAATCTTTTTAAAAACTTCCGCCAGCACTTCACTAATATGAACCATTGTTAGTTACCCTAACTTTTAGCATAACCGTTTAATAAGTGTCAACAAAAATTAATTCTGCTGTCACACCTAAAAAATCTATTTTAACGGCCAGAATATCGGAACAAAGATTATGGATATGATAAATGCTATTATAGTCAAAGGCAGCCCAACGCGAATGAAATCGCTGAAGCGGTATCTGCCAGGTCCGTAGACAAGTACACATGAGGGCTCAAGCGGGGTGATGAAGGAGCAGGATGCAGCTATTGCTACGGTCATTGCAAAGGTCTTTGGATTTACGCCGAGTTGGAGCGCCGTATGTATGGCAATAGGCAATATGAGAAGGGCCGCTGCTACGTTGGACATAGGTTGAGTCAGAAGTACAGTAAGAATAAAAAAGGATCCGAGGAGTGCATGTATGCCGTAAGATGAGGTATTGTTTATAAGGAATTCAGCAATAAACTTTGCTGTGCCTGACCTTTCAACCGCTATACCAAGGGCTATCATACCGCCAATAAGTACGAGCAGATGCATATTCATAGCTTCATATACCTCGTCTGCATAGAGGCATTTGCTGAGGACCATCATTACAGCGCCGGCGAGGAAGGATATAGATATAGGCAGGAGCCCGGCTGCGCCAATCACGATTGAAGAAAGAAAGATGGCAGAGGCTATTGTGGCCTTTTTTGTCCGGTACTGTTCCGGAGATACTTCACCTATAACAATCAATTTCAATATATCGCTCAGGGCATTTATGCGGTCCTTTTCACCCTGAATCAGGAGGACATCTCCAACGCGAAGGAGGATTCTCCCGACTTTTTCTCGCAGGCAGATACCCTGCCTGTAGATGGCTATTACTGACAGACCGTAAGTATGTCTGAAGTTTAACTCTTTCAGTGTCTTCCACTCGAGCATGGAGTCTGCAGCAATTACTGCCTCTACCATACGGACATCTCCTGGTTCCAGATCTTCATCTAAAGGTTTGAGGCCGGATTTAAGCACCACCCCTTCTAACTGACCTGCCCGCGCAAGACTATCAACACTCCCCATTACAAGCAGAGAATCACCATCCTGAATTGTATAATGTTCTCCGGGGATGTAAATATTTTTACTTTCCCTGTATATTCCCACAATTGTCAGGTCGGGTGCACCTTCAAATGTATCCTGCGATATCTTACCTCCGACTATCGGGGATTGAGGCATCACCTTTAACTCTGACAGATATTCTCTGATTCCATACTCTTCCATAACTGTTTCTTTTTCCCTGTCAGGGAGCAGCAGCCATCCGACAGTAATAAAAAATATAATTCCAGCCACAAAGATCAGAATCCCTATGGGGGTGAATTCAAAAAGTGAAAAGGGGGTTATATTATATCTGGCCAAAGACTGGGAAACAGCGATATTTGTGGATGTACCTATGAGGGTGAGCATTCCTCCTAACATAGATCCGAATGCGAGGGGCATCAGGAGCTTGGAAGGGTTGAGCCGTGCCATCCTTGCTATACTTACTGCTGCCGGAAGGAGTATCGCCGTAGCAGCTACATTATTTATAAATGCCGAGATCAGGCCAACAGTGATCAGAAACATGAACAGCAGCCGCCGGGGATGTGTCCCTGCCTTTTTGAGGATTAAATGCGCTATCCTGTCTGCAACACCTGCCTTAACAAGACCGGTGGTCATGATGAGTATACTCCCGATCATTACAAGGGCAGTGTTGCTGAATCCGAGGAATGCATCTTCCGGTGAGAGGATACGGAAAAAGATCAAAGCGAGGACTACGAGGATGGACACAATGTCCACTGAAAATACCTCGAGAGAGAACAACACTATGGCTGCAAGCATAATGATCAGTGTTATTATGATATTAGTGTCTGGCATAACGAGGGCATTATACTTGACAATTCTCTCGGTTTTCAAGTAAATTAACTTGACACAACAATAACTTAACAAGTACATAATATAAGATGTCAGGCAGGATGCCTGACCTATGACAAACCACTATAGCTAATGAAAGTAATTTGCGAGAGTGGGGGAACTGATTCAGGATTTCGTTTATCTATGCAAGATGCGAGAGTGGCGGAACTGGCAGACGCACTGGACTTAGGATCCAGCGGGCAACCATGGGGGTTCAACTCCCCCCTCTCGCACCAGAAAAAGAGGGATTTATGTTGTAGAGATACCGAAATAAATTCGGTATGACAAGAGAGGGGAGATTTTTTTAAATGAAAGTTGACATCGAAGAGGTTTCAAAGACAAAGAGGATTTTTAAGATAGAGGTCCCCGCTGATGTTGTTACAAAGGAGTTTGATGATGCCTATGATAACCTGAGAAAGAGGGCAAAGATTCCTGGTTTCAGGCCTGGAAAGGCCCCGCTATCTATTATTGAAAAGAGATACGGAAAGGATGTTGAGGCTGACCTGCTAAAGAAACTCATCCCTGATTATTATTTTGAGGCAGTTAAAGATAGCGGAGTTACTCCTCTTACCCTGCCGGATATCGGAAATGTAGATCTAAAGAAGGGTGGGCCGCTGACATTTACAGCTTCAGTAGAGATAAAGCCAAAGATAGAGCGGGTTAATTATGAAGGGATAGAGTTAAAGAAAGAAGAAGTGGAGGTGACTGATAAAGATGTGGATGACAGGATACAGGAATTTAGAGAGTATAATGCCCAGCTTGGGGTTGCTGAAGATGACCATATCCTTGTAGATGGAGATTATGTGCAGGTTGATTATGATGGGTTTAAAGAAGGGAAACCTGTTGAGGGGCTAAAAAGGGAAGGGGTGTTATTTCAGATTGGTGCAGGGGCTGTTGCACCTGAGGTTGATAAGAAGTTAATCGGTGCAAGAAAAGGAGAAGAGGTAGAGGTGCATCTCCCGGAGCCTGATTATATTCTTAAGATAAAGATACTGGAGGTTAAGACAAAGGATTTACCGGAATTGAATGATGAACTTGCAAAGGATATTGGCGGATATAATACCCTTGCCGAGCTTAGAGACAGGTTGAGGGGAGATATCCTTGATGATAAGAAAGAGACACTGAAGGCGGCTTATAAAAAGGAGATTGTAAAGAGGCTTATTGAGATGAATCCTGTTGAAGCGCCTTCCATACTTGTAGAGAAAGAGATGAAGAGGTTTTTGACAAGAACTAAGACATATATGGGCAAGAAAGATGAATTTGTGCCTGAAGAAGAGCAGGCCCTCAGGAAGAAATATATGCCATTTGCAGAAGAAGAGGTAAAAGGTGATCTGCTCCTTTTTGCTATTGCAGAAAATGATGGGATAATTGCTGCAGAGGGTGAAATAGAAGAGGAGATAAAGTTGATGGCCCGGAGAGGTAATCAGGATGTGCAGGTGGTGAGAAGGTCTCTCGAATCTATGGACAGGGGATTAGAGGGGCTGAAGACAAAGATTATAGTAGACAAGGTGCTGAAACTTATCATGGACAGGGCAAAATGGACTTAAATGAGAGGAGCAGGAATATGCTGGTACCTATTGTAATAGAGCAGACAAGCAGAGGGGAGCGGGCTTATGATATATATTCCCGTCTTCTAAAGGACAGGATAATATTTGTAGGTGCGCCAATTGACGATAGTTTTTCTAATATCATAATCGCACAGTTATTGTTCTTAGAGGCAGATGACCCTGACAAGGATATTTATTTATATATAAATTCCCCGGGAGGGGTTGTTACATCAGGGCTTGCTATTTATGATACAATGCAATATATAAAGCCTAATGTCTCTACGATCTGTATAGGACAGGCATCAAGTATGGGGGCCTTACTCCTTGCATCGGGTGCAAAGGGGAAGAGGTTTGCACTCCCTAATGCACGGATCATGATTCACCAGCCTATGGGTGGCTTTCAGGGTCAGGCAACTGACATAGAGATTCATGCTAAGGAGATCCTTAGGATGAAAGAGTCTCTGAATCAGATACTAGCTCATCATACAGAACAGCCTATTGAACGGATCCGGCAGGATACTGAAAGGGATTATTTCATGTCTGGTGATGAGGCAAAGAATTATGGTATAATTGATGAGGTAATAAAAGAGCGCGTCCCT
>Ga0209212_1007479_pt1 | contig 12047 bp, 10 predicted proteins | sample RifGroC2_FD_183996 | JGI IMG/M metagenome (GOLD analysis project Ga0209212, IMG submission 183996) | Groundwater microbial communities from Rifle, Colorado, USA - Groundwater C2 (SPAdes) (version 2) | ecosystem: Environmental > Aquatic > Deep subsurface > Groundwater | place: Rifle, Colorado...
CTCTCTGTGGCATCTGAATCCGCTGGGGTACCACCTCACCAATATCGTACTTCATACCCTGAATTCGACCATCTTATTTTTCCTTGTTCAGCGTATGGTAAGAAATACGCCCGTCGCATTCCTGGCATCGCTTTTCTTTGCCTGCCACCCTGCCTTGTCTGAGGTTGTAAATGCCATTAGCTATCGCGAAGACCTCCTGGCCGCTACTTTTTTTATCACCGCCTTTATTCTGTATGTCAAGTTGCCGGCTTCCAATAAATTTATGTACAGGAATTTAAGCCCGCTCGGAACCGGGATGCATCACGGAGTTTACCCTGAGCAAAAACAAGATTCTTCGGCTTCGCCTCAGAATAACAAAAGGCGAAGGGTTCAGCATGACAGTGTTTGTCATTCTGAGCGGAGCGAAGAATCTAATTTTTACCTTTATCCTCTTTCCCTTCTGTCATATCTCTTTGCGCTTTTTTCAAAGGAAATGGCCATTACTCTGCCTTTACTCATATTTTTCTTCGACTACCTAATAGCAAGCCGTCATACGCTTACTTATCGTATATTGCGTTTTTATCCGGGTTATATCCTTGTTACTATCTTTTACCTTCTTGCCCGATTCCGGTGGTTTCACAACCCTGTCGAGTCCGGCGTCTCTTATCCACAGGAAAATCTTTGGTTTAATTTCCTTGCCATGCTCAAGGTGCTGGCATCTTACCTCAAGCTTCTCTTTTTTCCCGTGAACCTCAATGCCGATTACATTGTTCCTGTTGCTTCATCTCCCTGGGATATGTCTTGTATCCTGTCTCTCCTCCTGATTATCTCTATCGCAGTGATTGGCTGCAGGTTATTTTTTCATTCCAAATTTTTATTTTTTTCTCTCCTGTGGTTCTTCGTTGCCTTACTTCCCGTTCTGAACATTGTACCTATTGGCAATATCATAGCTGAACGGTATCTCTATATTCCCGTGATTGGATTTTGCATTATGGGCAGTTACTTCATCACGCACATGAGCGCCCTGAGGTTACATCCCTTTCGTATTTCAGTTTGGGTTCTCACTTTCAGCATACTTTTTGGGTTCGTATGGCAGACCTCTTTGCGATCGAGGGACTGGAGGGACGAATTTACCTTATGGTCAAAGACCATTGCGCGTGAGCCGAACAGCTATAAGGCGCACAGCAGTTTGGGAATTTTGTTAATCAAGAGAGGACAGGAAGAGGAGGGAATATCAGAGCTGCAAACGTCATTGTCTATGAATCCATCGTATCCCGATGCACACAACAACATGGGCACACTGTATGAACAAAAAGGCATGTATGATGATGCGGCAAAAGAATATCGTTGTGCCCTGCGTCTTAATCCTACCCTGTCAGAGGCGCACTATAATCTCGGCAACACGTACTTAAAGACAAGCGATTACGATAAGGCAGTCGCCGAATACAAACTTTATCTCTCAAGCAAGGGCGATCATCCTACAGTACTTTACAATTTGGGCGTTGCCTATATGAAACAGGGGATGCTGGGTGAATCTGCTGCGGCCTTTCAGAAGTCATTACAAGGTAATCCAGGGAATGCCGACGTCCATAACAATCTTGGCGTTCTATTTACCAGAAAAGGCCAATTGAGTAACGCCATAAGAGAATTCAGGGAGGCATTGAAATACAATCCTGCCCACCCTGATGCCTTAAGCAATCTGGGAGCGGTGTCCGAATTACCATGATACAGAAGAACCGCTATTTTTTCCGGTAGATGTTTAAGCCGATCTTTTCTTCGCGATCGGGAATAGTGACGTTTCCTTCCGTTGATGCGACAATGATGTTCTTTCCCGACGAGGAGGGACCGAATTCCTTTGATAAATCTATCTTAATGGTAAGCATGCTTCCTTCTACAGAAAATTCTACATTTTTCATGTAAAAACCTCACTTTCTATCAGTAATATTTATGGATAAATTAACGTATTCATTTTCACCTACCCCTCCCAGGAGGGTATCTCGCTTATTCCCCTCTTGAGATGGGCAAGGGGTGCGTTCTTTATAAGGCAACCTCTGCAATTTTATACTGCTATGCTATCATGTAGGATGGATCAAGCGAAGCAGACCCATCAATACCTTTTAACATTTTTGTTGATGGGTGCGCTGGCGCTTCACCCATCCTACATCTATGGAGCCGAACTGCCGGGAGATTTGTCATTCGGCATGACGATTTCCGAAAGGTCGGCTATCTTTTGAGAGTACAATTCGTTAATCGTTTTCATGAGCGACAATCTATTGCTGCGGACGTTTTCATCTTCAACATTCACAAATACCCTGTCAAAGAAGGCGTGGACTGGCTTGGCAAAGCTGTTGCAATACGTACGAGAGGCCTCTTCGTATTTTTTCTCACCGATAAGCTTTCGGACAGCCTCATCATTTTCTTTGTAAACGTCCCACAATTTGCGTTCCTCCGGTTCGGCTAAAATACGTTCATTTACCGAGCCGCTGCTATTCGCCTTTTTACCTATGTTAAACGTCCTTTCGACAACCGTAACTAAATCAGGCCACCATTTCTCCTGAGACATAAGAGATAGGACCTTTAATCGTTGTGAAAAATTATGGATATCGTCAAATCCTATTCCGGCCTTCAAGGCGGCGTTCACCAGGTCGTAACGATATCCCCTTTCTATGTTAATCTGGAATAATCTGTCTTTAAAAAATTCTTTTATTTTGGGCACTAATTTATCAAGGATTACCGGATGATAACGACTGTCAGCTTTTTGTTCAAACAGGGGAAGCAAATCCAATGCTGTGTAAAGTATTTCTCCAATATCTAACGTAAATCCATGTTCTTCTATTATCCGTATAATGCCGTAGGTATGTCGCCTCAGAGAATAAGGGTCTTGTGATCCCGTAGGGATTAAATCCAGCGCAAAGCAACTGGATATCGTGTCAAACTTGTCGGCTAAGCCCACAATAGCGCCAATCCTTGATGTGGGAATGTTATCTGTGGCAAAGCGGGGCATATAATGCTCTGCAATGGCAATGGCGACAGATTTTTCCTCACCGTCCCATTCAGCATACCCTCTTCCCATAATTCCCTGTAATGACGGGAATTCTCCTACCATTTGGGTAAGAAGGTCTGCCTTGCATAATTCCGCCGCCCGCTTCACGAGTTCGATCTCCTCGTGAGGCAGCGTTAATTGGGTTGATAGGTATTTGGAGAGTTTGAGAATCCTGTTTGTCCTGTCATGGTAATTTCCCAGCTTTTCGAGAAAGGCAAGGTTTTTTAAATCTTCCACCCGTTTTATAAGCGGAGTCTTCCTGTCCTCTTTCCAGAAGAACCTGGCGTCAGAGAGCCGCGCCTTTAAAACACGTTCATTTCCCTGAATGGCAGTATCGGCATTACTCTCATTTCGATTCAGTACTGCTATAAATTTATTTAAAAGCTTTTCCTTTTTTTTCTTAATGGGGAAATATCTCTGATGCTCTTTCATGGACGTCTCTATGACATCCGCGGGAATATCGAGAAATTCTTCGTCAAAACAGCATTCAATGGCATTGGGGTATTCTACCAGATTGGTTACCTCGTCCAGCAACTCTTCGTCGTCAATAGTTGCGTCATAGGGTGCCATGAGTTGCGTTATCTTTGTCCTCAGTGTCTCACGACGCTCGGTCATATCAACAACGACACCTTCCTGTTTAAGTAATTTTTTGTATAATTCCCAATCGGCCTCTGAAATTTCAATCTTCTTCCCGGATAAAAATGGGTGTCCAAAGATGAATCTGTCCGCCTTAATACCATTAATTTCTATAGGAACCACTTGATCTCCGAATAGCGCAAGAAGGGAACGTATGGGACGCGCAAAAAACAAGTCACTTCCCTTCCATTTCATGGATTTAGGAAATGAGATATTCTTGATGATTGCAGGTAATAAGTCTGGCAAAACATGCAGCGTTTCGTGTCCCTCTATTTTCTTAATTGCAAAACAATATTCCCCTTTAAGAGTCTTTTTTATCTGAAGGTCTTTTATATCGACACCCTGGGATTTGGCAAAACCCAGCCCTGCCTTTGTCGGATTTCCCGCCTTATCAAAGGCAACCGCAGCAGAAGGCCCCTGGATTTCTTCCGTCACACTCTCCTGCTTTTGGGGTAACCCTTGTACAAACAGGGTCAGTCTTCTCGGTGTGCCGGTGCTATAAATGGAATGCATTTCCAGATGATGTTTTTTTGCCTGCTCGGCAAATAATGTCTTCATCTGATTTAATGCCGGATCGATATAACTGGCAGGAATTTCTTCGGCGCCGATTTCAAAAAGCAGGTCAGTCATGTTAGAGTCGCACGATATGTTTCTTATTGATACCCTTTAAGGCGTTGCGGGTATCAACGATTAGTTTGGAATGGGATACAATCAGGTTATAATTAAAATTGCTGTGGTCTGTCACAATAACGGAACAATCAATCTTCGATAACAGTTCCTTCGTCAGGGGCTTCGAGCTGACAGTAAGCGCATGATAATCAATATCCGGAATATATGGGTCGGTATACGATACCTTGGCCCCTTTGAGCCTCAGGATGTTCATAATTTCAAGGGCAGGCGACTCCCTGACGTCGTTGATATCTTTCTTATAAGCAACGCCAAGAATATGGATATTAGAGCCTTTTACGCTCTTTTCCACACTGTTCAGCGCATCCGTAATTTTTTCTACGACAAATTCAGGCATAGCGCTGTTGATCTGGTCTGCAAGCGCAATAAACCGTAATTCAAATCCGTTCTTTTTTGCAACCCAGGAAAGATACAGGGGGTCGATGGGGATACAGTGGCCTCCCAGTCCTGGACCCGGATAAAATGACATAAAGCCAAAAGGCTTTGTCTTTGCAGCATCGATAACTTCCCAGACATCGATGCTGAGTCTTTCGGCCATTATGGCGATCTCATTGACCAATGCAATGTTGACGTTCCGGAAGGTATTCTCCAGGAGTTTTACCATCTCCGCTACTTTCGGAGACGAAACAGGTACAATCGTTTCGATGATCTGACTGTATAAACAACGCCCCAGTTCTGTGCATTGTTCCGTTACGCCGCCTATTACCTTTGGGATGTTTTTGACAGAATACCGCTTATTTCCCGGGTCAATGCGTTCCGGAGAAAAAGCGAGAAAGAAATCCTTCCCTGCCTTCAAACCGCTCTCTTCCAATATCGGCTGAACCAATTCTTCCGTTGTTCCCGGATACGTTGTGCTCTCCAGGATGAACAGTTGGTCTTTATGCATGTACTTCTTAATCTCTTGACCCACATTTATTATATAAGACATATCGGGGTCTTTCGTCTTCGTTAACGGCGTTGGCACACAAATGCTGATAGCATCCAGGTCTGACAATACGCTGGTATCATCGGTTATATTTAAAATACCTTTTTCGACGAACTGTGCAATGTCTTCATCTTTTACGTCAATTACATACGATTTTCCCTTGCTCAGAGACTCGACTCGTTCCTTGCTTTTATCGATGCCCGTTACACAGTAGCCGCTTCGAACAAATTCAAGTGCAAGCGGCAGTCCGACGTAACCAAGCCCGATGACGCCGATTTTCGCCTTTTTTGTTTTAATTTTTTCCAGTAATTCGGTCATTTTATTATTTCACTTTGGACACTGATAAACACAGACTTCGTCGTGATGGTTCGACAGACTCACCATGAACGGCACTGCATCCTGAGCCTTCGGCGTGAGCTCAGTCGAACGATTGTCGAAGGCTCAGTCGAACGATTGTCGGGATTAAAAAAACAAAGGCTTGTCCTCACGAAAATGCAGAATAAAATATTATCCGTGTATATCTGTGGAAATCTGCGTCCTGATTAAAATGTACATACTGAAAACAAATATTAAACAGTTAGGCAATGGTTTGCAATAAAAAAATACAGGCTCGTTACTTATACTGCTTGACATTGACCCATTACTTACGTAAAATCCATATAAACATCCCAAATAAATAAGTCACTTGTACTCTGTAATTTCATGGATAGCAAAAACTGCAGAAAACGAGACTTTTCCATTTTAAAATCACAAATCATTCTCTATAATATAAAATGCCACGAACGTATATATCCAGCCTGAAAAGCGGTGAATCTTTGGAAGACGTCTTTCTTGTCCTGAAAAAGGAAGTCAAGGAAACACGAGAAAAGAAACCGTATCTCAACCTCCAGCTCGCCGACAAATCCGGTTTCCTTGAGGCGAGGAAATGGGATGCATCACCGCAACTCTGTAACAGTTTTAATAAAGATGGATTTGTAAAGATAAAAGGGGTTGTTGAAACCTTCAACAATATCCTGCAAATCCGGATTAATGAAATCTGTCCCGTTCCTGATACACAGGTGCAGATGGGCGAATTTATCCCCTGCACGGAAAGAGAAGTGCCTGAGATGATGAATGAACTCAGGCAGATTATCAAAACAGTGAAAGACCCGTATCTTTCAAAGTTATTGAACGTATTTTTTTCAGACGAATCCTTTTGCAAGGTATTTTCCACCACACCTGCCGCTACGCAATACCATCATGCCTTTCTCGGCGGTTTGCTCGAACATATCCTTTCCGTTGCCAGGCTGGCAGTAAGCTTTTCAAATCTGTATCCTGCAATAAAAAGAGATTTATTAATTACCGGCGTTATCCTGCATGATATCGGGAAGACACGGGAATTGTCCTGCGACCGCAGTTTCCAATACACCGACGAGGGACAACTTACCGGGCACCTCATTGCCGGCGTTCTTATGGTGAATGAAAAGGCCTTGAAAATAGAAGGGTTTCCATCCGACCTGCTCAACGTCCTTTTCCACTTAATACTCAGTCATCATGGCGAATATGAGTGGGGGTCACCGGTAAAGCCCGGCACCCCCGAAGCCATTGCCTTACACTACCTGGACAATCTTGATGCAAAGGTACATGCCGCCACGAAGGCAATAAGCGAGCATAAAGACACAAACAGTTCGTGGACGGATTACTTGAAAATGTTTGAGAGAAGGCTTTATAAAAAATAGCAGAATATTTTAGATTTACGATTTGTGAATTACGATTTATGATCGCTAATTAAAAGATCATGGATAAAGTTCAATTACAAAACAGAACAAAAAACTTCGCGATCAGGGTTTTTAAAATGGTTGAAAAACTGCCTAAGTCGAGAGGAATTGAAGTAATTGCGAATCAACTTATAAAATCATCTACCTCCATTGCTGCTAATTACAGAGCAGTATGCAGAGCTAAATCAAAAGCAGATTTTATTAATAAACTAAAAATTGTGGAAGAAGAATCTGACGAATCTCTTTTTTGGCTTGAATTTATCGTAGACTTAGGACTTATAGATAAAAAATTATTAGAGGGTTTAATTAAAGAAGCATATGAGTTCGTAGCTATCTTTACTGCGGCAGTAAAGACTTCAAAAACAAATTATAAATCGTAATTCGCAAATCGTAAATCTAAAATTATCATGATCGATCTTGCCTCTATCCTCAGATTTATCCAGAGCAAAAAATACAGCCCTATGACCGCGGCTGAGCTTGCGGAACACTTTGAGATCAGCGATGCGGAATACAGGGCGTTTTGTGATCTTCTGCACGGGCTGGAATTTTCAGGCGAGATTGTGAAGGTCAAACAAAAACAATACGCCGATCCCCAAAAGGTGCACCTGCTCGTGGGCACCCTCGACTGCAATCCCAGGGGATTCGGTTTCGTTATCCCGGTTAAAGAAGATGGCGGCGAAGATATCTATGTTAATGAAGAAGACATGGGCTCTGCCATGCATGGAGACCTTGTGGTAGTGCGGCTTCCTGCCACAACACAGATACCAAAGAGATGGAAGGGGAAAAAAAGAGGCGCATCCGGACAAATCGTTAATGTGCTGAAACGCGTGAATGAACTTGTCGTAGGCACCTTTGAAAAAACAAAACGGCTGCGATTTGTCTCTCCCGATGAACCAAGATTGTTCAGAGATATTTACGTTGCAGAAGAAGTTTCAATGGATGCACAGCCTGGTGACAAGGTGGTCGTGCGGATCACCGAGTGGCCGTCCAGACATCTCAATCCAGAGGGTGAGATTACGGACGTTTTGGGGAAAGAGGGAGACCATAAGGTTGACCTCCGTTCGATTATGTATCAATTCAAGCTGCCGCACGCCTTTGGCCAGAAAGTGGCAAATGAAACGAAACATATTTCCCATGCTATATCTCAAACCGAAATTCAAAATCGACTCGACTTGCGCAGCAAACTGATTATTACCATAGATCCAGATGATGCTAAGGATTTTGATGATGCGGTGTCTCTCGAAAAAGACAGGCAGGGGCACTGGCAATTGGGCGTACACGTTGCCGACGTTTCATACTATGTAAAACCTGATACAGCGATTGACGATGATGCCCGCTACCGCGGTACGAGTGTCTACTTACCGGGCGAAGTTATCCCTATGCTTCCCGAAGTATTATCGAACAATCTTTGCAGTCTGAAGGAAGGGGAAGACCGGCTCACCAAAAGTGTTTTTATGACCATCGACAGCAAAGGGCATCTCCTCAAGTCAGAGATTAAGCACTCCGTTATTAATGTTTCTAAACGCCTGACCTATAACCAGGCCACCGCTATCCTCAATAATAAAATGACTTCACACATACCAGACAACGTTGCAGAATTATTAAAGAACACAGCGCATCTTGCCCAATTGCTTTTTACTAACCGCCTGGAACGCGGCGCCCTGGAACTAGACATCCCTGAAGTCTCAATAAAATTGGACGAAAAAGGTCATGTTCAAAACGTTGAGAAGGTGGAAAGAGATATTTCTCATAAATTAATAGAGGAATTTATGCTCCTGGCCAATGAAACGGTTGCAACGTTCATGCACGAAAAGGAAATGCCGCTCTTGTGCCGTGTCCATCCTGAGCCTGACGAGGAGGACATGCGGGAATTCGCCGATTTTGCACGAGGGCTGGAACATACCAAAATAGACCCCTTCAAAAGCAAGCAGTTGCAAGGATTGTTGGACAAAGTGCGCGGGAAGCCTGAGGCTTATACCGTAAACCTGGTGTTGTTAAAATCTATGAAACAGGCCGTCTATAAGGCAGAAGGCGGGGGGCATTTTGCGCTTGCAATGGACCACTATACCCACTTTACCTCGCCCATACGCCGGTATCCCGACCTGATTGTCCACCGGATTCTGGACCAATATTTTTCCGGTGAATTGTCATCTCCTCAGATGAAAGGCTCATGGGCGAATTGTCTGCCCGATTGGGCGGCGCATTGCTCCATGACCGAACGCAGGGCGGACGATGCTGAAAGGGAAATTACCAAACTCAAATTGCTCCGGTTCTTTGAAGACAGGATTGGCGCCATCCTGGAGGGCGTCATTACCGGTGTTCAGGAATATGGATTCTTTGTTCAACTCGATAAGTACCTCGTGGAAGGGCTCGTCCACATCCGCACCTTGTCTGATGACATCTATCGTGTAGACAAAAAGAACATGGCGCTCGTCGGCACACGAAGCAAAAAGATGTATAAGATCGGGGCAGTAGTAAAGGTGAAGATTTACAAAATAGACCTTCTAAAAAGAGAGATGGATTTTATACACTGTGAGGAACCAAAGGGTAAGGTCAGACACGGAAAGACGCGCCACTTCCAAGAGGAAGATTTAGAATAAAACTGTAGGGGCTGAAGATTTTCAGCCCCTACTTTGAAATTCCTTAACATTAAATTAATTTTTGACAGGATTAACAGGATAATCAAGATGAAATAAGGTAGCTTTTATCTTGTTAATCTTGTATATCCTGTCTGAGGTAGCTGAACTATTACGATGCCTGTTCCACAGGAAATATTTGGGCTGGTCGGGCGATTTGAAAATAACCGCGAGGCATACCGCTCCGGCCAATACAACGAGACCCAGCTTCGGCGAGAGTTCGTTGACCCGTTTTTTAAAATCCTGGGCTGGGACGTAAACAACGAAAAGGGCTACGCCGAAGCTTACAAGGACGTTATCCACGAAGACTCCATAAATTAGGTTGGGTTTTGTCTTTTAAAACCCAACCTAATTTAATTCCGGCACACAACGTGCCTTTTCTCGTATATCTCGCTTTTAGCAGGATATACAGGTCTGTATAATAACTTGTTAGGCAAGAAAAAAGGCATGAAGAAACACATTATATCAATCCTGACTCTTCTGGTCGTAACCCTCATCGCCGCAGTGCCTCTATTTTGCGAAACCCGAGAATCCGGTCACCCTAGCACATTCGGTTATGTCTTAGCGATTCTGACCGCAATCGCCTTCATTCTTGGTGTTGCAACCGAGATCCACACGATGAGAGAAGAAGCACGGAAGGAAGCGGAGGAACGCGCGAAACATTTGGAGCAGAAGCAGCAACTGGGCCGCATTGAGACGGAAATGAAGGCCAGCACAAGACCACTTCTGCCGGTTGCGATGTTCTACACTCTTCGCCATACGACAACTGCCCAAGCACTCGAACAGGCGTTTGTTGGCATTCGTGGGTTCAAGGGCATAAAGTCCGATCTCTTGAAACTCGTTGGGACGGCACGCCTCGGCGGGCCACTTGGTTACAATTCAATTACACTCACTGCTGCGGAGTCGCATTCCGTTCTGGAAGGTGAAGACCTTATGAAGCGAATTCAGAGTCACACCGGATTTGGCGATTCTGCCATTCGCCAGCCCGTAAGCACTACCGTGGAGTTCTTCTTCCCCACTGATGGCGAAGTTCCGAGCGATCCGACTCTTGCGTTGAAGAAGACATTCACGACGGGTAAACCTGATGAAGTGAAACGTCTTGAACTGTTCGACAATGTTCTGTTTCAGGATTCCTTTGTGCGGGAGTGGACAGCGCAAACACAAGTTGGGCAAAACTGGAGCGTCGCCGACCTCCTTGGTTCACGACTGCGAGTGCGCTTTGAACTGCTTGGGGAGCGCGGGCCAGTTGCACTGCACGACCTCCAGTTGTTCTTTGGTCCAACTTCTTCAATGCATGGGATTCACTTTCCCAGCGAGATTCTATCGCGCGCGGTCTTCAAACCTGATGAGTCTCCACTTCTTACGCCTGAGAACGACCTCGCAAAGCAGTTCTTTGCCGCTTACGTGCTAGAATTCGAGTGTGTCTTGTCCGATGTGATCCTGGCAGAGCACTTCGTAAAGGTTGTTTCACGATGAGCGCCCAACAAGAGGGTGCAGCTTATCGTGAACCCGCGATGGGGAAATGTTTTTCCAACTCCATGAGCAATTAACATCGGCAAAGGCGGATCACAACAAGACCGTCATCCAACGCCAGATTGACCAGTTGGTGTATGAGTTGTACGGGTTGTCAGAGGAGGAAATCAAAATCGTTGAGGAGGGTTCAACGTAAAACAGCTTCGTAACTCTTAAACGGATTCGCGTACGCAACTTAATTCCGGCACACAACGTGCCTTTTCTCGTATATCTCGCTTTTAGCAGGATATACAGGTCTGTATAATAAATTGTTATAGCCAATGATGTTGAACTTAGCAGACACGTCAGTACGTTTATATCGAAAGAAGAATGGAAAAGTTTCGGTGAAGCTGCGTAGTTACTTAATGGTAGAAACAAATGCCGGTTTCCGGCTCTCTGCTTATTTAAGAGCTATTTCATGCGCGCTGACATTTCCAAATGGAAGAACAATGGAGTTCGATGAGGTGTCGTTTACGCACGATCTTGAGTGCAAATATCAACAAAATACAATGGTTCATGGGTTTTGGGCTTCTGGAACTACCGAAATGAAAAAGCTGGAAAATGGAGTCGGCAAGTTACGCATGAACTACAGGTTAAATTTCACTGGCCACCCATCTGAAGAGCCGTGCTCCGTTGATTATGTCGTTCCAATAATACGTAGACGGTCGGCCTATGGGCTATAACCAATCACTCCAGCCGACCGCCTACGTTGCTGACACTCCTTCGGCGTCGGCTGAGTTCAATCGTTAGTTGACTAATGGCCAATATTTTGTCTTTAGAGAAATTAGCTTCCAATGCACCAACTCAATAACGCTTGGAAACAACAGCACCAATAACGCACCTGCTAAAGATATGGAAAACTTCAATATAGA
>Ga0209212_1007483_pt1 | contig 12043 bp, 10 predicted proteins | sample RifGroC2_FD_183996 | JGI IMG/M metagenome (GOLD analysis project Ga0209212, IMG submission 183996) | Groundwater microbial communities from Rifle, Colorado, USA - Groundwater C2 (SPAdes) (version 2) | ecosystem: Environmental > Aquatic > Deep subsurface > Groundwater | place: Rifle, Colorado...
GCCGAAGCCACCACCTCTTCGAGCTGATGCTTCAGCTTCAGCGGCTCCGTGCCCGGTACAGTCGTGATGTGTACGAAGAGGTGAGCGCTCGCCGGAGTGGAGACCGGCGCGTATGGGCGGCCGGATGCGATCGCGCCGACGTTGATGAGTGGCAGCATGCGGGGATGCTGATAGAGGCGCTGGTACTCCGGCTCCCAGGCCTGAATAGCCTGGATGACCTTCAGCATCTTGTCCAGCGCGCTCACGCCCAGGTTCTTGGTGTGGGTGTGCTGCGGCTTGCCAAAGGTGGTGATTTTGGCAAAGACGTAGCCGGCATTGCCGCACTGGACGCGCAGGCCGGTCGGCTCGCCAATGATGGCCATGTCGGCCGTGACGCCGTGGCGCAGCATGTACTCCGTTCCCAGCCCGGCCCCACGATACGACCGGCCATCGTAGCTGTGCAGCCCGTCATCGACCGGGCTCAGCTCGATCTCGCCGACCACGGCGGCGGTCAGCAAGTCGCCTTTCAGCCGTACGCCCGCCTCGATGAGCATCTTGGTGGCGGCGTAGGCGGCGGTGAAGCAGGCCTTCATGTTGGTCGCGCCGGGACCAAACATCCAGTCGCCGTCCACTATCATAGTATCGGCGTAGCCACGAGAGGTATCCATGTGGCCGGTGAACAACAGGCTCTGTCCTCCGCCGGAACCCTTCCATGTGCAGATCACGTTCGAGCGGCCAGGCTCTACCTCCTGCGTCCGAACCTGCAGCCCTAAACCGCGAAACAACCCGGCAATGTAGTCGGCTACGCCCTGTTCCCCTCCGGTAGGGCTCAGAATCGCCACGATCTCCTTGGTGATGCGCACCAACTCGTTGCGATCGAGCTTGCTCAAAACTCTCTGTTCCAGGTCGTTCAAAACCGCCCTTCCAGCTCTAAATGATTAGGGAGTTCCTTTTGGCACGCCGATAGCGTGAACTTCAAAATTGTCCCACCTGAGGATTTTTTTCCCCTCTACTCTCACTTTTTTTTCATAAACTAGCATTTTTGAAAATCAAGTCAAGAAAAAACGCTTGACAGAGTTTAAAATCGGGGGTAAATCTTAGCCCCGTGTTGTTTGTCACATTTCTGAACAATCTTCCGGCTTTCCGCATAACCAGGCGCTTAAGTTTCTTTGTGGGCTTCTTTTAAGATAAGAAAGGAGAAGAAAATGGATATGCTATTCGGAAAAGTTGATCGGCGGTTTATGGTCTTTTTTACCCGTTTCCGCTTACTTTTAGCAGTTGCCTCGGTTGTCGTGGCGTTCGCGCCCCCGGTGCAAGCCCAGGTTGGAGGCGGAAAGCTTCTGGATGAGCTGGTGCTTGGCGCCAAAAAAGAAAAAGAGTTGGTTATCGGGTGGCCGGGAGACATAACGCCAGGGAAAGAGTCCCGGGTGAACGAAGTTTTTAACAAACGATTCGGTTTAACAATCAAGTTTGGCGGCAGCCAAAAAGAATCGACAGATACGACGGCAGAGGCGATTCTGGAAACACGGCAAGGTTTGACTCCCACTTATAACGTTCTTGAGATGCCGGACGTTCGTGGGTCCGTGCTGGTCAGGGCCGGCGCTACTGAGAGAATCGAGAACTGGGATGCATTGCTCAAGGCAATCGACCCCACAGTTAAGAGCAATTTAGTAAGTCCTGGAGGGCCGCTGCAAGGTCACGCTTTCGCCTGGGGGCATCGGCAGAAAGTTCTGATATATAATCCCAAAATGATCAAGGAATCGGAACTCCCCAAGACGCTTCGAGAGATGGCCGACCCTAAATTCAAGGGGAAGTTCAGCCTGTCGCCGTGGGTGAGCGACGCCCAGTGGGGCATTCTCGTCTATCCCAGGGATGCCTGGCTAGAAACGGTCAAAGGTATGGGTAGAAACATAACGGGCACATACCGATACACCGATGGAATTCAGCGAATGCTTTTGGGAGAGTTCCCTTTCCTGCCTGCTAACGCGGATTATTATTGGCGCTTCAAGAAACAAGACCCCAAAGCTCCTATCGGGGTGGCCTTATTTGAGGACCTCAACGCTTTAGAGTATTCGGTTTATCTTGTCCGCAAAGGCAGTCGCTCACCGAATGGCGCTAAACTCTTCGCCCTTTGGGCCGCGACGTCGGAAGCCAACAAGCTTTGGGAAGATGAATTCGGCCAGTCCGGGAGTTTGGCGCTCCCAAGTTCTACGGTAGGAGTCGAAATAACCCGATTGTTTACTAACAAAAAGGCTAAGCTCACAAGTTACTGGGATAGCGCCAAGGGGGCCGAGATAGTGGAGTTTTACACTACTAAAGAGGGTGCGGAGTACGCAAAGGCGCTTGGCGCAGCCCAGAGGGGGAAATAGTGGCCGGGTTTCGCCATCCGGTTGTTGGTCGTAAACTCCCAAGTTCTAGCCAAGGTTTTGTAGCAACAGGCGTTTCACAAAATAGAAACCCGGAACCTCTTAATGGACGGACGATAAGTGAGACAGGCCGGGGTTAAGCTTATTGTCGCCAGGGCCGGCGCGTTTCTTGGGGCATGCCGGTTTCGCACGGGAATTGGAACTCAGGCGGCGTTGCCGGCCTTTTTTGCCTGGTTGATCTGTGGGGCAATTGTCGCGGTCTCCAGCATAGTATTGATTCTTTCGTTTCTCCAGGACTTTCCAATGAGTTCGGCCTTAGGAATACAAAATTATGTGGATGCAATGGATCGCTATCTGTTTGCCGAGGTGTTGCCAAACACGGTCCTGGTCGGGATTGGCACGGTCGGAGTGGTCCTGTTTTTTTCCGTGCCGTTAGCCTGGCTCCTTACCCGGACGAATGTCCCTCTCCGCACCACATGGATCAGCCTTCTTGCCGTTAGCGTGGTAGTTCCTGCTTATTTAAAAGCCATGGGCTGGATCATGCTGATCAATCCAAAAATGGGGCTGCTTAACAAGCTACTAGCGGACCTGCTGGGCATTCCAGACATCCCGCTGGACGTTGCGAGTTTGTGGGGGATCAGCTTCATTCAGGGGCTGATGCTTACGCCGGTAATGTTCTTCCTGCTTGCCGGCCCGATGCGCTCCATCGACCCTGCTTTGGAGGAGGCCGCCATCGTCGCCGGCGCCAGCGCCTGGAAAAGGTTTTGGCGTATCAACATGCGCTTGCTCTGGCCGGCAACCCTGGGCGGGATGATTTACACTATGATGAGCGCGATCTCCATATTCGACGCTGCAGCAATGCTTGGAGGGTTCGACAAGAACCCCGTTCTGGCCACCGCAATGTTCCTTAGAGTAGAGGCCGGCGGAGGGGGTGAGATTCCGAACTACGGGGTTGCAGGCGTCTATGGGCTTCTTCTAACGGGGCCCAGCTTAGTGGCGCTATATTTCTACTTCCAAGTGATTAAACAGCAACATCGCTATGCGGTAATCGGTGGGCGCGGCTACCGGCCCGCAACCGTCGATCTGGGTCGCTTTAAGGTCCTAGGACTGGCCTTCATACTCACTTATCTGACCTTGGCCGTTTTTTTTCCGTTTCTTATGCTGCTGTGGCAGTCCTTTCTTCCCTATCTTCAGTTTCCGTCTCGACACGCTTTCGCCACAATGAGTTTCATTCAGTATCTAAACGCAGGGAGCGTGGCGAGCAAGGGCAGCATTTTAAATACGGCAACTCTCGTGCTATTTGCAACGGTCCTGACACTTTTTTTCGGCTTCATGGTGTCGTGGATAGTAACAAGGACACGCCTTCTCGGCCGTCAGGTGCTGGATAGCATCAGTATGCTGCCGCACGCAATCCCGGGTCTCGCTTTTGCTTTCGCGCTGCTTGTGGTAGCTATCATGGCCCGGAAATACGCGCCCTGGTTGCCATTATACGGAACGGTATTAGTTCTTGTCATAGCCCATGTTATGAATCGAATCTCCTATGTAACGCGCGTCGCGAACGCAGCTCTCCTGCAGGTCTCTTCCGAACTGGAGGAGGCTGCGCTCATTTGCGGCGCCAAGCGCTTGGTTGCCATCTTCCGCATTCTTATTCCGCTTGTGGGCCCGGCGCTGCTGTTTGCGGGCTTGTGGACGGCGATAATAGTTTTTCGCGACCTCACCATAGCGCTCATGCTCTGGGGGCCAAAAAATGCCGTCATCTCCGTCCTGGTATGGCAGGCATGGCGGAGTGGAAACTATACTTTGGCAGCCGCGACTGGTGTCATTATGGTCGTACTCCTAGGCACATTAGTCTTCGCGGCGCAAAAAATAGGCAGGCTGGAACGACTCTACGTTGATTAAGATTAGGTACATAATTTTCAGGACGCGATGACGGAGGTTCGGATTCGCTATTTAGGCCTCATTCAGCGAACGGTCGGGAAGCGCGAGGAAGTGGTTCACCTTCCCAAAGGATCCACTTTAGGCGATCTCCTCAACCATCTCGCGGCCGAGTATGGGTCCGGGTTCGAGGAGAAAGTATTACAGAGCGGTGAGTTAGGTCCGCACGCGACGGTCCTGGTCGACGGCATCAATGTGTCGAGGCCGGGCGGGTTGGAGACAATCCTGGAAGGACAGGGCAGCGTTGAGATTGTCGTGTTAGGTCCACCGCCTATGGGCGGTTAAGAGGGAGGCAAGATGGCAATTCAGTCGATGCGTCGGGAAGAAGTGGTAGAAGATGTATGGCTTCCTACCACCTGTGATATGTGCTTTAACCGCTGCAATATTCGGGTCCGCCGGGTGAACGGTGTCGTCGTAAAGATCGAAGGGTTGGACGCCCCGCCGAACAATGGCAAGACATGTGCCAAGGGCAATGCTGCGGTCATGAGCTTGTACAACCCGAACCGTGTCACGACACCGCTCGTTCGCACCAATCCTAAGAAAGGCATCGGCGTGGACCCGGGATGGCGGGAGATCTCCTGGGAAAAGGCAATGGAATTGATGACCGAAAAAGTGGGCGCTGCACGGGCCAAGGACCCGCGCACCATCGCCTTAGCTACCTTTGACACTACTTCCCAGCAGTCTTTGCGGCCCTGGATGGCGGCACTGGGCAGCCCGAACCAGACAACGATTTCAGCCGGCTTTTTTTGCGGTAACGGCGTGCATCCCATCGCCTTTGCTATGACAGGCGCCTTCGACGTTCATTACGACATCGAACGCTGTAACTTTTTCCTCATGTTCGGTACCTCGTGGGGCTTCGTAAACCAACGCGAGGCCATGGGCGTGGCTCAGGAAATGGCGGACGCGCGGATGCGCGGTATGAAGCTGGTTGTGGTCGATCCGATTTGCACTAACTCCGCCTCTCAGGCTGATGAATGGATCCCTATTAGACCAGGCACCGATACCGCCTTTTGCCTGGCCATGCAGCATGTGCTGGTGAATGAGCTGGGTCTCTACGACGCCGAATTTCTGCGGCGCTACACGAACGCGCCTTACTTGACCGGCCCGGATGGCCACTACGTGCGGGATCCTCGAGAGGGGAAGCCGCTCGTTTGGGACGCCCGCAACAGCCGGGCGGCCGCCTTCGATGTCGTGGAGCCGCTGGACTGCGCCCTCGAGGGGACATTCCAGTTAGAGGGAATCCAGGCCAAACCGGGTTTTCAGCTCATCAAAGAACACCTGCCAAAGTGGACGCCCGAAAAGGTTGCGGACATCACTACTGTTCGAGCCGCGACCATTCGCCGTCTCGCCACCGAGTTCGGCGAGGCTGCCAGCATCGGCTCGAAAATCATTCTTGACGGTTACGAGCTGCCGCATCGACCCGCCGCGGCCTCCTGGTATCGAGGCACATCGGCTCACAAACATGGACTACACTCCTGTATGAGCATCGCGCACCTCAACGTGCTCGTCGGGGCCATCGATGTGCCGGGGGGAATGTGTCACTCCGGTGGCACCGGCCCTACGTGGGGTCCGGTCGAAGGTCCGGATGGTCTGCTGGTTCAGGGGCCGGGGCCTCGGTCGCGGAAAGCCCCACACTCCTACGACTTCCAAGTGCGAAAACCAGAGACGTTGGAGCTTGTCGAGTTGTTCCCGCTGGCAATTTATGCTCGCGCCATGCTCTGGCTAGGGGTCCTGTACGGAGAAAAGTTCGGCCTCGATTATAAGCCTGAAGTGCTGATCGTATGCCGCAGCAATCCCCTCGCCACCTCCGGGGATCCGGAGATCATGGGGGAGGCTTTTCGGCAAATCCCCTTTATTATCTCTATGTCCGTCTTCCAGGACGAGACGACCCAGTTTGCTGACCTGCTGTTGCCCGACACGCATGCTTTAGAGCGGTTGGTTCCGCTTGTCAGTAAGCCCTACGTAGACGGTAATTCACCCCCGCAGGCTTGCCAGCCGGTCACGTATAGAACCCAGTTGCCGGTGGTAAAGGCCCAAGGCCAGGCGCGTTATTGGATAGAGGTGCTCTATGAACTCGCGGATCGACTTGGCTTTCGGCAGGACATATACTCCATTCTCAATACTGATGCTAATCTAAAGGGGCCTCATCGCCTTGACCCGGAGCGGAAGTATACGTTCGAGGAGATCTTTGACCGCTCGGCCAAGTCCAGCTGCGGCGACGAGCACGGCCTAGAATACTTCAAGCGTGTCGGCTATTGCCGAGGGGCGAAGTACAGCGCCCGAGAGGCCTTCCCTCGCGTCTTCCACAAAGCGCGGGTGCCACTCTATCTTGAGCATTTCCTGACCGCTGGCGAGCAGGTCCGAAGCTACATGGACTCGCGTGGAATCGACTGGGACACTTCGGACTATGTCCCGCTGATTCACTGGCAGCCCTGCCCGGCTGCGAGCCAGGCAAACAAGGAATACGACCTCTACGTAGTCAACCAAAAACTGCCCATCCTTACCTTCTCGTTCACTGCCGAGAATCCTTGGCTTACAGAGATAGCCGACCACAGCGGCAAGGTTTACACGGTCGCGATGAATTCTGCAACCGCCCAGCGCAAAGGGATCAACGACACCGATATGATCGAACTGGAGACGCCCAGTGGCTACCGGGTCCAAGCCGTGGTCAGATTAACGCAGGGAATTCACCCGGAATGCCTCAGCGTACCCGGCATCCTAGGTCGCAGGGTCACCTCCGGCGCGCCGCGATCGAAAAAGGGTGTTCACTATAACAGCCTCTTGCGTTATGACGTTGACAGGCTGGATACAGTTTCTTGTGCGTTGGATGCCTGCGTCAAGGTAAAAGTGCGAAAGGTCAAGTCGGCTAACGGGAGGAGGGCATAATGAAACGCTGGGGAATGGTGATTGATCTGGCCCGATGTGTTGGCTGTTACGCCTGTACGGTCGCCTGTAAGGAGGAGAACGGTACGGCTGCGGGGGTGTGGTGGGCGCCCGTCTATGAGAAGGAAGTGGGAACGTATCCGACGGTCAAACGGATGTTCCTGCCGACTCTGTGCTGCCACTGCAAAGACGCGCCGTGCCTGAAAGCCTGCCCGACCGGCGCTATAACTAAACGGGAGGATGGCATCGTACTCATCGATGAGGATACCTGTTGCGGCACGCGGGCATGCGTGGCGGCCTGTCCCTATGGGGCGATCACATTCGTGGAACGGGCGCAGGGCGAGTTCGGCAAGGAACTCACCCCTCACGAAAAGGCGACAATGAAGATGAAGAGTGGGGTTGCCCAGAAGTGCACTTTCAACGTCCATCGTATAGATGAGGCCAACTACGAGCCGGCCTGCGTGCAGACCTGCCCGACCAAATGTCGGATTTTCGGAGACCTGAACGATCCGGAGAGCGAGGTGTCCACGTTGATCCGGAACCGCAATGGCCAGCAGCCCCGAGCAGAGTTGGGCACTGATCCGTCGGTGTGGTACCTGCGATAGTCATGGAGGTTTCAATGCATCACGAAGCGTTTGCCGGAAGCGTCCGCAATCCCTTTACCAGCGGGCGCTGGATCATGGAGCCCAAGCCTCAAAACATCTGGGGAAAATCGCACGCCACCTGGTTTACTTGCATGGGCGTGGGGGCGGCGCTCTTCCTTAACCGGGTCCTGTTCGACTTGGAGCTAGGAAAGGTGCTCGGCATCACCGTAGCCGAGTGGTTGAGCCTGGTCGTAATCGGGGTGGGCGGGTTGATCCTCATCGCCGACCTGGGCAAGCCGTTGCACTTCTGGAAGGCCTACCGTAATCCCCTGACTTCCTGGATCAGTGTGGGCTTCATCGCCGACATTGTGTTTTGCGTCCTCGCTGGGCTATGGGCCATACCCAGTCTGGAACTCGGCGGGGTCAATGCCCTAGGCTGGCTCCCGTGGGCGGGTAACAAGCCGCTGGGGTTGCTCTTTCAGTTTCTCGCGGGCACGGCTTGTCTGATCATCATCATGTACCCAGGCCTGGTTCTGGCCTCCTCAGGGTCAATTCCCTTGTGGAACAGCGCACTAGTCCCGCTGCAATATCTGGCCTTCGGTTTTAACAGCGCACTAGGCCTGGCTTATCTGAGCGCGCGGGTAGGGGTCGGGCCTATCCCCAGCCCGGTCTGGCTGCCCGTGCTGGTGTTTCTCTACGGCATCGGGCTGCTTTTCCTGTTGCTGCACTTACTGGAATCATGGTACCGCCATGAGACCGGCCGCTTTTCGGTCCTACGACTCATCCACGGTGATGTCCGCAACCAGTTCGTCTTCGGCGCCCTCGGGTTGGGCGTGATTGTCCCGTTGGCACTCATTATTGCATCAGCGTTCAATTCCAGCTCTAGCCTGACTCTCTTGGCTATAACCGGACTGGTCGGCGTGGCCGGCAACTGGTTCTCCAAGTTGGCTATCATCCGAGCAGGAACCTATGCTCCGTTCCTGTAGCCTGGAAGATGACATATGGTAGACGCCGTCGCGCTCATGGCATTGAACTGAAATTTAATTTTCAATAATCACTTCGACCCTGCGGTTCCGCTGTCGCCCCTCTTCGGTATCATTCGAGGCTACAGGAGAGCGCGTGCCAAGGCCGCGCGTGGTAATTTGGCTCGGCCTGATCCCGTTTTGCTCCAGCGACCCGGCTACGGTTTGAGCCCGCCGTTCCGAGAGTTTTTCATTGTATGCTTCCTGATCGGGCCGCTCTCGACTCGCGTGTCCTTCTACCGAGACCCTTCTCCCCGGCGCTTGATTTTTCAAAATAGTAGCGGTCCGGACGACCCGGTCGCGCCCTTCCTGGGTAAGTTCGGCGCTATCAAACTGGAAATTGACGCTGGAAAGATTTACGGCCACGCCACGGTCGGTTTCCCGCGCCTCGATATTACGCCGCTTGAGTTCCTCGATAAGCGTCTGGTTTCTAGCTATTTCGCTTCTTTGTTGTTCAACTTGCTGTTGCAGTTCCTGTTGTTTTTGCTCCTGACCTTGCAATTGGTCTCCTATCAGAGCCCCTGTACCTAGCCCGAGCGCACCACCGATCGCCGCTCCTGCGCCGGGATGTCCAACAGCGCTTCCGATGATGCCACCCGCAGCCGCACCTCCCAGCGCACCGATCCCGGCAGCTTTCTCCCTTGTAGTTAACGGGGTTGAACAACCCGGCAAAACGGAAACGAACGATATCAACAGGAGCCCTAAGAAAAACCACTTGAATCTGTTCTCCATTTCGAACCTTCCTTTACCCGGTTAGTTGCATTGTGACATCCTTTGCCAGCCGGAGAATTTCTTTCATCCGCATTGTGATAGTCCTAACCGTCTCCATCCAGAAGTTTCTTAAGAGGCTTCCCCTTGGGGTTTTCGGGACCGACCGCGGCTGGAGAATGCCAAATTCTTCAATTTGTCTCTCTGCTCCGCTGTGAGCACGGCTCTTCCTTTTTCCAGCGTCTCGATGCGGAGATAACGGAATTCCGCACGGAATTTCTCCGCCTCTTCGATCTTGGCCCTTACTTGGCCTAAATCCACTGGGTTATCTTGCAGGAGACGTTGTATCTCCCCTTCGATATTCCGCAGATCCTTCTGCGCCGGAGCAACCTGCTGCTGGAAGTCAGACCGCAGTTTCTCCAGAGTCGCTACCTGTTCCCCGGTAAGGTTGAGCTGATTGCGGTGCCTTAGCATGATACTGATCCAGGGGGCTTCGGAGCCCATCCCCCCACGCCTATGCCGGGCCTGCTCAAAGGACCTTCCGGCCGCCCCTTGAGCCTTGTCGGCGGCTAAGGCCGGCGAGAAACCGCCTGAAATCATTAAGAAAATAAAAACAAAACTGCCCCAAAGCGTTGCTCGAATTCTATCCATAGAAATCTCCTTTCACTAAAAAGTAATCTTGATTATTAGACGTTTCTAGATTGAAAAAGTTTACCGGGCAGACAAAGAACAAGTTTAAACAAGCATCCCTTTTGGAGTTTTAAATCCGGACGGCTACTGGACGGTTGCGGTCAGGACCAGGCTGGTTTCGCTCGCACTGGTCCGTTCGGCCAATCCTAGGATCTGGCGGGTGACTTCGTGCATCTTCGTGGTCGACCCGCCGAGAGAGACAGGTTGACCGCTCGGCACGACAAGCTCTGTTGAGGCCTCGGTGAAATCGATAGCGCCCGAGCGATCCGGATAAAAGTAGCTGATCCTGGGCGTCAGCCGGAGTTTCACCTGGTTGCCCGGAAGGATGGCAGCGCTGACCTTGAGAGATGTTCCGACTTCGTTGAATACTACGTTGCGCGCGACGTAGCCTGCGCCGGTCGCGTAGTCGCGATAAAAAATGACCTGATCGTACGGGACTCTCGTAGCCACAGTGAGAATCGACTCGCCGTTATCCTGCACCAGCGTGAAAATCCCCGTGGAGCGCTGCACGGTTGTATGCCTGTCAGTAGCGCTCAGCCGACCTGAGGGCTCCACGTTGCCCCTTCTTATAATCACGCCCCCGCTGCCCTGCACAGCCTCCCTGCTCTGATTGGAGGACTGTTGAGTCTCCAGGAGCACCTTTACCTGTTGCCTGCCCTGGGGATGGAGATCCAAGGCCGAGCCGAATAGGAGCGTGGCTGCAGCAAAAATAAACAAGCCAAGGCGGCAGGCCAACTGTTGTTGGCGACTTAAGTTCACCTCCCGGATCATTTTCATCTGTTTTCGTCCCTCGGGGATCATTGCTCGAATATTATACAATGGATCACCACCGTAACCAACGGGCGAGTTTCAGCGGGCCTTTTGGATTTAAATCCGGTGGTTCGACCCTTCGGTAAAACTCAGGGCCCTGAGCAAGTCGAAGGGCAAGCTCAGACTTCGAGTGAGCCTCAGTCGAGGGTTCCCCTTACCTTACCGGAGTGAGCCCCTTGACAACCGAGAACCCTTATTACTATAAGCGCGTAGTGTAGTTGGCACTAAATTCTCGTCAGCCCTTTGAGATCAGGAAGTGGTGGAAGGAGGGCAGAAGGATGGAGTTAAATACATAGTAGCATTGGATTTATAATCCAAGGCTCGTAGGAAAAAAGGAGGTGCCTTATGCCTAATGTTAGAGAAACGAAGGCCGCAGACATCATGCGTAAAGGGGTAGAAACGATTTCTAGCGGTGCTACAGTTGCCGAGGCTTTACGAAAGATGAAGCAATTAAAGGTTTCCAGCTTGATTGTTGAACGGAGAAATAAGAACGACGCGTACGGCATTCTTACCAAGGCGGATATCGTCACTAAGGTAATTGACGCCGGTCCAAAGAGAAAAAATCTCTCCCACACCAAGGTCTTTCAAATTATGAGTAAGCCGTTGGTCACGGTATCCCCAGGTCTTGCCATCAAGTACTGTACGAGGGTCATGAAAAAATCAGGAGTGTCACGTGTGCCGGTTTTTGACGGCAAGCAGATCGTCGGGATCCTGAGCATGAGTGATATCTTCGATCACTCGTAGCAACTTGTAATCTAGGTTTGGTGTAGAGAACCTTCCCCAAGGATTGTTCGACAATCCTAGAATCGACATAGGTAAGCGGTTGCCCGCTGTCCCTGTCACACCACCGTGCGAACGGGTCCGTACACGGCGGTTCGGCAAATTGAGCTATCCACGAGCCGCCAGCGTCGGAAGGCCGAGCGAGCTAAAGTAAGCATTAGGCAAAGCCATGTTGAGGGCCGGGCTGTTAGCGAGCCGCCACGGACCATGGGCACTACCAGCGGTTTGCGCCGCCAGATCCTTTCCCACGCCCCGCCTTCGCAACTCACCAAACCGTGTCCTGCCC
>Ga0209212_1007485_pt1 | contig 12042 bp, 10 predicted proteins | sample RifGroC2_FD_183996 | JGI IMG/M metagenome (GOLD analysis project Ga0209212, IMG submission 183996) | Groundwater microbial communities from Rifle, Colorado, USA - Groundwater C2 (SPAdes) (version 2) | ecosystem: Environmental > Aquatic > Deep subsurface > Groundwater | place: Rifle, Colorado...
GGTCTCAATATTCTTTAATTACTCAACTGCCTTGTCTGCTTCTTTTCGAGTTGGGACGAAAGTATATTGAGACCCTCTACTACTATACTGTGGCGTCTTTCCATCGTAATAACCATACGACGCATGAACTCCGGAATCTTTTCGATTTCAATGTTTTTCATATTAATTATCTTTGCTTCAGCGTTCCTATTTTGTAACAAAACTACCAAACGACTGTAAATCTCGGTAATGCTCGTCAGATCACTGGCCATTGTGCACAGCCTTGTTTGCACATTCCGGGGTAATTTACCAATAAAATCCATAAAGGTATCCCTTTCAATCATTTTCACCATCACGTCACCGTCTGCTATTACTGATGCCGCCCTCTTCGTCTTCCCAATGAAGTCAATTTCTCCAAATATATCCCCTTCAGTTAATAAACTAATTAACACTTGCTTACCATCAACGTTTTTTAGCACCCTGGCCTTGCCTTCTTTCAAAATATAGGCATAATATGGCCATGTGTCCTCCTGTATGATAATCTCACCGTCTCTTACTTTCACGGTTCTGGAAACGATCAGTTCCATTATTCACCTCCTTAATTTACATCCTTTTATCTGCTATAATTTGAAAAGTTTTCCGGTCTCCCAGATAATTTTTGCCGATATCTACTGCAAGGTCATATTCTGATCTTTTAGAACACAACTGGCATTCGATATAGTTATCGTTTTCTCGCAAATTCGGCATGACACCACTTTCATATATCCGTACTCCCTCAGCAGACTGTCTAACTATTTGAAAGTTACTCGTGAATACTTTAAATTTTTCGGCATTGCCGCATTCCGGACAGACAAAGAATGTATTCAGTATCATATACAATCTCCTTGTGAAGTATTACGTATTGTCAAAAGTTAAATTAGGCCTTCGGCGACTTCTATAACATCGTAGTGGCAAGGCGCGCCTTGCCACTACATGGTCGGTTTGAAATTCCTGTACATTTAATTAATTTAAGAAAAGCGGTAATCCCATTTTTCTCAATTGTTGCTGACCTTCCTTCATCTTTTGATAAACAGACGCCCATGATCTTTTTGCATAGATGATAGGAATCCCTTTATTATCGGCAGACTTCTTTATTTTGTAAGCCAAGTTGTGGTTCACAAAGTCGCATAGCATGATAATAAAGTCCATCGTCTCCGGAATTCCGTCGCGGATCTTTTGCCCACTTCTGCCCGTTAAGTGCTGAACCTCATTCACTCCGAGTTTATCAAGCTCTTTTGGGATACTCCCTAAATGGTCGCCACCTACAATTAGTACTGACATTTTTCCAATCCTCCTTTAATTAAACTATTAATCTAATTGAGACTCAGTCTCAGTATCATATTAAAAAAATATAAAATGTCAACACAATTTTAAATTTTTTTTAATTCTTTAGTGAAAAACGTCTTATTCTATTTTGTTACTTTATCTTCAATTGCCTTTAGGCGTCGCAACTTCTCTGCCTCATCCTGTATGCGGGTCAGGTTTCCCATGGTCTGTGAAGAACCCCACCACCAGCTTATGTCTTGCTGGGCATGGGCGGTACCCTTGTAGCCCTGCAGGTGATTCCCAAACCACATCTCCACATATTCCCTTTCTATACCGCTTGGATTTCCGTCTTTTTGAGTAAATATAGAATAAACACCCAGAATTGGGCCTATAACCGGCAGGTGGCCGTTCGTCTTTTTAAAAAGATTATACACCTCCGGACCCAATTTATCAGGTCCTAGCATTTTGATTATTAAATCGCTCAAGGGGAAAGGCGGTCTTTCTTCCGGAGAGGGCTTGATCATGTCTTTGGCAAAGAGGTCTTCCAGAATGAGCTGTGCCTCATCTATTCTCTTCCACGATTCAAACATATATTGATCCAGTGTGTCTAACCACATGCTTGAAAAGCGACTGCTATGGCATTTACTACACAATTCAACCCAGTGACGGCGTTTCGCCACACTTTCTGCAGAATAGATTTCAAGTTTCCTGTCCATAGGTGGTATTGTAATACCGTAAGGGAAATCTTTCAGGCTCGATTTAAACTCAACTTCTTTTGGGGGAATGGCTCCCATACGCCAGATACCTTTCGTCTCCACGTTCATTTCCCAACGTCCGCCACCCACATACATATGGCAGTATTGACACGTTGGAGCCGGATAATCTTTGCCCGGAACAACCTCTGAGAGCTTCTTTTCCCAATTCCACTGTGCTCCACCAGTCTTGTAGATTATACCCCATTTGGAATGCTCATAACTCTCCCAGTCGGGATGGTCAGGCCCCATATGGCAGCCAGAGCACACTTCAGGACGGCGGGCTTCAGCGGCAGAAAAGCGATGACGTCCGTGGCAGTCGTCGCATGAAGACATATTCTGATGGCACTGGTCACACCCCACCATAGAATAACCTTCACCGCGCCGGTAATTTTCAACGTACCACGGAACAGATACCGTCCCCTCCCAACTTTGTGTGTGACTAGGCCTGCCATGCTCTCTGCCCTTTGCAAACTCCCTGGCCTGCTTCGGATGACATGCGCCGCAAGAATTATCTGCCGTAGGCATGAACAAATTTTCATGATCATTACCGTGACAATAGGAACAATACACGCCGTCTTTTGTCCCGGGTTTCCAGTTATTCAGTTCTTTACCAATCAACTGTTCTATTTCCTGCGTCTCCGCAGAGACCTCTGGATTCTTTTTTGGATTAGCATGGTTAGAGAGCTTCCACTGTTCGACTATACCAGGCGAAATTTCTTCATGGCATTCTATACACTCATCGGGTTTGTATCGTTCCAAAAGCCTTTTGTAATCCAGGCTCTCAGGCGGGCTATAATGCCGAGTTGGATTAAAATAGGTATAAAAGGGAATCGGTTTATAAGCATCACCCCAGGGGCCGTCACCCTTTCCAGGACCGACAAATTTTTCATACATTTCTTTAAGCAAGGGATCCGGATAAGTAAAAGAGCCCGGAGGAACTTTAAGGGTAGGTGGTAATGTTGTCTGAGGTTTTTTTGTTTCTTTTTCTACTGTAAAAATGCCAAACATACCATTCATCATGTGTTCATGGAAATGGCAGTGAAATATCCAGTTCCCTGGTCCAACACCTTCGCCGGCAACAAAATCAAGGACATATGAGGTAAATGGGGCAAGGTCAACGTTATCGATCAACTGTCCACTTGCATTGTCTACCCAGCGGTGACCGTGGGTATGAAAGGTGTGCATCTCTTCTGAAGAGTTTACGAGATGGAACCTTACCTTCTCCCCCATCTGCGCCCTCCATACCAATCCTGGAAATGCGGAACTGTCTCCATTCATAAACTCCATATCACCGGACTTGTCGTTGAAGGCTTCATATTCCTGCCCATTGACATGAAATGTGTGCATGAAGACCACAAATTCTTTGTCAGGCGGGTTTGGAGCACCGTCACTGGGCACTATAATAAGCGCCCCCCATAACCCCTTGTACAATCCTTCATCTCCGCCCATTTCGAATGCATGGGTGTGGTAAAACCAGGTACCCGGCGTGCCTGTCGTATCCCACTCAAAAATCCTGGATTCCCCTGGCATCACGATGCTTGCTGGATTTCCCGCTATATGGGCGCCGTCATTGGAAACTGTATACTTTACACCATGTGGATGGACAGAGGCAGGAACCGTTAACTTGTTGGTGAAGTGAATTCGAATCTTTGTCCCTTCTCTAACCTTTATTGTGGGACCGGGTACGGTGGGGTTTTCTCCCTTCAGGCAATATCCCCAGGCATCAAAAAATACTCCGGGTCTGAGCTCTATCGCTACAGGTCTCGCTTCCATCTCCAGATCGACAACCCCATCCTTTCCTATAAGGCAGGGAATTTCAGCATACCCCACCTCTAAAATGAGGAAAAGACACACGAGCACAGAGAGAAGGAAAATCCGTGATTGCTTTAGCATGGTAGGATTCCTAACCTGGACAAGCCAGAAAATATTTTAGATTTACGATTTCAGAATTACGATTTTTTTCAATCGTTCGACTGACCCTTCGACAGGCTCAGGGTGCAGTTCCACGCATGGTGAGCATTCGTCTGAGCTCACGCCGAAGACTTGTCGAACCATCATAACGAAGTCTCAAAACGTAATTCGCAAATTGTAAATATTCGAAGTTGTTTATGACCACTATTCCAGCGTACATAAAGCTTGCGAACACTTGATCCTAAGTACCGAACTTCCTGCGACCCTGAATCTGTGGTTCAGATCCTGAGGCCCCCAGTACTCTACCTTGAAATTAGTTCCCACTGCCAGGTCAAGGTTCTGCCTGCCCACTGCTACGACAAGTGCAACGTCCTTTTTGAATACGGGACTTTGATGAACACCACCTTTTACTAATTCCTTTACCCCATCTATTTCCAATTTTCCCGTGCGCTCATAGACTTTGTGAAGAAGGGCGTAGAGCCTGGGACTTACCACAAGGGCGTATGGTGGAGCAAAACCCAAACCCCTCAGCTTCTCAACGGCTGATACGACATCCTGAAAACCATTCCCTATTACCGACCAGTCGCTGAGTTTCAGGACATTCCGTCCATTCGCATTCAAAAGGCCCGTCATACCCATTTCCGGCATGCCATTAAATATAAGATCATCCTCCCTTGCAGCAGCGGCGACAGCTGCGCCCACGGCAGCGCTTATATCTAACGGTGTCTCACACTTTTTGCTCGCTTCTATATCCCTATAATAGAGCCAAAAATCCTTGTAAACAAGGGGTATGTGTGCAATGTCCCTTTTCAGGGTATGTATGGCATCGCCCCCATCGCCGAGCGTATCGACGCTTGCCCAGGAGGGTATTGCATAAGTGTCAAGCGGTACACATTGGACGCCCGTCCCAAGGGGGCCGTACACCTCAACAAACTTCCTTCCAACAAGATTTCTCTCCACCGTCTCATGGACTGCGCGTTGCATCTTCTCCCAATCTTCCTGTCCAAGACGTACTTCTGATGAAATTTCTGCAAACCTTGTCTCTTCCTTCCCCGATAATGTCTCCCCTTGTGGACAAACACAAGGAATGCCTGCATCCTTTACCAAATCAGACGAAGCCCCTGGCGCTTTATGGCATGCAAGACACCCCTGGTTCAGATATTCACAATTTTTATGTACCTTTCTTAATTCTTGTGACGTGTGACACGAGAGGCAGTCGTTTTCCTTAGTACACGCTGCAAAAACATACGAACTCATTTGTGGAAAACAGAACATCGCCAGCAAGGCAACAACCCCTGTCAAACCAAAAAACGTTTTAAGTTTCTTCAGAGCCCCCATAGCCTTTCCTCCTTTTTCCGTAAATTATTTTCTCTTTAAATTTTCCCAACTTGCTTTTTGTATTTTAAGCCTAGTCCTTTCTTTAATTATTATTTAAAATCCAGAAGTTTTTCTCTTTATTTGGGAATTATACTCCATAATTGAGAAAATGCCAGCTACTTAAATTGTATCCATTTCCGACGAACGCACTGATTTACATATATATTTGTTATTGAACCAGAAAGAAAGACCTCTAAATATCACTAATAGGGAATTTCTTGGGTTGCCGAACATAACTTATTCCAGGGTGCAGATAGCTTGAGGACATTTGATCCGGAGTATCGAACTTCCTGCGACCCTGAATCTGTGGTTCAGATCCTGAGGCCCCCAGTACTCTACCTTGAAATTAGTTCCTACTGCCAGGTCAAGGTTCTGCCTGCCCACTGCCACAACAAGTGCAACGTCCTTTTTGAATACGGGACTTTGATGAACGCCACCTTTTACTAATTCCTTTACCCCATCTATTTCCAATTTTCCCGTGCGCTCATAGACTTTGTGGAGAAGGGCGTAGAGCCTGGGACTTACTACAAGGGCGTAAGGCGGAGCAAAACCCAAACCCTTCAGCTTCTCAACGGCTGATACTACATCCTGAAAACCAGTTCCGATTACCGTCCAGTCGCTGAGTTTCAGGACATTCCTTCCATTCGCATTCAAAAGGCCGGTCATACCCATTTCCGGCATGCCATTAAATATAAGATCATCCTCCCTTGCAGTAGCGGCGACAGCCGCACCAACTGCAGCGCTTATATCTAACGGTGTCTCACACTTTTTGCTCGCTTCTATATCCCTATAGAAGAGCCAAAAATCTTTGTAAATAAGGGGTATGTGTGCAATGTCCCTTTTCAGGGTATGTATGGCATCGCCTCCCTCACCGAGCATATCAACGCTTGCCCAGGAGGGTATTGCATAGGTGTCAAGCGGTACACATTGGACGCCCGTCCCAAGGGGGCCGTACACCTCAACAAACTTCCTTCCAACAAGATTTCTCTCCACCGTCTCATGGACTGCGCGTTGCATCTTCTCCCACTCTTCGTGTCCAAGACGTATTTCCGAAGTAATATCTGCCAGTTTTGACCCTTCCATCCCGGCGGATGGTGTAACTTGTATCGCTTGGGCAGAGGATGTCTCAGCCTCATCAGCAAAAACCGACGATATCGCCTGAGGAAAGCAAAACAACACTGACAGTACAAAAAAACCTGTCAAATAGTGAAAAGTTTTAAATTCTTTTAAAGCCTTCATAATCCTTCCTCCTATCTTCTGGTAAATTGTTTTCCTTTAAATTCTTTTCAACGTGTATTTCTCGTATTTATATACTTCCTCCTTTCGTTATCGTAATTTATTAAAGTTTTTTCTACTTTATTTCGGAATTATACTTCGTAATTTAGAAAATGCCACCACTTATTTATGGTACCCCTTCCCGATGCGGGTAGTGATAGTTCCCTATTTCGATTTTGAATTTGCGTCTTTTGATGGCGGTTTGGATCCTTCCAGACAACTGCGCAAGTCCTCTTCGATATGCTTGGGATCAGTATAGCCTTCTTCTATATGTTCAAGTTCCCCATTTTTATAGTAATACACTATGGGGATCTTCCTGACATTGTAAATATAGCTCATTTCTTCTTTGTCTTTGGCTCTAAAGATAGGATAGGCAATCCCTTTGCTTTCAACGAAATCCTTTACTTCTTTCAGTTTATTGTCCAGTGATACACCTATTATTTCTACCCCTTTCTCTTTATACTTCTCATGTATAGTGTTAAGCTCAGGAACGTGTTCCTGGCAGATCTTACACCATGTTGCCCAGAAGGTTACCGCCACTATTTTATCTTTCTTTGCCCGAATAATTTCTTTCAATTCTGTAGAGGTTATCTCTCTAATACTTTCTTTTGCAAATGAAACATTTGATAAAAATATACCCACTACTAAGGCTAAAAATAATGCCGTCTTTCTGAAATTTGAAATAATAGTCATAGTTTTGCTCCTTTTATATTATTGATAAAATCATTTACATTAGGCCTTCGGCAACTTTTTCAATGTAGTGCGAACTTCAATTCGCATAGGGTATAAGCGAACTGAAGTTCGCACTACAACTGCAACTTTGGATTTCCTTAACATCTTCACGGGCTAAATGGACAACCGGAACCCCTGCCGTATTTAAAAATCTTTTCTTCTCCTTTCATAAATTTTTCTGACATATTCGGAGACACCAGAAGCTCAATATGGTTCTCTGCTTTCTCATAAAGAAGCACCCACCCCATATCAGGAAAAATTTCTGGGAGTCTCTGAATACCATCAATACCCGTGACAAAAAGTGAGGTAGCGAGCGCCCCTGCCTCTTCAGCCGTATTTGCAATCGCCGTAACAGCTAGAACTCCACCTGTAACTGGCTTACCCAACTTTGGGTCGACAAGATGGTTATAAATTTTATCCTGTACAGAAGGATATCTGGAATAATTGGCTACAAAGGCAACACCTTTATCAGATAGGTGTAAAGAACCAATTACCGAGTCAGCTTTTACCGGATGGGGAACACCTATTTTCCAGAAATTTTTCTTGGAAGGAGGCGACAGCGTTCGCGTGACACATCCATAGTTTATACAAACTGAGGTTATCCCTGATTCTTTAACAAGCTCTAATGCCTTATCTACTGCATATCCTTTTACTACCGGCCCCAGGTCTACTTTTGTCTGGCTATGAGCAAAAGAAATCGCTTTTTTGTCATCTTTTATTTTTATGTTTTTGTATGAAACTGCCTTGAGAAGAGGTATTAGCTTTTCGTCCCTCACCTCTTTTAATTTACCTTTGTATACTCCCCAGCTCTCTAATAACGGAGAAACTGTCACATCAAAAGCCCCCTCAGTAAGCGTACCATATTGATAACACCGTTTTACTACCTCAAAGACCTCGTTGTCGCATGAATATACGTCTTCTCCCGCTTTGCTGTTTAATGATTTCAACTCGTTTTTAAAAAGCCTTTCAATGCGTTCCATCTCATTAAATGCCTTATCTGCTATGGAAAAGAATTTTCTCTCGCCATCCACTTCAGCAGCAACCACCGCTTTTACTCCTTCAATGACTTTTGCCGTGGTAAATACTTGACTAGGAACTCCCCTTGCGGCGTTTTTTTCTTTGGAAGTTAAGCGCTGTGCCAAGGTCGTTGAGGCGGGATTGTTTTTGATATAAAATTCGTTAATAAAGGCAAGCATCTTTTTGGCACCCCTGCAAACCGCTTGTACAGAAACAGTTGCCCCTGTAATCCTAATAATGTCTTTATTCGTCGAGAGGGAATCTTTTATGGACTTACCTTCAAATTGCTTGAGAAACCTCTTGCGGCTAACCTCGCGCCCACGGCTCTCTCTATAAATCATCACCGCTATATCAAGAATCCTTCCCTCTGTGTTTGTACTGAGAATCCAGGTAATGGGATGAAAACAGCCCAACTCCTCGGTAATTATGGCATAACGGTCTATCACATTTCCCTTTTTACCAATGTATACCTGAAAGGTTGTTTCGATATCGGGTCTTTTTAGCAATTCCTTAAAGTATTTTTGTCCCTCGGAAGTAAGGGTTAGAAACTCAGATTCTATCCTATTGCAACCGGTAAAAATTTTTGCAATGGCCTCCTCTTCCTCCAGAAATACCTGAAACTGATAGTTTTCTGGTGGCTCTTCTTCCTCAAGCAAAGATTGACCCGAAGATATCACAGAGAGAAGGATAATAAACAAGAGTAAAGGCACTAGGAGGATGTATCTTTTTACAACCATAAAATATCATATAACTGCTTTCGTCTTTTTAGCATTATCTCCAAAAATTTAGACAAGGCATTCCAAATTTATAGAATCGTTTCATTTTTAGATTAATCCAAAACGTTAATTATGAGTGTCCAAACGAACCATATCTATTGTGATTTTATCTCTTTACAAAATTGATTCGCCAGCTACGTACAGAGTAGGTTAAAATAATCTTGATAAAATCTTAAAATTTGCAAATGAAATGCCACCGAGTGGAACTTATTAAGTATAGAAACGCTTTATGTAGATATACCAGGGAAAATATTCCCTGATGTATTTGGGATGTAGGTATCCGACACAATGTCATTTTTAAACAGGATACAAGGTTGTTAAACCAAGAACTGACTCTTTGAGGAAATCCACCACTATCTTTAAAAAAAATACAAGCAGGCATATAAGGGAAGCAATGATACATCCTAATGAAATCTTCCAGAGATAGTCCTGCATCTTCACCCCTCAGGTTTCGACAAATTTTTCTCTGCATTTTCGTATCAGTTCAGCCCCCTCGAATGGGGAGGCAATGAGGGGAACTGAAGTTATTACGCTTTTTCTCTACCCGTGCTTTGTTATACCACGAATATCGGATATTTCAGAGATACATCTCACCATTCTACATAGCGATAAAGTCTTTCCAGGCTATACTGCTAAAGCCACAGGTTGTTTACTCACCTGACGGTCTATACCGGATTCCACAATCGGCTCTTGAATTCCTGAATAATAATTTTTTAATAACATATACTGATCAAAGAACCCGCGTGCCGAAGCACCCAGAGGATGTTTAAAATAAATAGCCAGTTGGGATTGTATACCGTATTCTCCCTTCCGGAGGGCGAATTCCATCAGCCTGACCAGATCGATGATTAATGGAGCAGCAAGGATGGAATCCCTGCCTAGCCAGTTTATCTTTGCGCTCATGGGCATACCCAGCCACCCTGAAAAATCTATACTCTCCCATGCCTCTTTATTATCGCCTCGCGGTGGATAATAATGGATATCCACAATATGGGTAAAATTGTTGTAGCCCAGCACAGGCTCCAATACCCCTAATTTGTCCTCCATTTTTGTTTGTCTGTGTTCAGGCATCGAGAGCACCAGACCGTCATTGTTTCCAAGTATATTGGTGCTATACCACCCCTGCAATTTGAGATTCCTGATCTTAAACATCTGCCCGAGAACAGTCTTCATAAGGGTTTGACCCGTATTACCGTCTCTTCCTGCAAGAGGGACTTTCTTTTCTTCGGCAAGCTGCAGGAGGGCAGGAATTTTTAACGTTACATTCGGGGTGAAATCTACAAATGGACATCCTGTTTCTATTGCGGCAAGTGCATACAACATGGCCGAGCTTATAGATTCGTCATTATCAAGTAATGCCTTCCTGAACTTCAAAATGTCCTCGTGAATGTCCTTTAACTGTACTTGTTTCAAAGGGGAAGCAAGATAGACGACAATGGCCTTATCCAGATTGTGCTGATCCTTGAAAGAGAGGATGTCTTGTTTCAATGCATTCAACCCCTCTTGTAATGAAGAGACGGCCATAACATTATCGGCTTTCCTGGCAGCATCTACGTCATGTGCTGTTATCACTGCCTTCCATGGTCTTATCACTTCCAGCGCTGGACGCATGTCCTCTACCAGCCACGGTTCTAATACTTTGTTAAACCGTGCGGATTTGTAAGCATCGTGCCCATTAACATCCCAACCTCCGAATACGAACTGGCTAAAACGAACAAGGTCTATGTGCGAAAATAATTCAGTCTCGGTTATCATGCCATCACAATTTTTAGACAGTCCCAATTTTAAGGCAAGAGAGCCTGCCACTGTAGTATTGGCCGTAGCTCCATTTAATCCCACGAATAAAACGCCTACTTTTTCTCTACTCATTTACAACCTCCTGACAAAAAACCATATAACAAGACTCAGTCTCATTATAATAATAAAAAAGTTTTCACCTCCGCCATAAAAGCTTTTTCAAAATTTTTCACCTGTGCAATATAATTAATTATGTAGGGGTAATTCATGAATTACCCCTACATGTATATTAAAAACCAATTTTTGGAACTTTCTGCAGAACTCATAATTTCACTTCATTCGTCACTACTCAACCACTCCCACAGGCGATACAACTGGTGTAGGCGACGGTGTTGGTGTTGATTCACCACCGCCGCTGCCGCTTCCGCTACCAGAGCCAGAGCCACTGCCACTCCCTTCTCCTTCCGGACATTCACCCGCGTCACTCGTATCGGCCTCACTTGGGTCTTCACCGTTAGGTCCCTTTGCGCCATTGGCTATCCAGCGCTCGATCTTTTGGATTTCATATTCTGTAAAATATGGCCCACCTAACGGCATCCGATGATCCTTTTCGCTGTCTTCCTCTGTTTTCTGTCCACGCAGGCGTTGTAAGATCAGGCTTTCTGACGGATTTTCCAGATCGATAAGGGCTTCGTGTTCAGTCCCATCAGCGCCAGAAATCACACCCTCCCAGCGTGAGAGATCCATACATGCCTGAGAAGAAGAACGTTCCTTGGACGTCGCATCGTTGTTATTATAATGACACGTTTTGCAGGGAACGCTCCCGTTTACCGATTCGGTTAGCAGTGGAAGAACGTCTCTATTGAAGTCGGGGGATGGGGCATCATCCTCTGCCCCTTCTTCAATCCATTTACGGATTTTGGCAATTTCTTTTTTCGTAAAAAAAGGACCTCCGTACGGCATACGGCCATCCGTATCTTTAAGGTCGTCGCCCTCCCCCTTCAATCTTTGCAAGAGGAGGCTCTTATCAGGGTCATCAGTATCAACGATAGGTTCTGTCCCTGCATCTGCACCTGCTATGATGTCCTTATATGAGCCCATATTGAATTCGGTCATAGCATTCTCAGGAACACCGCTGCTTTCTATGGTAAGGCTGGTAAAATGACACTTAATACAAG
>Ga0209212_1007487_pt1 | contig 12037 bp, 11 predicted proteins | sample RifGroC2_FD_183996 | JGI IMG/M metagenome (GOLD analysis project Ga0209212, IMG submission 183996) | Groundwater microbial communities from Rifle, Colorado, USA - Groundwater C2 (SPAdes) (version 2) | ecosystem: Environmental > Aquatic > Deep subsurface > Groundwater | place: Rifle, Colorado...
TGTATATCACACGTAAGAATGTTCGCTGTGATTGTGGAATGACGGGATGTCTGGAAGCAGTTGCTTCTGGACAAGCCATAGAGCGTGAAGCCAACGCAAACCTTGTCGCTTTCGGGGATCCTGGACACTGGATTACTGGAAAGGAGATCCATCAGAGTGCACAAGAGGGGAATGAAGCTGCCCTCACCGTTCTGTGTAACGCTGGTCGCTATCTTGGAAGGGCTCTTTCGATGGTAGCGAACTTGTTCCATCCAGAAAAAATCATCATCGGAGGAGGAGTCACCAATGCGGGAAAATTCTTCTACGAACCGCTCAAGAAAGAATTTCTTACCCATACGATGGCAGCTCTGCGGGATTCGATTGACCTGGAAATCTCTTTGCTTGGCGATGATGCTGGGATGCTCGGTGCAGTCTCCTTGGCATTGGATACCTATGTGTTCCGTTCGAAACTCATTACTGGGTAATTTTTTGGTGACAATTAGTAAGTATACGATATTAACTACAAAGGTATAGAGGATAGTAATGATTGGAATGAAAAAAGAAATCAATGGAAATCAGGGTAATTTGCCTCTGGCAAGAGGGCTGTTGAAGTCGCGCGAATTCAGCCTGGTACTTATCATTCTTGTGGTGACGGTCGCTTTGACTATCGCTAGACCCGGGATCTTTTTCACCTCACAAAATTTCGAGGCCATACTGAACGGCATGGTTTTCGATTTGCTGACTGCGGCAGGAATGACAGTCGCATTCATCCTTTGGGGAATCGACCTCTCCGTGGGATCGGTCTTGGCTCTTACAAGTGTAATAACTGCGATGAGCCTACGGGCAGACCTGGGGATATTCCTCTCTCTATTCATTGGGATAGGTGTTGCGATCATTGCAGGATTGGTGAATGGATTCCTTATCGGAAAGTTCAAGATAGCACCTTTCATTGTCACTTTGGCAATGTATTCGATAGCTCGAGGGTTTGCTGTTGTCCTGACTTCCGGTTACTACCTTTCTCAGTTACCTGCGAATTTCATCACAATCGGTCGTATGAAAGTCGCCGGGATACCATTCCCAGTCCTATTTGTGATCGTGGTGCTGATTATTCTGGAGCTTTTGCTGAAAAAACATGATTTCTTCCATCAGATGTACTTTGTTGGAAACAATCCCATGGCTTCGTCACTTTCAGGAATCAACACTAAGAAAATTCTACTCATCGGATATATGATTTCATCCCTACTGGCAGGATTCGCGGGAATTCTCATGACTTCTCGATTGGCTATGGGATTCAGCGGATTCGGCCAACTTGCCGAGACCCGCGCGATCGCTGCGGCGGTTATCGGTGGTGCCAGTTTTGCCGGTGGAAGTGGAAGCATACTCGGAGCCTCGCTCGGGGTCCTGTTGTTGGCACTTATCAACAACGGATTCGTACTTCTCAACGGATCCCCCAACTGGCAACAAGCAGTCAGTGGAATCATCTTGTTGGTGGCCGTAGGGGTAGACGCTTACCGCAGAAGAAACGAGAGGAGAGTGTAACCCATGGGAAAGAAGATTCTCGAAGTACAACATATCGACAAGTCATTTTCTGGAAATAAAGTACTCAAAGATGTCTCTATGGACATCATGGAAGGCGAGGTCCACACCATAATCGGAGAAAATGGAGCCGGGAAATCCACACTCATGAAGATAATCGGTGGTATCTACTCCAAAGATAATGGGACCATCCTGCTTGATGGCCAGGAATCCACTATCAATACACCTGCTGATGCGATGGCGAAAGGAATCAGCATTGTTCACCAAGAGTTGAGTCTTGCTGAGAATATCTCGATCGCACAGAATATTTTTTGCCACAGGGAACCAGCGAATGCGTTGGGACTCATCAAATGGAAAGAATTGAACAAACAGGCGAGAGCTGTGTTCGATCGGATCGGATTGGATATCGATCCGAGTCTACTTGCCCGTGATGTCAGTGTCGCTACCCAGCAGTTGGTTGAAATCGCAAAAGCACTTTCCCTCAACGCCAGAATCATCATCATGGATGAGCCCACTTCATCTCTCAGTGAAAATGAAGTCACGTATCTCTATTCTATCATTGATTTGCTGAGAAAACAGAACGTCACAGTGATCTTCATCAGCCATAAACTGCAAGAAGTCTTCAAGGTTTCCGATAGGATCTCGGTGCTACGGGATGGGGAACTGGTGGGGACCGTAGATAAAGAGTCTTCCTCGATGGAAGAGATTATCCACATGATGGTAGGACGCCATATGGATGACCTCTATCCACAGAAGACAAAACATGTCGGAGAGGTGATTCTGGAAGCGAAAAACCTATCACGGGCTCCGGTATTCAAGGATATCTCTTTTTCCTTGCATAGAGGAGAAATATTGGGATTCGCAGGTCTTGTCGGTGCTGGTAGATCGGAAATCCTACGGGCTGTATTTGGTGCCGATCCTATGGACTCAGGTGAAATCCTGCTTGTAGGTAAGAAAGTCGTAATAAAATCTCCCAAGGATGCTATCGACCAGGGTATCGGTTACGTAACCGAAGACCGGAAACAGCTAGGCCTCTTCCAGAGCATGTCTTCCCGTTGGAATATCGTCTCATCCTCATTGGAGCATCATCGGAAACATTTCGGTCTTATCGATCGTCAGAAAATTGGGGAAAGCTCCCAAACATACTTCAATCTGATGGATATCCGTCCAAAGGATGATTCCAAGAATGTCATCAACCTCAGTGGTGGAAACCAACAGAAGGTTCTTATGGCCAAATGGCTATGTGCGAAACCGAAGGTTCTGATCGTCGATGAGCCTACACGGGGAGTCGACATCGGGGCAAAATCACACATCCACAACTATCTGCGAAAGCTGGTGGATGAGGGCATCGGTGTGATTGTCATTTCGAGTGAACAGCCTGAAATCATTGGCCTTTGCGACCGTATCCTCGTGATAGCGGAGGGCGAGATCACCAAAGAGTTGGACAATCGTCAGAATCAAGTTACCCAAGAACAGATTATGAAACACGCCGTAATAAAGGAGCAGCTTCATGGATAATAAAATCTCCTACCAAGTTAAACGAACCATGAATAGACTGGGGCTTCATAGCTCTGCGATGATCATGATGCTCTTGATGTTGATTGTAGGAATGACCATTCGGAGTCCATATTTTCTCACAGTAGGAAATTTTGAAGTAATCATGAGTAGCTTCGTTTTGGAAGCGATCATGGCTATCGGTCTTACATTCGTCATCATCAGTGGAGGAATAGATCTCTCCGTAAGTGCAGTGCTACCCATGTCGGCCATCCTGGTTGCCATGTTACTCACCGCCGGAGTTCCGATTGCCATTTCCATCATCATCGTTCTACTTTTCTCGATACTAATCGGATTCTTCAATGCCGGGCTCAAGATTGTCCTGAACGTCCACCCCTTCATAGCTACACTCGCGATGCAACTGACATTACGGGGTTTGGCTTTGGTCATCAGCAAAGGTGAGAATGTATCGGGCCTTCCGAAGGCATTCACCCAACTCGGACAAGGGTATTTCCTGGGGATTCTTATCCCGATATGGATTTTCTTTATCCTGATAGTAGTATTCGGTTATCTCTTGAAACATCACAAGTTCTTCCAACAGGTGTACTTCATCGGTTGGGATCCCGATGCAGCCCGGGTATCCGGTATGAAGGTGAATTTCTTCACACTCTTCGTGTTTGGTTTCTCATCATTGTTGGCGGGTCTTGCCGGGATTCTGGCAGCCGCACAATATGGTGCCGCCCATAACTCGTTCGCTCTCGGAGCTGAACTCAAAGTAATCACTGCTGTTGCCATCGGAGGAACGAGTATGGTCCGTGGTGGTACAGGAACTATGTTTGGAACTTTCTTGGGTATCATGTTCATGGCAATTCTCAACAATGCCTTCATGATGTCGGGTATCTCGACGTATTGGCAAGATGTGGTCACCGGAGTCATGTTGCTCCTCGCCATCCTTCTCGCTGAAACCTTGAAATCCAAGAAATTGAAATTGTCATAATACCGACGTTGTCGGGAAAAAATTTAGGAGGAACGTATGAAAAAAGTATTCTTTTCATTCCTGCTCATCGTGATGATGACTACAATGGTCTTTGCTGGTGGTAAAGCAGAAGGTCAAACTGTAGTCGGACAAAAGGACATGCCCGAAGAAACCTATGCAATGGTAGTGTTTTTGAAAGGTTCGGAATTCTTCAACTGGGCGTATGCCGGTATGGTTGACGCTGCTAGAGCAATTGGACCACACGTAAAAGTCGAACTGCAGGGACCTGCAGAATGGGATGCGACCTTGGAGGCCCGTGCTATCGATTCCCTCGTAGCTAGGAGAGTTGATGGTGTGGTAGTCACAGCAGGTGATGCCGCGACTTTGGTTCCCTCCATCAATAGAGCGATGAACGCTGGTATTCCTGTCATCACATTCGACTCTGATGCACCGGAGAGCGAAAGATTGGCATTTGTTGGTACCAACAACTACAATGCTGGTTTTGAAGCTGGTAAGGCGATGGCAGAATGGTTGAAGACAGGACATATCGCAATTTCCACATTCCCCGGTCCTGACCATTTGAAGAATCGTGTCGACGGTTTTACCGCTGCAGTCAAACAGTACGGAAACAACATCAAGATCTCGACAGTCAATGATGAAGGCGATGTCGTCAAATCTGAAACACAGCTGACAGCTCTCTTGCAGGCCAACTCCGTAGTCTGGGAAGAGAAGGCGAAGTCGACATCATGGCTTTCGACTTCGGAATGCCCGTTATCGAATTGATGGAAACTGGTGAGATCCGCGGTACCGTCGGACAGAATCCCTATCTCATGGGATATATGTCGATGATTCTCGCATACTCGGCCAACCATCCGACCGAAGTTCCCTCAACCCGTGAAGGATTCGGTCATGTCCCAAGTGGAATCGACACTGGTGTCGCAATCTTGGATAAGGATTCTGTACAGATGTACAAGAACCCTCCCAAGTTCTAAGAGAAATTTACTAAAGATCAAGGTGTGCCCTTGTTCACAAGGGCACATTTTTAAGACAAGGAAGTCAAGTATGTATGAAGTTGGTATGTTGAATAGGGATATCGTCCGCTTTCTGGTACAACAGGGCCATACGGATCGGTTTATGATTTGTGACGCGGGATTTGCGATTCCAGCATCGGTCCCGACTATAGACCTGAGTATCACGAAGAATCTTCCAACGATCGAAACTGTAATCGAAGAACTGCTGAAAAGTTTTTCAGTGGAGAAAATCATCATCTCCGATTCCATGGTTGAAACGAGTCCATCGAAATATGCATTGGTGCGCAAGTTGTTCGAATCCAGTGTCGATTGTGAATCCGTCTCCCAAGATGAATTGAGGAATTTGAGCAAGACAGTAAAGTTTGCTATCCGAACAGGCGACTTCACTGCTTACTCGAATGTTCTCATCGTATCCGGACCGGGCAATCGCTGGTTCGTTGAACAATAACCGCAATCTATAAGGAGAAGAATCGTATGCTTCGACAAGTAATGTTGGAACCGGGAGTCATAGAGTTTGAAAACATACCTGTTCCGAAACCCAAAGCAGGACAACTTGTGGTGAAGATGCTCAGGATAGGGGTCTGTGGTAGTGATATCCACGTGAACCACGGCATGCATCCCTATACGAGCTATCCAGTTACCCAAGGACATGAGGTTTCAGCCGTAGTCCATGAGATTGGACCCGATGTCAGCGGATTTGCTGTAGGCGATCTGGTGACTATCCAGCCTCAAGTAGTTTGCGGAGAATGCTATCCTTGTACGCATGGGGAATACCATATTTGTGATTCATTGAAAGTCATGGGATTCCAAACCACTGGAATGGCATCCGAATTCTTCTTGACCGATGCTCAACGGGTACTCAAATTGCCAGCTGGGATGACACCAGATGAGGGTGCGATGGTGGAACCTGTAGCCGTGGCATGCCATGCGTTGGGTCGGGTTCCCACACTCGAAGGTCTCAATGTGTTGGTTCTCGGAGCAGGTCCCATCGGGAATCTTGTGGCACAATCGGCGAAGGGCTTCGGTTCCAAATCTGTCATGATCTCCGATATCAGTGATCAACGTCTTGACAAGGCTAGTGACGTAGGTATCGATTTTACCATCAATCCTATGAAGAAGTCGGTTGGAGATGCACTGGTAGAGAAATTTGGTTCTTCCAAGGCTGACGTTATCTTTGAATGTGTCGGCGCACAGGCCACCATCGATACAGCCGTCTCGAATGCCCGCAAAGGAACGACGATCGTTATCGTCGGCGTTTTCGGTGAGCGTCCCGTAGTCGATCTCGGCTATGTTCAGGATCGGGAATTGAAAATTGTGGGAACTGCCATGTATCAAACGAATGATTACTTGAAGGCTATCGAGTTGATCGAGAATGGTACAGTAAAGCTATTTCCCCTTATGACAAAGCATTTTCCATTCATGGATTATAAGAAGGCTTATACATACATAGATGCGAATAAAGATGAATCGATGAAGGTTTTCATCGATATTGCTGATTAAAATAAAGAAGGAAAAGCATATGAAAAATTTTAACTATTACCAACCTACAAAAATATTGTTCGGGTTTGGAAAAAGATCTGAGATCGGAAAAGAAGTAGCCCAATATGGTGACAACTGTCTGCTCGTTACTGAAAAACCCATCGAGGCATTGGAAGGATTCATGACAGAAATATCCGATAGCTGTATAGCTGCCGGAGTATCTGTGCATAGATTCGCAGGAGTTGTACCAAACCCAACAACTGTCAGTGTGAACGAAGGTGTGGCAATGGCAAAGAAATACCATGCCAATGTGATTGTCGGTATCGGCGGTGGTTCTGCGATGGATACCGCAAAAGCAATTGCAGTGGGTGTTTCACATCCAGGAGAAGCATGGGATTATCGCCTGAACCAAAAGGATATCACCGAAGCGACGCTTCCAATCCTCGCGATAACCACAACGAGCGGAACCGGTTCGGAAGTTACAGCGGTTTCAGTAGTCACCAACGCTGAGGAAGAGTTGAAATATGCATTGTTCAGTCACAAACTCTTTCCGCGGGTCAGTATCATTGATCCCGAGTTGACTTTGACGGTGCCGCCACATGTTACCGCTTCCACCGGTTTCGATGCATTCTGCCATTCTTTCGAGAGTACGATACATAGCGGAAACTCTCCTTATGTCGATATGCATGCATTCGAGTCGATCAGGTTGGTAAAAACCTATCTCAAACGTGCTATCGATGATCCTAAGGACATCGAAGCTAGAACCGCCTTGGCCTGGGCCAACACCTTGGGGGGGCTATCCATTGCGAATGCCGGAACGACTCTTCCCCATGGAATCGGCATGGCCATTGGAGGCCACGCTCCATTCGTGATGCATGGTGAAGCTCTAGCCATAGTCTACCCAGCGATTCTGGATTGGACATGGGATGCGGCTATCCCCCAATTCGCCAAGGCTGCAAGGATTTTCAATCCAGGATTGGCGTCCAGTACCGATGCCGAAGCTGCAAAGAGTCTTACTGCTGAGGTTATCGCATTCCAGAAGGAGATCGGCATGGATTTGAGTTTCAAGAGTAAAGGTGTGGCTCAATCTGTTTTGCCATTGATCGCTGATGATACGATGAAGTTGCCAGACTACACGGTCCATCCGAAAGTAGCCGATCGTGATTTTTATCTTTCACTCATCGAAAAATCATACGACAGATAAATAGACCAGAAAAATACAGGAAAAAACTCAGGAAATGAAACGTTCAACAATCAATACATATATTCAAGAGGCACTCACAATTTTTACCGAACATCATGTCCATCTACCTCGTTGGAGTGATTGGTCCATCGACCAATGGAAAGAGAATCTTTCCGTCTGCCAAGAGGTGTTGTCAACCGGATTGGGTTGGGACATCACCGATTTTGGTAGTGGTAATTACGACAAGAGGGGATTATTCCTATTCACGTTACGTAATGGAGCTCCTCCCGATTATGCCAAACCGTACGCTGAAAAGATCATGATCATAAATGAGAATCAAGAGACACCACTTCACTATCATTGGGAAAAACAGGAAGACATCATCAATCGAGCTGGTGGAATTCTTGTAATCGAACTCTATCGGGTAGGGGTGAACGATGAATTGGTGTCTGGTGACCTTACGATTTGTATCGATGGAATAAGGACTCATGTGAAAGCTGGAGAACGGGTTTTATTGGAACCTGGGCAAAGTATAACCATGCCTCGAAGTGTCTACCATCGTTTTTATGCACTCGAAGGCCATGGATACGTACTGGCGGGAGAGGTGAGTTCTATCAATGATGATGATGGAGATAATCGCTTCCATGAACGATTGGGAAGATTTCCAGAGATTGAGGAGGATGAAGCTCCTTTTAGGCTGATGATTCCTGATTACGATAAATTCCTGAATCAGGAGTAGACATGAAAATTGGTGCTCTTGGCTGTTGCCTCATAGATTATTTGTACACAGAGAATCAATATTCCCATGATAGGTTCCGCCAATTATCGAGTATTACTGCTGGTGATGGTGGACTTATCGGCGGTGGGTTGGTCTTCGCCGAGGATCTGGAAAAATTCGCAGGAAGTCCTTTTGGGAAAGTGTTTGAATCTCTGATTGATGAAAAGGCTGCCACTTCAAGCAATTTGGGTGGTCCTGCGATAATCTCTCTCATCCACGTCTCCCAATTACTTGGGAGTGGGCATGCGTATCATTTCAATGGAGTTGTCGGAGATGATGATGTCGCAAAATCAATACGACTTCATGTGGAAAAGACTTTAGTTGAGGCCTGTTTCATAACACAAGAACAAGAGAAATCTCCCACAACGTATGTTCTGAATGATAATAGAGCGGCGAATGGTAAAGGAGAACGGTCTTTTATCAATGTTATTGGTGCGGCAAATCATTTCGATACCACCCATATCGATGATGGGTTTTACAAGAAGGATATTGTTGTCTTCGGTGGTACGGCATTGGTGCCAAATCTTCATGAACAGATTGATATCGCTTTGGTCAAAGCCAAGGCTGCCAATGCGATGACCATCGTCGGGACAATCTATGATTTCAAGAATCAAAAGAAGAATCCGACAGGTCGTTGGCCATTTGGTAAAGAGAATGGATATTCTCTTACAGACCTATTGGTATGTGATGCCCAAGAGGCCCTGAGAATGAGTGGTGAGGAGCATCTCATGAGTGCTGCCTCGTGGTTGATGGAAAGTGGAGTTGGTGCTTTTATCATTACTCATGGACCACTTGAGATTATTGCGTGGTCATCGGCCTCCAGTTATTTTGGGGCAAATGAGCTTGCACAATTTCCCGTGTGCACCTATGTCGATGATCTAATACATGCCGATCCATCTTTGCGTAAAGATACCACCGGCTGTGGTGACAATTTTCTTGGAGGCGTAATCGCTTCGATCTGTATGCAGCGGGAACAACAGGGGTCTGGGGAATTGGATCTCAATGATTGTATCATTTGGGGTGGTGCTTCAGGCGGGTTTGCTCTCATGCATCATGGGGGCTTCTATCATGAGGATGTGCCTGGGGAGAAATTCCGGAGACTTGAGCCAATTGTGGATGCATATCGAAAGCAGTTAACATGGTGAGAATGCCTCTTCACCACGCTGGTCTGCACTATAGACCCCTCTAGAGGGGTTTTCTGTGTTTCGTTTCTTTTCGACTCATCCTGTTCAGAATTTGATAGAAGTTCCATCAATGCTTTATTCACATAGAAGCTCGTTCGCATGATAGTTGTTTTTTTTGAGCAATCCATCATTGGCCAGCATCTCCAGGTATTTACGAGATGTCAGGTTGCTGACCCCAAGATCTTTCTGGAGTAACTCGATTTTCGTATAGGGATAGAAGAATAGATTGTTGATCAAGTCCTGGTTGTTTTGCTTCAGAAACATAAAAATATTAGAAGGTGGTAATTCCCTTGCCGGTTTCAAGATCCTTTGAGTCCTATTACAGCATAATCTATACTTGGATCTCCATCCCATTCTTGAAGATGAACCGCACATCGTCTTTACTGCGGATCACAGCATGATCGGCAAGTGAGTGCCACAGATTATCAGTGAATTCGGTCACCAATCTTTCCTGTTTTTTCAGGGCTTTGAGGAACAACTCCATTTTAGTTTTTCGAGCCTTTCGCTCACGTATCACGCCTTCCAAAGCTGTCAGTTGCTCGTTGATCTCGGAATACTGATTTGAAAGTTGGTCGAACCGGCTCTGGTACGTTTGTTGGTCCATCGCCGTACTGGCATTCTCGGTATAGAGTTGTTCCATGCGCGAAACAATTCCGAGACGTTCAGTTTTCACCGTTTCTAGCGTTTCTTCATCATGGGAGGTGTCGAAGATATCTTCGGTGATCTTCCCAAAGTTTCCTATGATTTCATCCTTTGTGGAAATGATCATATTGACCGCTTGTACGAACAGGTCCTGCAATGCATCCTCATACAAGTGTGGGGTGCTGCACTTGTGGTGCCGATCGGCATACTTTTCATTGCACTGCCACACAACCTTGCGATATTTGCTCTTGGAGTGCCATATCTTCGGCCCAAACAAGCCGCCGCAGGCTCCGCATCGGATGCGTCCGGAAAAGACGTGGGTCCCATTCCTCGTCTCCACATGTTGGGCGCGATACTCGACCTCTTTTTGCACAAGATCGAAAATCTCGGGAGCGATGATGCCCTCATGGTTCCTTTCCACATAATACTGGGGTACTTCTCCCTTGTTCACCATTGGCTTCTTGGTAAGGAAGTCTGCGATGTAATACTTCTGCAGCAGCGCGTCCCCTTTGTACTTCACATTGGTGAGGATATGCTTGACCGCTGATGCGTACCATGCACTGTTGCCGGTACCTGTTTTGTGCCCTTCGCTCTCCAGGCGTTTGGCGATCCCATGGAAAGTCAATCCTTGTAGGAACAGCGAAAAGATATACCGCACCAGCTTCGCCTGCTCGGGATTCACCACCAGATTGCCATCGGAACCTTTGTCGTAGCCGAGAAAGCGAGTGTAGCACACCGTGACTTGGCCATCAGCGAATCGCTTCCTTCGCCCCCATTTGACGTTCTCGGAGATGGAGCGAGACTCTTCTTGCGCAAGAGAACTCATGATGGTGATCAACAGTTCTCCGTTGCTATCAAAGGTCCGGATACCCTCCTTCTCGAATACAACTTCCACCTTATGTTCCTTAAGCTTTCGGATTGTCTGCAAGCTGTCAACAGTGTTCCGGGCGAAACGGTTGACCGATTTGGTGACGATCAGGTCGATCTTGCCCGCAAGCGCGTCATCGATCATCCGCTTGAACCCCTCGCGCCTATTGGTGCTGGTGCCACTGATACCCTCGTCGGTATAGATGCCGACAAACTCCCACTCGGCATTCGCCTTGATCATGGTGGTAGAGTAATCCACCTGAGCCTCATAGGATGCATACTGGTCATCACTGTCGGTTGATACCCGTGCGTAACCCGCGACCCGACGTTTGGGGGCAAACGCATGTGTTGCCTGTCCTGAGGAAAATTCCCGGACCGTCGGGATCACCCGTACTGATCTCATGATATCACCTCGTTGTTGTGGGTTGCCTGTTGTCTTGCCAATGCGCGTCGGTATGCCCATGCGTCGCCCTTGGCGGTGTTTTTCCACGGTGTGGTCAATACTTCGTTCGTCTTGAGATGGAACTCGAGGGTAGCGATGAACACCGTGATGTGGTCTACATGTTCCTCGATCCGTGCCTCTTCGAACGGCCCATCCGAAGATGCACCTGCCAACAGTGCGATAACCGAGCAACATTTCTGGCGCAGGGTATAGACCGGTAGGCTTTTTGAAGGGCAGGCCTTTGTTCCCTGTTTCCTCTTGTGGGAACACTGGTAGTGGCCTTGTTGGAATTGGGTGAGTTCTCCGGTGCGGGAGTAGGGGGTGAAGGTGAAGGTGCTGCCGCAATAGCCACAGGTGATCTTGCCGGTGAAGCAGGTGGCCCTTCGCCATCTCACCGCACCGCTTTGCCGCCGCCTTTCGCATTCGGCTTCCATCTTTTCATACAA
>Ga0209212_1007488_pt1 | contig 12037 bp, 12 predicted proteins | sample RifGroC2_FD_183996 | JGI IMG/M metagenome (GOLD analysis project Ga0209212, IMG submission 183996) | Groundwater microbial communities from Rifle, Colorado, USA - Groundwater C2 (SPAdes) (version 2) | ecosystem: Environmental > Aquatic > Deep subsurface > Groundwater | place: Rifle, Colorado...
ATTGCAGAAAGCCTGCCGAATAAATTTAAATCCTCAATCAAAGAAAAAGGAGTCAATCTTTCTGGCGGTCAGCAACAACGGTTGGCTTTGGCTCGGGGGTTGCTCGCGTGTCATGACAAAGACATTGTACTTCTCGACGAACCAACATCCAGTCTCGACACTGCGACCGAAATGAAAGTCTATCGAAATATTTTTCAAGAATTTAAAGATAAAACCATCATCTCCTCAATCCACCGACTTCATCTTTTGCCTTTGTTCCACACCATCTACATGTTTAACGAAGGTAGAATAATTGCTTCGGGGACAGTGCAGGACTTGCTTACAGACTGCCCAGAGTTTAGGGAGCTGTGGCGACAATATCACGAACACAGGCATGACGAGTTTATGTGACTGAAACAGTGGAAGCTGTACTTTGTAAGTGGGGATTCATTTAAACCCCTCTCGTCACCTCCTGCATACTTTCTTTACAAAACAAAATATTGCGCTACTCTAACGCACAGAATGAAGTTTGAGACAAAAACCATCATACATGGAGGAGAAAATGACCCAATATGACCACAAGACCAGTGCCACGTATTCTAGACCAGAGATGAAAAATTTCTTTCATCGTAAGTACATAACATATCCCTCTTGGCTCACTGCCTGTGGCGACGTGAAGGATACACACATCCTTGACCTTGGCTGTGGAAGCGGAAGAAGCTCTCGACTACTCGCAAGACAAGGAGCAAAAATTGTAGGACTCGACAACTCACAAGTACAACTTTATCTTGCCAAGACAGAGGAAGAGAAAAACCCACTAGGAATCGAGTATGTCTTCGGGGAAGCGTCTGATCTTAGCCGTTTCAAAAAGTTTGATATGGTGACTGCGGCAATGCTTTTGCATTACGCTCAAAGTGAAGAGCAACTCGTTGGGATGTGCATTGAAATAGCCAGAGTCTTGGTAGAAAGAGGAAGACTTGTGACCCTCACGTTATGCCCCAAGCACCCTGTACAGGCTTACCATCCACTTTTAGGCTACTCAAGCGAGTGGGTAGGACGTGCTTTCCAAAATGGCTCGGAAATAAAAATCACCTTGTATGATTCCAAAGGCGGAGAAGTGGGAGGATTCAGTAATTGGTACTGGGACGCAAAAACCTACGAAAAGGCTTTGGTTCATGCTGGCTTCCGCAACATCGAGTGGTCTCGATGTACGATTAACACGGAGGGAAAGAGCTTATTGCTAACATCCAAACTGTATGACCTTAACTTCCCAGAAATCGAAAACAAGATGGTTTTGTCAGTTTTATCTGCAACCATCAGCTAACACCCGCCCAAACAAAACGAACTCGCTTCGTTTGCACGTGGCGGGTTTGTTTTTTACCTCAGTTACACATTGCAAAACTAACTGCTAAAGATACTCGGTATCACCAAGTTGCAATTACAGTAATTTCACGTACTATCAATACAGGCAGTTGTACAAACCACTCAAACAGAGGAGAAAATCCAAAATGAATAATTCAGTTACAGCTGATACCATGACCGAGGAAAATGAGAGGATCGAAAAACAACAAGCTCTCTGGAACGCTCTGAAGATATTGGGAAATCCTACACAACTTGTTGTATGGGTGCAAAGATCGAAAGAAACCAGTAAATATGCTTTTTGTATTGCACGAGAAGCATACAACAAACTCTGTGAAATTATTAACACTCAGTATATTTTTCAGGAGCACGGTGACGCAGTGTGGGCCGTAGAACACACTCTGCGGATAATTGTTAAACGGTTTTCTGATGAGCACATAAACAAGCATTCTGAAATGCTCACAACAGAAATCGTTGACTGGATAATACGTGAAATAGGAGAGGGTAGGGTAGCAAGAACTGGACATATTGTTGCAAAACCTATCTACACCACCATGCAATAAGTAAGAATGAATGCACATACTAGGCAGAGGATCAAAACCTCTGCCTAGCTCTTTTTCTATGATACTAAAAGTACTATATATAATACCAACTTCAACTAATCCTTTCGCAGTCGCCGTCATTGCGAGCCCGCAGGCGCGGCAATCCAAGGTATTGGCACTACGAAACAGTTACTTGGTGATAGTATAATTATAGTACTGTCATACTTCGTGGGGAGTATTCCGCTGTTGTGATATTACTGGTCCTAAATTTGTCTAAATTCTTTTTCACTCAGATTTCATCACAGACATTGTATACTGGCTATCAACCATCACGGAAACACCGTACACAATGGAAAAATATATACAACAAAAAATTATTCCCAACCTTTGGTTCAACAAAGAAGCAGAAGAAGCGGTACATTTTTATACAAAAGTTTTTAATCGGGGAAAAATTCTTGAAACAACACACTACTCAGAAGCAGGTCATGATGTTCACGGTATGGAAGCAGGAACGGTGTTGACGGTAGAATTTACGATAGAGGACATGAGGTTTTCAGCATTAAACGGAGGTCCGAATTTTACCTTTACACCCGCTATATCATTTATGGTCAATTGCCCCTCAGTCGAAGAAGTAAACGAGCTATGGGAAAAACTCTCGAAAGGAGGCACTCCTCTGATGCCTCTCGCCTCATATCCGTTTAGCGAACGGTATGGTTGGATTCAAGACAAATATGGACTTTCGTGGCAAGTGATATATAGCGATACCAACAAGGAACGCAAGATTATGCCGTCACTTCTCTTCACTGGTGCACAGTGCGGGAAGGCGGAGGAGGCAATCACTTACTACACTTCCATATTCGATGCAAACTCAAGTATAGGTGACATATCTCGCTATGGCGCGGATCATTCTCCGGACAAAGAAGGTACCATCATGAACGCAGACTTTACCCTTGCGGGGCAAATGTTCGCCATCATGGACAGTGCCCATGCCCATGACTTCACTTTTAACGAGGCGATTTCTTTTATTGTTTTCTGCGAAACACAGGAAGAGATAGATTACTACTGGGAAAAACTATCTACCGTTCCTGAAGCAGAGCAGTGTGGGTGGTTAAAGGATATGTATGGTATATCATGGCAAATCGTTCCCACAACACTGGGTGAAATGCTTATGAGTACCGATAAGCGAAAGGCGAACAGAGTTATGGAGGCTCTGTTAGAGATGAAGAAACTTGATATTACAAAACTGGAAGAAGCGTTTATAAAAGATTAAAAATATAAGCACATTCACTATGGACACAATCCAATCTATATACTTAAGTTTTGACGGAAAAGCGAAAGAAGCGATGGAGTATTACCAATCAATACTTGGAGGAACACTTCGATTGCAAACATATGGCGAGGTTATGGGCGAGAAAGATATTCAGTATAAAGATAGGATTATTCATGCATACCTTGAGCACAGTAAGATATTGATTATAGCCCGTGATGCGCATCCGAAATACAACATCCTTGCTGAAGCTCCAGAAACCACACACGCACGAATAGCGAGTCCTGATGAGACCATGCTCTCATACTATTTTACAAAACTTTCAAAGGGTGGGAGGGTAGACATGCCTCTCTCAAGACAGGTATGGGGTGATGCGTACGGTATGCTTACCGATAAGTTTGGCGTACCTTGGATTATTAACATTTTTGCTACAGAAGTACCTACCTACAGAGAAAAAACACACGTTGCGTAAAGTATTTTAAAAGAAGACTTACAAAAAAGCTCCCCGTTTGCGCGGGGAGCTTTTGTAGCAATAAAATATCTCTACCAAATGTTGTTCCGTATGAGTTTACAAACGGACAAGATAGGACGTACAAAAAACCTTCCCAGTGTTACATCGTACCAGTTGAACAGTGTTTCAAGTGTATCGTCTACATTTTTGTTCAACTTATGTGAATACTCAAACGAAAGACCTTCGCACATATTCACAAGGAACCAATCCCAATCCTCATACCTCACTGTAGGCAAACCTTCTTGGTATTCGTGAATACGAGCATATCCCTCCTTGGATATTTTTTGTAATTTTTTGGGATATTTTCCGGTCAACTTAGTACAGAATTTTGCAAACAAGACAATATCCTCGATAATTTTGTTTTTGTCTTGTTCAGGTTGCCTAATTATCCATCTTCTTTTACAAAGAGAATGCATTAATAATGCGCTCTCCTCATTTTTAGCAATCACTTCATCACTCTTAGCTTGCATTTCATACTCCTTTTATATTGCTATATTGCTGTAAAAAAAACTTACTTCTCTGAAGGTTTTATCATTATTTATTTCTAATGTCCACAAATGGACACATATACACAACTTAGAAACCTGAACCTCTCCGTATTATAAATTCTTCTACTTTAATTTCTCCATCACTTGTTTTTGTAAACACCACGTCCGCCGTCAGTGCAATGTGTCCATCCTCATACTGTATTACCGCACTGGTATCACTTGTTTGTCGTATTGAAGTGATATAAAACGTCCCCCCGAGGACCGTCTTTGCGGGGCTCAAACTAGCAATGTTTACTCGGATATATTGCTCAAACGCACTATCAACACTAGGAAGTGGAGAAACTTGGAAGGTCACCCGATAATTCGCAGCTCCCAATACTTTTGTAGAAACAGCTTCAGGAGTTACACTGACAATAGAAACCTCATACGCATCGAAAGGTAGAGGCTGTTGATCAGACATCATAAGAGTGTTTAAAGTGTCAGTATCACTCTCAAGCGTGACACTCACCGTAAGGGCACCTGCTTGAATACACTCTACATCGATAGGACAACGCGAATCGCCCTCCACCCCAACAAAAGTAATACGTACCGCACCTATGAGCGCAGACTCACCTACTGCAAGCGTTCCTTGTGCGACACCAGCCTCATTTGGTTGGTTTTCAGCACTAGAAAGTGTGGTTACGCGAAGTGAGTTACCTGTAGTAAAGGAACCCGTTACGGTAACTATGTTGCCGAGTAATGCTTCTGCTTCCGTCACATCACTAACGATGAGTGGTAATGCGTAGGTCACTTCACCCATGCCAGTAAGAGGCGATGCGACAGAGAGTACATACTGATCCCCCTGTGCAATAAGCTCACCAGTAAAGCTTTCTTGGTTTGGACACGGCGTAAACTCACACAGAGCACCTGTGCGACCCACACCAGTCCCGTCAGGGCAAATCATTGCTTCTTCAGTACACGCCACCTCACCAAGAGACTCTTGACCTGATGGCGCAAGGTGTAAATATAGTGCAACGACTACCACAACAAGCAGGATACCAAAAAATAATAGTGTTCGAAGTTGAGTTGTCATAAGTTGTTAAAGTATGTACCTGTCACTAAGAACCGCAAGGTGTTATACACTACAATAAATCTATGTATGTTACTATAGCAAAATTCCCAATAATGAAAAACATCCGCCGTATATGAGTAGAAAAAAGAAACGAAGCTATACACCACCCCAAGCACAAGCTGAACTCGACCTACATGGATATACTGCTCACGAAGCACGGGAAGAAGTACAGGATTTTTTGGAGGAAGCTGCACGAGAGAAGTGGACACGTATTCGCGTTATCGTAGGGAAGGGGTTACGTTCTCCCCAAGGTATCGCTGTTCTCCCTACTGCTATAAAAAACTTCCTCACCGAACAAGGATACACCTACACATACGCAAAGCTCGAAAACGGGGGAGAAGGTGCGCTTGAGGTAAATTTGTAATATACAGACCTATCGACGTCAGACTCGACGTTGCAACCGACGTCGAGTCTTCGAAGAAGTATTTACTGTCCGACATTTGGAGCCCCCTCCATAAATATTTGCATATGTGGGAACGGTATCTGAATATGAGCGGCATCAAGTGCTTTTTTACTCATTTCTGTAATGGTAAAAAGTGCAAACATCTCATCCTCTGCATCAGCAACCCAAGCCTGAACGACGAGGTTGATACTTGAATCTCCAAGACTTTCGACTATAACCTCAGGTGCAGGATGCTGGAGAATTTTATCAAACTTGGAAACTTCTTCTAAGAGCACTGCGCGCGCATTATCAATACTTTCCTTGTACGCGATACCAACCTTCACGTTGATACGCGTCATGCCTTTTCGAGAGTGATTAATAAGTACCTCATTGATAACTTTTTGATTGGGAATGACCACAAACGTATTATTCCTTGTCTTAATACGTGTCGTACGAAGAGTAATATCATCTACCTTCCCATACTCACCGGCGACAGTGACCCATTGCCCAATTCGAAACGGTTTATCCCAAAAAATCATAAAGCCTGCAATAATGTTGCTTAACACATCCTGAGCCGCGAAACCTACTGCGATACCCGCAATACCAAATCCTGCGGTTGCAGCAACCACATTTACCCCAAGATGACTCAACGCCATAATGCCTGCAATGACCATAAGGACACCCAGGTAAATATTGTGAATCAAAATACGAATGAGTGTCTCATTGAAATCAGCATGTTTGAGAATACGTCGCAGTATACCTCGCGTGGATAGGTAGAGTATCCAAAACCCCACAAGTATAGCAAGTGCGGTGCCAACATTGGGAAGTACTTCATAAAACTTAGCAAGAACCCAATCGGTATCAAAAGGTACCTTCAAAGTAAAATTTTCAAACATATGTTAGAAATTTTACCACGAACAAATAAAAAATACTGCAATATGACGGGGGCTAGCAAAAGTATGTGTATTTCAAGAATACTGTGGTAAGCTTATCGTCGAAGATATATAAAAATCACAATAAAAAGTATACTATGAAAAATAGCTCTAAACTCATCGTACTTTTACTGACCCTACCTGTTTTTTTTATTGGATACCAAGTGTGTACCTCAACACCTTCTAATTCTAACAAAGAAAAACGTACAGGAACTTCAGACACATTGACTGAATCTGAAGCTCAAGTCATAGCCGAGCAGACTTGCATAAAAGGGGGTGGGGCGGTATCTAATCCATCATACAACAGTGGTACAAAAACGTGGTGGTACGATGCCAACCTCAACACTACACACGAAGGGTGCAACCCAGCTTGTGTTGTAAGCGAAGCTACGAAAACCGCAGAAATAAACTGGCGGTGTACTGGTTTACAGGAAGGTTTTTAGAGTACGTTCTATAAAATTATAGGACGTACACAAACGGATGTACCACAAGGGCATTCCCATTTTTATAGTCACCACAGGGGTACTTCTTGTTTTGTAACGAGCAAAGCTCTAACAAAACAATGTCGCGCAGGCTCCTTAAAAATTAGGTTGCACTTCGTCGGCGCGCAAACAAAATACTACGAGGCGTATAGGTAGTACGGTGAGTAGTATTTTGTGTAGCGCAACAAAGAAATGCGACCAATTTTTGTTTGCCATAGGCTTTACAAAAATGAGGTACTCCTGTGGTGCGCCGTTTGTGTAGGTTCTACACCACCTGACCATCAGCCAGAGTAATAATCCGACCCGCACGCCTTGCGTACTCCGGTTCATGAGTAACCATAAGGACAGTGAGACCCTGTGCATGGAGCTCCAGAATAATGGATAAAATATTTTCGCTCGTATCGGAATCAAGGTTTGCAGTTGGCTCATCAGCAAAAAGTACATGCGGAGAATTTACAAGGGCTCGTGCGATAGCGACACGTTGTTGTTCGCCACCTGAGAGTTGGCTTGGTCTATTGTGCAGACGATTCCCCAAACCTACCCGTTCTAGAAGTTCTGTGCCATGTTTCGTACAATCACCAAACCTACCTGTAAGCATGAAGTGAGGAAGGATGACGTTTTCAAGGGCGGTGAGTTCAGGTATTAACGCATAATCTTGAAACACGTATCCAAACGTAGAAAGGCGTATGGCAACACGGCGTTCACGAGAAAATTGTGACGTGTCTTCATTGTATACAAACACACCTCCCTCTGTAGACCTATCAAGCAAACTCAACAAATGAAGTAGCGTACTTTTTCCAGAACCAGATTTCCCATCTATGGCAACAAACTCGCCCTCGTTGATACTTATAGAAACACCGTCAAGTGCACGCGTAACCACCTCGCCGACGTTGTAGCACTTCACAAGATTTTTTGTTTCTACAATTATTTTGTTTTCCATACGTACTAACGTCCAAGAATTGCATTAATGGTGTTTTTTTGCACAATCATGCGAGCAGGGATGTATCCGGCAAGTAGTGTCGTTGCAACCAAAACAAAACTTCGCACAAACGTATCATTCCAGGGTGCCACAAGCACACCATCTGCAAAAGGGAAGTCGATAGGGTGTGCCGTAATGTACGGCATAATCACAAAGTAAAGTACAAGTAATCCTAAAGAAATGCCGACAAGCGCATAGAAGATTGACAAAAACACATATGAACTCTCAATTGCCAAACGATTAATACCTATGCCTTTTAAAATGCCGATTTGCTTTTGTCTGTTGAGTGCAACGATAAATACCATGATAAAAACGGTAATAGCTGCAACTACAATACCTATAAGTCCTATTCCTGTACCAAGCAGATCAAATGTTTGCGTAATATCATCGAGAAATTGTCCCTGCGAATCCTCTGCACTCTGCACGATAGCATACTCTCCTATACCTGCTGCATTGAGTTCTGCTACGTACCTATCCACTGAAACTGAGGGCATAATATCAACTGCTATTTCATCTTTTTTATCAACACTTCCTCCAAGAATTTTACGAAGTCGTTCTCCATTCATATACACACGTCTGCTGTTTTCACCAACCTTTCCTTCCACGATACCTAGAACAGTGTACGTCCCCGCCACATCACCGATAGTAATACGCACTTCGCTTCCTGGAAAGACGTTTTCTAAACTACCAGTGGTGTCTGGCGTGCCTCCTGCTTCTGGTGTTTCTCCTGCGTACCGCTCAAGAAGTTGACTGCCGAGCAAGACCCCTGTCTCATTATATTCAGTTAGATACATACCCTCTACAACAAGGTCACCAAGCCCTGTCACATCATCCTCAAGGAGTGGGTCAATACCCACGACTGCTGTTCCCACTTGATCTGGCACACGTGTTTCTTTTTGCGGTCGTTTGTAGTTGGCACGTATAAGTCCTGAGACGAGGTACCGGGCGGAATGTGCGCGATACCCTTCAATGGAAGCAAGTGTGTGCTCGACTAATTTGGTCCTATCAATATGTCTCTGATCGGGAAGCGGGGTAATAAGCACGTTACCGGAATACTCCTTTTCATAGGAAATACTTGCACCAACTGGAAGCCCTACCAACACACCGCGCACCACAATCACGTTCAAAAAAGTTAGAAACATGATAGCAATAATAAGGAGTGATGCCCACGGGCTTCCATGACGCATGTACCGCACCATCAAAAAAAACCCGACGCGCAGTGAGCGAAGTACCATAAGGCTATTGTACCAGTGAATGGGAGGGAAAAACGAGTGTACCAAACACTGGCAGTGTGGGCACACAGGCACCGTCGCGCCCACTTTACATGCCCTGGGGCGTGAGCTAACTTTGCCAAGCGAGTAGTTTGCGTCTTCTCAAACTGGTACAATGGGTTTGTTATTGAAGTGTAATTTTATTCACGAGAGCCATATGGTACTTTCAAAATCAAACTTTCTTCTATACTTGCGACACCCTGCTTGGCTCTGGCTCGAAAAACACAACAAAAGCATCTTGCCTGAAGTGGACGACAATACACAGGCAATCTTTGATGCGGGAAATTTGTTTGAAGCGTATGCAGAACAGCTTTTTCCTGAGGGAGTTACCCTAGGTTACAAAACAAATGGGAAATTTGACGGAAAGAAATACTGGGCTCTCCCCGAGACCACGCTACGAGCACTCAAGGAAAAAGTGCCCGTACTCTTTCAGGGACGTTTAGAAGTGCAAGGGATTACGTGTATCTTTGACGTTCTTGAACGAAACGAAAACGGAACTTATAACCTTTATGAAATAAAGTCGAGCACAAAAGCAAAACCGGAACACGAACATGACCTCGCCTTTCAAACAATTGTTCTCGAAAACTCTGGTCTCTGTATCGAAAGCATATTCGTCATCCACGTCAACAACGAGTACGTCAGAAACGGTGACATTCCTCCGGAAGAAATCACCGACACGACAGAAGTTACTTCTGCGGTCCGTGCGAAACTTCCTCAAACTTTGATAGATATTGAGAACGCGAAAGCGGTTATGGAAGCAGACCACATGCCTGACCCTTCGCCACGTCATGCACGTTTGGGCTCGTTTGCTGCCTGGATGGAGATATACACTATTTTGCACCCCCATCTAGACCCATACAACATCTACAAGCTTTGTAGCCCTGGGGCTAGAAGGATAGGAGAACTAGAGGACGAAGGTATACAAACCATAGCTAATATTCCAGATGATGAGAACTTAACCGTAAAACAACGCTACCAAGTGCAGGCTACACAACAGGGGACGCGTATCATCAAGCGTGACGAAATAGAAACATTCCTTAAGACCTTCCAGTTTCCTCTCTACTTTTTTGATTACGAGACTCTTGCAAGTGTCGTCCCACTCTTTGACGGAATGCGCCCCTACCAACAGGTGCCGTTTCAGTACTCGCTACACATACTTCGTGACCCATGTGCTCCACTTGAGCACCGAGAATTTTTACATACAGAAAACTCCTCACCGGTACAACAACTCGTCGCACAACTGAAAGCTGATATCGGCACCACTGGATCTGTTGTGGTGTGGTACCAAGGTTTTGAAAAAGGTTGTAATGCAACTCTCGCAGACCTCGTGCCGGAACATCGTAAATTTTTATATGCACTCAACGATAGAATTGTTGACTTAATGATACCGTTCAGTGAAGGATGGTTCGTAGACAAAGACTTTTTTGGAAGCGCTTCCATCAAAGCTGTCTTGCCCGCACTCGTACCTGAGTTGAGCTACAAGGACCTTGCCATACAGGGAGGAGCGACTGCGCAAAACACATGGATGAGTACCGTTCTAGATGGCAAAAACAAAAACAAAAAAGACATTATTATGGATGACATGCGAAAATATTGCACACTCGACACTCTTGCCATGGTCAAAATATGGGAAGTGCTCTCAAACCCATCTGTGGAGGGGAGCTCACACTTAGAAGGTGTGGAAGTAATACCAAAGACACCAGACATTCAAACAGAGATATTCCAAAAAAGTTTATTTTAGAACACACTCCGGATAAAAGGAAAGGGTAAAAAGACACACAAAATATGCGTTATTATGAGCCCCTTGCAATATTTTTTCAAACCTTCATACTATTTTCATATGAATAAGGAAGTGTTTCCTATAGACCAAGCCCCCTCAATAGTGGAACAAGGATTCTCTGTAGAGGAACAAGAAAACCACGAAGACCGACTAGCAAAGTCGTACTTACGTGATCTTGAATTTCCAGATGCACTTCACTGTCTAAGAGAAGAAGGTCTGATGCCACGACAAGTTCTCCAAATGAAAGAATGCTACGGAGAATCATTGGAATCAGCTGAATTTATGACCGAGAACGATTGGGAGTATCTCACCATGATATATTTATACTCTCCGGAGCTCGCAACGCACAGTGTCGAGACGTATAAACTAATTCGTTCCAAAATCGAGCGTATTCACATTGGTACTGAAACAATTGCAGATCGTATCGAAAAAGAGGCAGGCTCCCTCGATGAGTTTTACCGTGCTGCACTTTTCCATGACATTGGGAAACTAGACATCCCTGAGTCAGTCATGAACCATGTCGTACACCGAGGAGATTGGCATGCACTCACGCATACAAGCTCCGGCTCTGAACATGTACACACCATCTACTCTGATACCGGAGAACTCGTGCCAGTAACAAAAGATTTCGATCCAGAAAAATTTATGTCAGAGTACGACTCAAACAAATCCTCCAACGAACCTGCTCGTTCTATTCTTCCTCCGGAAAAGATAGCTGAGCTTATTAAAAGGGGAATATCCCCAGAGCTGACACTTCGTCAAATTTTTAATCTTCACGAAGAACGTACACGAAAAACCCTCGATGGGTTAGGTTTACACGCTGAAGCGGATATTGCTGGTCAAGTCCACAACTACCAGAAAGAAGAGCGTACTACTCCTACGAGCTCTGATACTATCGCTGTATCTACCGACGCAGTAGCCATAAAAAAGATTATTTTACATATTGGTGATGCA
>Ga0209212_1007490_pt1 | contig 12036 bp, 9 predicted proteins | sample RifGroC2_FD_183996 | JGI IMG/M metagenome (GOLD analysis project Ga0209212, IMG submission 183996) | Groundwater microbial communities from Rifle, Colorado, USA - Groundwater C2 (SPAdes) (version 2) | ecosystem: Environmental > Aquatic > Deep subsurface > Groundwater | place: Rifle, Colorado...
GCTGGCATCGCACCGAGCAGGTGACCGAACTGGAAGACGGCAGCCTGCTCTGGCGCGCGTTAATCGCCGAACCGCAGGAGATGATGCCCTGGATCCGCGGCTGGGGAGCGGATGTGGAGGTGTTGGAGCCACAAGAAATTCGACAATTGATGGTTCAGGAATCTAAGAGGATCTACTCTACATATCATGACTGATCTCAGTGAAACCGAGAAAATTATCCGAACCCTTTGTTGCTGGGGGAAAACTGGTTCAGAAGAAGATCCAAATATCTTTCATCCAGCACTATTTCACATGCTTGATGTGGCTTGTGTCGCTGAGGTTTTACTTCAGCCTCCAGTTACTTCGCGATTTAGGAAGGTGCTTGCTGAAGCGCTCAATGTAGAGCCGAACCAATTAGTAAATTGGCTACCTTCAATACTTGCGTTACACGATATTGGGAAAATCTCCTCAGCTTTTCAATCGCAAAACAGTGCTCAATTGGAACGATTAAGGAATTTGGGGTTTGATTTATCTCCATTGAGTATCCATCATACGCTAATTGGCCAGATATTTTTGCTATTCGAGAATCCTGATATTACATTTCCCCACTGGCTAAAAATAATATTGCGCGACATGACGGGTGGCCATCATGGACGATTCTCATCGCCAAGTGATGTGTTGCAGACCAAAGCGCTTCTAACCCGCGATGAGCCAGGCGAATGGCGTGAAATGCGGAAAGACACATTGCTGATGTTGCTCACCACACTAAATTTTCGTCTTCCGCAAAATATGTCCGAGCCGAGAAATCTTTCAGCAGCCATTATGCTGGTGACTGGATTCACAATTCTTTGCGATTGGCTCGGATCAGATGAAAAGTTCTTTCCCCCGTCTTGCCATATAGGGTTGGAGGAATACTTGCCAATATGCCGTCGGCAGGCAAGCAATGTGGTCGAGTGGGCAGGTTTAACCTCTCCTACTTTCAGTACAGTCCACCCCGGATTTAAAACGATATTTAATAAATTAAGACCGCCACGGCCAATACAAATCTCGATTGATGAAATTCCAGATGAATGCTTTGTCAATCCAATGCTGGCCATAATTGAAGCCCCGACAGGTGAGGGTAAAACTGAAGCCGCTTTAGCGCTTTCTCATCGCATCGCTCATGCCACTGGAACCGATGAACTGTATTATGCCTTACCAACGACTGCAACCAGTAATCAAATGTATATCCGCGTTCAGCGATATTTACACGAAAACTTGATATTGCCCCCCAAAGTAAAGTTAGTTCATGGACAAGCTTTTCTGATCGAGGACAGTCTGCATATTAAGCTTCCGGCCTACGGCGAAGATTCTCAGCCTATTGCAATGGATTGGTTCGGTTCCAAAAAGAAAGGACTCCTGTCCCCTTTTGGGGTAGGCACCATTGACCAGGCAGAACTGGGAGCATTAAATGTTAACCATGTTGCTTTGCGCCTATTAGGACTGGCTGGGAAAGTCGTCATCATCGACGAAGTTCATGCTTATGATGTTTATATGACTACCATAATCGAAAGATTACTTGCCTGGTTATCACAAATCGGTACATCGGTGATTCTCTTATCTGCAACCCTTCCACAGGCACGGCGAACAGCTTTGTTACAAGCGTATGCAGGGGATAGAGACGCCAGGGAATTCAATTCTACTGATTACCCAAACATATTTATTTCAAGTGGAAGTAAACAGTTCCAGATTGCACCAAAGGCAGCCCAACCTCATCGGCGAATCCAGCTTTCAGAATATAGGGGTACCACCGGTTCTGAACGAGAAAAAGCGATCTGGCTCGTAAATCAGATCGCTGGAGGTGGGTGTGCATGCTGGATTACAAACACGGTTGACCGTGCGCAAAAATTATATGCCGAGGTCCGCGATATTATTGGGAAGGAAATTGACCTTGACCTGATCCATTCACGCTATTGTGTACAGGATCGGCAAATACTTGAAGAAGAGATTTCCCTCAAATACGGACCAGGGGCAGAAAACCGACCTTACAAAGGAATTGTGATCGGCACCCAGGTCCTTGAGCAATCATTAGATCTGGATTTTGATGTGATGATCAGCGATATTGCTCCAGTCGATCTGCTTCTTCAGCGCGCGGGTCGGCTCCACCGTCATGACCGGGCGCGACCCCCTGCATTGGCTTCTCCACAATTATGGATCGCAATAGAAGTCAATTCGAATGGAGAAATCGTATATTCATCTGATGGGGCAGTATATTCAGAATACATTTTGCGCCTAACCCGGAATGTTTTAGATTCTCGCTTAGCATTGACGCTGCCGCAAGATTATAGAGTGTTAATTGAGGCAGTATATAATGCCCCCCCTCCAGAAGCAAATACACCGTTAGGAAAAGCATATTCGGATTTGATTTCCAAAGAAGCCAAAGCGCGTGAAACCGCATTAATGCGTTTGCTCCCAACTCCAAACCCCGAAGAATCATTCAGTCCTTCAGCAGCCAGACTGCATTTTGACGAATCGGAAACGAGTGCTGCCTGGAGCATTGCCCAAACCAGATTGGGAGAGGAATCCTTGAACTTGATTCCATTAGTCCGGACATCACCAAACACAGCTTATTGTTTGGAAATTGAGCAGGAGGTCCGACTTGACCAACCTGCGTCTCGCGAATTGCAGTTTCAACTTCTGCAACGGGCCATCCGTCTAAGCCATCGTGGGGTTGTTACCAGTTTAAAAAACCAGGAACGGCCGTTCTTGTTTTCGGAATCGGCCTTCCTTCGAGACTACTTCCCGTTATGGTTGGAAGATGGCCAAACCACTCTATCCACCCCATACGGTCAATATTTGCTTCGGCTTGATTCGGAATTGGGGTTTGTTATCAAGAAATGTTAGGAGATTATGTATGACTGAACAATCACAGGCAAGGTTTAATTTGTGGATCGATCCGTGGATCGACCTTGAGACCTCAAGCGGTACGATCGTCCGTTTGGGGATTAAGGAGACTTTGATCCAGGCTAACCAGAAGCTAGTTGCTATATTTGACAATTCTCCTCTGGTTGTAGTGGGAATCCACCGCTTGCTCACTGCAATTCTTCAACATATTTACGACCCACAGCGTCTGAAAGATTTGAGCATGCTCTGGAATGCGGGTCAATTTGACCCGGATAAGATAATTGGTTTCGGCCGGCAGTTTGCAGACCGGTTCGATATATTTAGTCAGGACAAACCGTTCTTTCAGAGTGCTGATCTCCCAATATCGCCGTCCAAAAAAGATTCGATCAAGACGATCGCTTATCTAGCAGCCCAATTGCCAAGTGGCACTGGAGTTGTTCATTACAGGCACAGTAGTGACCACTCACAGGTTTTCTGCCCGGTTTGTGCTGCCAAGGGTGTGGTGACAATCCCAGCATTTGCGACGTCCGGTGGGGCCGGAATCAAACCATCCATCAATGGGGTCCCGCCAATTTATGTTTTACCGGGTGGGGCTGACTTGTTCTGCAAGCTCTTCGCCTCCTTGATGTTGCCAGCATACAAACCGAAGATCGCTTCTCAAACCGAAGATCAGGTCTGGTGGGAGCGAGAAGGGTTAGTTCATCATTCACAAGAATTATTGAGAGTGGGGTATCTCCACAGCCTCACATTCCCGGCCCGCCGGGTGCGGCTTCACCCTGAAAAGCTGAATACAGTCTGCACGTTATGTGGTGAGCAAACTGAATGGGGGGTGCGGACCATGGTCTTTGAAATGGGAGAGACACGCCTAAAAGGTTCAGAGCCATGGTTCGATCCCTTCGCAGGCTACAAACTCAATCCCGGCAAGCCCCCAACTCCAATACGCCCTCAAAGAGGGAAAGCGCTTTGGCGTGAGTATGGGAGTTTGTTTTTATCTCACGGTTCAGCCAGTGATCAAACCCATTCGATTCGACCAGCTATTCTGGATCAGGCAGCGGCATTAGCCATGGAGGGAATTAATTCAACCAATCAACAAAGAGCACTGCGATGTGTTGGTATGGTCACAGATATGAAAGCGAAAGTATTTGAGTGGGTCGATGTTGGTTACGATGTCCCGCTCAATCTGCTTGAGGATGAGTTTGCGGGGATCGAGGTAGATCGAGCCATCCAGTTCGCCCAGGATTGCGCCGCGATTTTGACAAAGGTGTTCAGTATACATTTCGGTGGATCTGGCAAAGGAGCAACTCGCCACAGCCGGCTTCGTTTGGATCTTATAAACCATTACTGGGGGGATCTGGCGGTTCTGTTTCGAAAGTTCATCCTGGAGTTTGCTGAAAAGCCACAAGACCAGGGACCAATCATGCGCTGGATCGATGATGTAATTTCGGTCGGGCGCACGACGATGTCTGAAACCATCCAACTTGTTGGCGATGACGCTGCTTCACTACGCAATCGGGTGAAAGCCGAAAACGATTGTGCCGATAACTTATTTGATCGTAAGAGAAAGGAGAACCTGTAGATGAATGAGCGTGAACCGGATCCAAAAATAAACGAGTTTATTCGGAAACTTGAAGGGCTTGATGCCGGTGACCAGGCTCGATTCAAACGCAATGCCGGGCGGCCATTAACCGAATCCCACGATGTGCTTGGATTATTCTATCGCCTGCTCCCCTATGGAGTGTCCCAATTTCACCTGGAATCCTATTTTCTTGTGGCAACCCTTTATCCGCTGTGTAACGGGGGTGGATCGGGGGATTTTGGCACAGCACTCAAACGGGCGCGTGACCCAAAAAACAATAAAGGCCTTGACCGTCGGGTGGAAATTCTTCTGGACGCTGAGGATGCTCAACTCTCCTTCCATCTGCGCCAGACGGTTCATTTTCTCCATTCCAAACGAGTGCGTATTAATTGGGCGTCTCTGCTGGAGGATTTGATCCAATGGTCACATCCTGATCGATATTCCCAACAGCGCTGGGCTCGTTCGTATTTCACACACTAACTTGATACATAATAAGGAGAAACAAACCATGTTAATCCAGATCCACATTTTGCAAAACTATGCCCCTGCCAATCTGAATCGCGATGATACCGGCTCTCCCAAAGATGCGATTTTCGGTGGGATCCGCCGTGGGCGTATTTCGAGCCAATGCCTCAAACGCAGCATTCGCCGTTCAGAAATATTCGAGAAGGCTTTTGCGTCAAAAGGGATGCTGGGCGTTCGCACCCGGTCGCTGCCTTCGCTGGTTGAAAAAGCCCTGCAGGAATTGACCGGCAACGAAAAAGCGATTTCCGATGTTGTCCGGCGAGTCCGGGAAATTGGGCGAGAATCAAAAAAGGATAAAGAATCAGATGAGGAAGACACCTCAAAGACTGATGCGGATGTTGAGACGAAACAGCTCATCTTTATCAGCCCGTCTGAGGTGAAACCGCTCGCCGAAAAACTGCTTGAAACCTATCTTGCAATGGGTGAAAACACCTGGAACAATCCAAAAACGAAAATCGGTGACATAACCGATAAGTTGGAAAGTATTGCCCCACGCTCTGTAGACATTGCCATGTTCGGGCGTATGACCACTTCCTCAGCTTTCGAAGATGTGCAGGCGGCGGTTCAGGTGGCGCATGCGATCTCCACCAACGCACTGTTCGAAGAGTTCGATTACTTCACTGCCGTGGATGATCTTTCCGGTGAATCTGGTGCAGGAATGATCGGTGATGTGGAGTTCAACAGCTCGACCTATTACAAATACCTGAATGTGTGCTGGGAAGATCTGACAAACAACCTGGGTGGTGATGTGAACATTGCCAGCCGCGCGGTCCAGGCGTTGGTGGAAGCTGCTGTTTATGCCCAGCCATCCGGGAAACAAAATTCATTCGCGGCATTCAATTTGCCAGACCTGGTTTTGGTTGAGGTCAGCCAGCGAAATATCCCAGTAAGTTATGCCAATGCCTTTCTGAAACCAGCCAAGCCTTCTCACGACCATACCATCATGCAGGTATCGATAGACAACCTTTCAGACTACCTGCAGAAAACCTACCAGAAATACGCGTTGCCTGCTCAACGGGCTTTCGTCAGCCTGGATGAGCAGATGATCCCGGATAGCCAATCACTCAACAATCTGGATGAACTCATTCATTGGCTTGCCCAACAACTGCAGGTGGCCGTATGAGCGGTGCCAACACATTATTCTTGCGTCTGGAAGGGCCATTCCAATCTTGGGGAGAACGGGCTCAATGGGCTGTACGCGATACTGCGCACGAGCCCACAAAGTCAGGCGTGGTCGGGCTATTGTGTTGCGCTCTTGGACTATCTGCAGACCACGATTTGCGGGCTATATCCCGACAGATTCGGATGGGTGTTCGCTGCGACCGACCGGGTGTACCGCTGGTCGATTATCACACCGTTGTCGGTGGCGTTCTTTCAGCTGAAGGAAAAGTAAAGGTGAACGCCAATACTAAAGAACCAGAGACGGTAGTTTCCTGGCGCTATTACCTGTGTGATGCCTCTTTTCTGGTGGCAGTTCAATCCCAATCGGATTTAATAGATCGCCTTGCAAATGCAGTAAATAATCCAATCTGGCCAATTTATTTGGGGCGCAAGTCCTGTCCGCCAGCTCGTCCGGTTTATGAAGGGGTAGGGCAGTTTGGGGATTTAGAAAGTGCATTGGCAGCGCAACCGCTGTACCAGCGGCAACCCAGCGGAATGGTAGCTATACGTACAGTTCTGGAAACTAACCCCGGAGAGGGTGCGCGCCGCAGGGACGAAATCAATTCCAACAAGATGCGGACTTTTCTGCCACGCTATACCGTGGAAATGCCGATGCTGATCGAAAACCAAGCAGAGGAGTTGTAATATGTACCTCTCCCGTATGACGTTGAATCAGAGTCGATTAGCGATGAACTGGGTTTCCAACCCTTACCGAGTCCACCAGCGGCTGATGATGGCCTCTGACAAAGATCCCCGATTACTTTTCCGGATTGAAGACCAACAAACACCCATCCGGATTTTGGCTCAAACGTGGCGGGAACCGGATTGGTCAGCGGCTTTTAAGAGTTTCGATGTTCTCTCAATGACGGTTGAATGTAAACTTTTTGACCCTTTGCTGGCGACTGGTGCAGCCTATCACTTCCGGCTTTTGGCTAATCCGACCATAAAAAAGTCTCACTCGGGCGATGGGCAAGGCAAAAGAATTGGCTTGCTCAAAGATGAGGCCCAGCTTGCCTGGTTAAGCCGTAAACTCAATGCGGCCGGTGCCCAAATCCTTACCTGCCAGGTGAACAGAAATGAGATACAGCGCCTGGAAAAGAACCCGCGCAAAGACGATGCCACTTTAACCCACCTATCAGTCCTTTTTGAAGGGGTCCTTATCGTTCAATATCCTCCTCAATTGGTCGCGAGTATAAAAAAGGGGATTGGTTCGGCCAAAGGGTTCGGCTTTGGGCTTCTCTCGCTAGCCCGGGCTGATTAAACTCTAAATATTTGATCATTGGAACCTTAACAACCAAATATTACGGTTCAAAAGTAAAAAAAGAAAGAGGGCAGAAATGCAAGATCTTCATCAACTACCCAAACTCCGTGACAGCCTGAGTTACCTGTACGTTGAACACGCGGTCATCGAACGGCAGGACGGTGCGGTTCTCTTTATGCAGGAGACTGGCCGTACTGCCGTTCCGGCCGCCAGTCTTACCCTTCTTCTGCTAGGCCCGGGGACTACAATAACTCATGCCGCAATCGGCTTGCTGGCAGAAAGCGGTTGCAGCATCCTGTGGATTGGCGAGGACATGCAGAAATTCTATGCGCAAGGGTTGGGAGAAACTCGGCGGGCATATCACTTACTTCGCCAGGCTGAAATGGTGTCAGATTCAGATAAACGAATGAACGTGGTGATAAAAATGTACGCAATGCGCTTTGGATACGAGTTGCCAACGGATCTGAGTTTAGAGCAAATTAGAGGGATGGAAGGCGCACGCGTCCGCACTGCATACTCTACCTTAAGCCGAAAATTCGGGATTAGCTGGCAAGGCCGACGATATGACCGTGGCAGTTGGTCGAATACTGATCCCGTGAATCGGGCGCTCTCTGCAGCGAATGCGGTGTTAAATGGAATCTGCCATGCAGCCATTGTCTCTGGGGGATATTCACCCGCACTCGGGTTCCTCCATACTGGCAAGCAGCTTTCATTTGTATATGACATTGCTGACCTGTATAAAACTGAGATTACAGTCCCAATTGCCTTTCAAATAGCAGCAGAAGGTCCTCACGATATCGAAATAAGGACGCGGACTGCCTGCCGTGAGACCTTTCGTGAACAGAAGCTGTTGGAGCGAATTCTTCCCGATATCGACCGGTTGCTCGATATTTCTGAAAAGGAAGACTTGGCCGGGGATGATGATCCAGCTTGTCCTGAACCGTGGTGGCAGCCGGTTGAAATAGCGCAGGAGGAAAAGAAATGGTAATTATGATTCTTGAAAAAGTTCCTGCTTCGGTACGGGGCGAGCTCTCACGCTGGCTATTCCAGGTGCGAACCGGGGTATATGTAGGCCATGTCTCAGCGCGGGTCCGAGACAAATTATGGGAAAAATGTGTCGAAAAACGCCGCGCCGGAAGCATTTTTCAAGCCTGGAGTACAAACAATGAGCAGCACTTTACTATGCGGTTGGAAGGCGATAACGACCGTGAAATCGTAGATTGCGAGGGGCTTCAATTGGTGTTGGTAAAGAAGGAGAGCTTAACCAGACCGCAAAAGAAGCGTATTCGCAAATAATTTTTTTTGTTAACTAAGAGTATTCCCCACGCACGTGGGGGTGAACCGGCTTGCCAGGCAAAAATACCGATCACAATAAAGTATTCCCCACGCACGTGGGGGTGAACCGTGTTTTACCCGGATTGATAAATGAGGGAATGTGTATTCCCCACGCACGTGGGGGTGAACCGTATGCTCAATGCGGTCAACGATAAAGAGGTTGGTATTCCCCACGCACGTGGGGGTGAACCGCGGCCGAATTGTTACAAAATATGGGATATTCGTATTCCCCACGCACGTGGGGGTGAACCGTGTACTCACCGGCCAGCTCACGCTTGGCGCTGGTATTCCCCACGCACGTGGGGGTGAACCGCTGGCTGAGGACTTCGTGCGGCACGCGATGGGTATTCCCCACGCACGTGGGGGTGAACCGACGGCGGGGCGGTTCCGGCTGGTGGGGGTGCGTATTCCCCACGCACGTGGGGGTGAACCGTTGCCGCCCAACACGCGCAGTCCATAGCCCGTGTATTCCCCACGCACGTGGGGGTGAACCGAGAATGATCGCATCGCGCTAACCAATGGATCTGTATTCCCCACGCACGTGGGGGTGAACCGTGCTGCGGGTTTTGGCGTCGGTGCGCAGCAGCGTATTCCCCACGCACGTGGGGGTGAACCGGATATTTTGAAATTATTAGGAGCGCGGCCAGTGTATTCCCCACGCACGTGGGGGTGAACCGTAGTAGGCACAACTGAAACGACCAGCCAGATCGTATTCCCCACGCACGTGGGGGTGAACCGTTTTTGCCGCAATTGGGAACTTGGCAATCCGCGTATTCCCCACGCACGTGGGGGTGAACCGTTGGTTAAAGCGATGGGGGCCGCAAAGGATGGGTATTCCCCACGCACGTGGGGGTGAACCGTTTACGGGTATCCCGCGGGTATATTTCCCCTCGTATTCCCCACGCACGTGGGGGTGAACCGAAATTCCGGCCAATGACTGAGAGCATGAGCAAGTATTCCCCACGCACGTGGGGGTGAACCGGTATCAGGGAAAAACCTATGCAATTGAGAGGGGTATTCCCCACGCACGTGGGGGTGAACCGTGAGGGTATCATGTTGACTAAAGATAAAGAAAGTATTCCCCACGCACGTGGGGGTGAACCGATGCTGCAAAACCTTACCGCGGCTGTCAATTCGTATTCCCCACGCACGTGGGGGTGAACCGGACACGCTATTTCCAATATATAAAGATAGTACGTATTCCCCACGCACGTGGGGGTGAACCGAACGCGATTATAAATTTAGCACTTGAGCCCGCGTATTCCCCACGCACGTGGGGGTGAACCGTGGATATTTCCGCGACCCCGACACCGGGGATTGTATTCCCCACGCACGTGGGGGTGAACCGTCGGGGTGATGTTCTGCATACGCGTCAATAAACGTATTCCCCACGCACGTGGGGGTGAACCGCCGGATTACAGCGCGTTTCCCTGCAGGACTGGGTATTCCCCACGCACGTGGGGGTGAACCGGATGGAATTGATAATATTTTCAAGGCGGGTACGTATTCCCCACGCACGTGGGGGTGAACCGTTGCGCCCAACCAAAAATTACTCGTACCGCCCGTATTCCCCACGCACGTGGGGGTGAACCGTGTTTTAGCTAACTGTCTGCTAATCTTATTACGTATTCCCCACGCACGTGGGGGTGAACCGTTGTAGATAGCAATACCTGGATTTACGATCAGGTATTCCCCACGCACGTGGGGGTGAACCGTAACAAGCTATTATCAGGTGAGGGTACATGATGTATTCCCCACGCACGTGGGGGTGAACCGATCAGCTAACTCGTTTTCTTGAGCGGTAACGTGTATTCCCCACGCACGTGGGGGTGAACCGTGTTTTAGCTAACTGTCTGCTAATCTTATTACGTATTCCCCACGCACGTGGGGGTGAACCGGTACATAAGTACCGGTATATGGTAATTATCGCGTATTCCCCACGCACGTGGGGGTGAACCGGTACTGCAAGATGATCGAAAGCTACTAATTTCGTATTCCCCACGCACGTGGGGGTGAACCGGTATCACTTAACCAATCCTTTATATTGGTATAGTATTCCCCACGCACGTGGGGGTGAACCGTGGCAACGACGTTTACAGTCTGCCGCCCCTGAGTATTCCCCACGCACGTGGGGGTGAACCGGTACATATCTACACCGGATGGATTATGAACGGGTATTCCCCACGCACGTGGGGGTGAACCGCCGTTCTATCGCCTCCGCTAACTCTACAACAGGTATTCCCCACGCACGTGGGGGTGAACCGGATATGCCGCCTCCAGGGTTTAGTTTTAACAGGTATTCCCCACGCACGTGGGGGTGAACCGAACGTCTGGATTATCCATAGGTTAACCTACTTGTATTCCCCACGCACGTGGGGGTGAACCGGATACCCATAAATCAACTTAGTCGATTACTTGGTATTCCCCACGCACGTGGGGGTGAACCGAGGGCGACACTAAACGAGCACGAGTAGTATTAGTATTCCCCACGCACGTGGGGGTGAACCGGTACATAAGTACCGGTATATGGTAATTATCGCGTATTCCCCACGCACGTGGGGGTGAACCGTAATCCTGAAAGCTGTAAATCATATTTTATATGTATTCCCCACGCACGTGGGGGTGAACCGGGGGTAGGATAACTCTATCTGGTCGCCTAAGTGTATTCCCCACGCACGTGGGGGTGAACCGATAAGCCTAGCGTCATCCTCCTGTTCACTACCGTATTCCCCACGCACGTGGGGGTGAACCGGGTAATGTTAGATACGGTCGATGGATGGGTTAGTATTCCCCACGCACGTGGGGGTGAACCTCAAGATAGCGCCGCTCTCGTGCCGGTTGCCGCGTATTCCCCACGCACGTGGGGGTGAACCGGTAGATGACCGGTGGCAAGTGTCCTAATTGTAGTATTCCCCACGCACGTGGGGGTGAACCGGCGAGGCAGCTTTCATCATATCATTTGTGCCGGCGTATTCCCCACGCACGTGGGGGTGAACCGTTACCCATGCCTGTTCCTGTTTAAGTAATCCAGTATTCCCCACGCACGTGGGGGTGAACCGCGGGTCAAGAAAAGCAACGTTGGGGGCGGTGGGTATTCCCCACGCACGTGGGGGTGAACCGCTGATCATCTGGCTTATAGTCAACGCTTATAAAGTATTCCCCACGCACGTGGGGGTGAACCGGATGCGACCAAGTTCCTAATGTAGTATCATAAAGTATTCCCCACGCACGTGGGGGTGAACCGGCGGCCGTGGCCGCCCTGGCCAGCGGGGATGCGTATTCCCCACGCACGTGGGGGTGAACCGCGCGTCCAGCG
>Ga0209212_1007491_pt1 | contig 12036 bp, 8 predicted proteins | sample RifGroC2_FD_183996 | JGI IMG/M metagenome (GOLD analysis project Ga0209212, IMG submission 183996) | Groundwater microbial communities from Rifle, Colorado, USA - Groundwater C2 (SPAdes) (version 2) | ecosystem: Environmental > Aquatic > Deep subsurface > Groundwater | place: Rifle, Colorado...
GGAATTATTCTGCGGATAAATTTGACGTTGATCCTTTTTTTTATGAAATGACTTCGACTGCGATGGAGGAATTTGTTTATGATGATGTAAATGATTATTACGCTTACATGCCTCATTATTTTAACGCTACCAATAGGATATTTAATTCTTTCAGATCGGGAACGACTGACGGATATGACATTGCTATCTGGAACATTTTTCTTCAAAATAAGTTTGGCTACGGTATAATTAAAAAACAGTGGGAATTATTACCCAACACGAGCGCATTAGCAGCAATTCAATCAAGCCTTACAGATGAGAATACTTCCTTCGGTCAGGAGCTAAATGAATTCGGGATATGGACATTTTTCACTAAATACCGTGCAATGCCCGGAAAGTATTTTGAAGAGGCTGCAGATTATCCGCTTGTTCGATTGTCTATAACAGGTTATACCCCAAATAGTCCTGTGTCAATTACTAACATAAAAGCTACATCAAATAATTTTTTAGCTTTTATTAATTCTTCTGTTACGCCGAGGGATACTTTGGTAGTGATCATTACAAACTCGGATTATGCAACTGCAATTGACAGCGCTTCCAAGAATTTTAATTTTGAATATACGCTTGCATCAGATTCGAGTGAAGGAAGTGTGATGCTGACAAATAATTATTTTGCCAAGTTTAGTGTTGACCAACCGAATTTCTGGTCGGTTTCAGAAGTATTGAATAACCAGGTCGTACGACAAAATGGAACTATAATCATAATAATTCCCGCAAGCGAAGAGTTATTCGCTTATCCTAATCCTTTCTATTACAATAAAATTTATAACAACGATTGTAACTGTATTAAAATTGCCGCCGATTCGAAAGGAGAAGCCGATGCGAATTTTAATGTCTACACGCCTGCAATGGAACTGGTTTACTCGGCAACAATTCCTTTTGATATAACGGGAAAAATTCTTAAGTGGGATATAAGAAAAGTTCTAAATACAAAACTTGCATCCGGCGTGTACATATATGTTACTAAAATCGGGAGTGAAACTTCAGCAGGCAAACTGGTAATTTTTAATGAGTGAATATTCTCTCGTTGCTGAATCCGTTAACAAAACTTTTGGCAGAAGATTAATCTTCAGAGATATAAATTTTAAATTAAACTCCTCAACAATTTTTGGAATTTCCGGTCCCAACGGTTCAGGTAAATCTACTCTTGTAAAAATAATCGCAAATATAATTTCCCCTTCATCTGGTAAGCTTGTTCATAGCATTAACGGAACAGAAATAAAACCGGAAAAGCTTCACAATTATATCGGACTTGTTTCACCTTATCTTGTTTTGTATGATGAATTCACAGCTTATGAAAATCTTAACTACTTTTCCGAAATAAGGGGAATTTCTTTTGATAAAGAAAAAGTTGATGAGCTGTTAAATAAATTTCTTCTCTTTAATCGCAAAGATGATCTTGTAAAAACATATTCATCGGGAATGAAACAGAGATTGAAATTCATTTTTGCTTTAATGCACTCGCCGCAATTAATAATTTTAGATGAACCGACTTCGAATTTAGATGATGAAGGAAAGGAAGTCGTTTACGAACTTGTAAAAGAAGAAGGAAGCAGGAATGTAGTGATCGTAGCTTCGAATGAGAAAACCGATTTAAATTTGTGTACTAACAAAATAGATTTGAACGATTACAAAGTATGAAAAAATCCAATAGAACACAGATGACACCGATAACACGGATTCGCACTGGTTTTAAATCCGTACAAATCTGTGTGATCCGTGTAATCAGTGTTCTATAAAGAAAATGAAATCATTAGCATTATTTAAAAAAGACTTAAACTCCGAACTGCGAACACGCTATGCTATTAATGCACTTGCGATGTTCATTATTGTAACTTTGAGCATAATTCTTTTTTCAATTGGTAATGAAAGAATAAGTCAAAGCTTAACAGGTGGCTTATTCTGGGTTGTAATATTCTTTACTTCTATGTCGGGCTTATCGAGAGTATTTGTTAGTGAGGAAGAGAGGGGAACTTCACTTACACTTCAATTAATTGCAGCACCATCGACTGTATTTTCAGGGAAGCTTCTTTTTAATCTCATTTTGGTTTTTGCAATGAATACCATAATTGCCATTCTTTATTCCGCTCTTTTTGAAGCTTTTGTTCTTAGGAATTTTGCTCTTTTTTTGGTTTCATTCATACTTGGGAATATTGGGTTAGCCTTTGCATCAACTATAATTGCAGCTATTATTTCGAAAGCGGGTGCAAAAGGAACCTTGTATCCCGTGCTCTCTTTTCCGATCTTACTGCCTTTAATATTAACCTCCGTACAGTTAACTTTATTTGCAATGAATGGCACAAGCTTTGAAACCGCTAAGTTTGAATTAGCAATTGTTGTGTGTTATGATGTTATTATACTTACTGTATCCTATATGCTTTTCGATTTTATCTGGAAAGAATAGTAATTTTAAGCACTTAATCCATTAGTAATTAAATGATCTGGAAAATATTTTTATTTCTGCTTCTCTGCTTTGTCTCAATAGCTGGAATATCGTTTCCCATTGTAGAGAATCCCCAGGCGTGGTATGAATTTCCTTTTATAAAAGGACTTGAAGAAAATGCAAAAATAATTTTCTTTCATGTTCCTACTGCCTGGCTTACAGTAATTGCTTTTCTTATGACGGCTGTTTACAGCGTTCAATATTTAAGAAAGAAAAATCTCGATGACGATGCAAAATCTTATGCGGCTGCACAATTAGGAATTATATTCTGCATTCTTGCTACTGTTACTGGTGCAGTGTGGGCCAAATTTGCATGGGGTTCTTTCTGGAGCTGGGACCCAAGGCAAACAAGTATATTTGTATTGCTCTTAATTTACGGAGCCTGGTTTGCATTAAGGTCCTCGATTGAATCTGAAGAAAAGCGCGCAACGCTTTCTTCGGTTTATGCAATTATAGCTTTTGTAACAGTTCCGTTTTTTATTTTTATAATGCCGAGGATAATGACCGGACTACATCCCGGTTCTGCAGATGACACAAACGCAGGTCCCGTAATTAATTTTAAGATGAATGGAAATATGCAATTGATTTTCTTTTTATCGTTGATCGGGTTTACAATACTTTACTTCTGGATGTGGAGGCTTGGTTACAAATCAATTATTTACAGGGATAAACTTAACAGACAACTTATAATCCCGACAAGGTCGGGACAGGGAGGTTAATTTGGAATTTTTACAGGAGAATGCGATCTACATTGTAATGATTATTGTTTTAATTGTCTGGGCTGGCGTTTTCCTTTATTTGTGGAACTTAGACAAAAGACTTAAGAATATTGAAAAAGAAGTTGGAGATAAAAAATGAAGAACAAATATGTTTTTGGTGGATTTATTATTGTAGTCTTTCTCGGTTTACTTGGATATCTTTTAACTCAAAGCAATATTAAATACGAGGAAGATTTTACCAAAGTAAAAGAAGAAACAAAAATGGTAAAAGCAACGGGTCAGTGGGTTAAAGAAAAATATTATGAAATAAATAAAAAGGATAAAACGTTCAGCTTTTACCTTGCAGATGCAAAAGGCGTTGAAATGAAAGTCTTGTATAACGGAACAATACCGAATAATTTTGAATCTGCAGTGAGTGTTGTTGTAACCGGAGAATACCGCAATGGATATTTTCATGCAAAAGATATTCTAACTAAATGCCCGAGCAAGTATGAAGAGCAATATGAAGAGGAAAAGACAAAAACCTCCAGCATTTAGCAAAGTGCATAGAGCAGGGGGCATAGTGAATGAGTAAATTTAGATTTCAGGATTTGGAAATATGGTTAATAGCTACTGAAATATCAGGTATGAAGAACAATATGAAGAGCAAAAGGTTAAAACGTCCGGAATCTGATGGATGATGTGTGATGGTTGATGGAAGATGGATGAGTTTGACTTTTGATATAAACAATTGAATGACGGCGTAGCTTAATGACAATAAATGACTGATAGTGTTGAGAAAATAAATCGTAAATCTGTAATCGTAAATCATAATTAAGCAGTAAGTAACGAGGAATAAATGATAGGAAGTATAGTTTTAACAATAGCGTTGGCTTGCAGTATTTTTACGATGGTGATGTATTTTCTTAGTTACAGGGGATATAGAAATACACTTAACTATGGGCGGATCGGTTACCATGTAATGGCGATGCTTGTAATTGTTGCATCAACATTGTTGTGGCATGCAATTCTTACTCATTCCTACGAATACAAATATGTTTACAGCTACAGCCAGGATTCACTAAAGACGGGATTTCTTATTGCCTCTTTCTGGGGAGGACAGGAAGGAAGTTTTATGCTTTGGCTGCTTCTTACTTCGATAGTAGGAATTATTCTGCAGTCTTATACATCAAAGAGAGGCGATCTTGAACAAAGAACGATGACTATATTTACTCTTGCCACAACATTTTTGTTGATAATGGTTTCGCCATTGTTCAAAAATCCATTTGCTTACATCTGGGAAGAGCCGATTTTCTTAAATATAAAAACAATTAACCAGGCTATGCTTGGAATGCCTTTGCTACAGAATTTTATTTTTAGCGATAATTCAAGCGGAGAAAGTTTCGTAAAAATGAGCAGTGAACTTTATACTGTTCTTTCTTCAGCAGGTATCTCGGTTCATAATTTTATAATTGACGGGAAGGGTCTTAATCCACAACTTCTGAATTTCTGGATGCAGATACATCCGCCAATTCTCTTTACAGGTTTTTCAATGTCGACAGTTCCTTTTTCATTTGCAATTGCGGCGATGCTTAAAAATGATTACAAGGATTGGATAAAGCAGGCATTTCCCTGGGTTCTTGCCGGTGCGGGAATACTTGGTCTCGGCATTATGCTCGGCGGTTACTGGGCTTACGAAATGCTCGGATGGGGCGGTTACTGGGCATGGGATCCTGTTGAAAATTCAAGTTTGATTCCATGGCTTGTTGGTGTTGCATCAATTCATACTTTACTGGTTCAGAGAAGAAGCCAGGCAAAAGGCGGTATCGGCAGGTATGCGAAAACAAATTTAATCCTCTGCTTGATGACTTACATCCTTGTTCTTTACAGCACTTTTTTAACAAGAAGCGGAGTTCTTGGAGATGCCTCCGTTCATTCTTTTGTTGACCCGGGAATGGTAGTATATCTCTTTCTGGTAATCTTTATAGGAACTTTTATTATTCTCGGTTTCGGTATGTTGATTTACAGGTGGAAAACCTTGACTGAAGAAACTCCCACCGATGAGGGATTGCTTTCACGTGATCTTGCATTATTTACTGCTGCAATTGTTTTAAGTGCTTCAGCTATTATAGTACTTGTAGGAACATCAGCCCCTTTGTTCGGTCATGCGGTTGATACTTTTTTTTACAACGAAATGCATGCACCCCTTGCGATAATAATCGGGTTATTAAATGGTCTCAGCCTTCTTCTTAAATGGAAAACAACAAAGAAGGAGGAGATTATTAAAAAATCTGTGTTCTCTGTTGCGGCATCCATCATTCTTGCAATCCTTATTGTATTGTTTGGCGGTATAACGGATATAATGATGATCATACTTGCATTCTCGGCTGCATTTTCTTTCTTTGTAAATGCTGAAATTGCTGTTAAAATTGTTCGTGGAAACATGAAAATGCTAGGTGCTTACGTTGCACATATCGGGATTGCCTTGTTCATTCTCGGTGTAATAGGTTCCGCTGCCTACAGTACAGAGGAAGATATTGATCTTGTAAAGAACGAGCCTAAAGAGGCATTCGGTTACCAATTGGTTTTTACCGGCTTCCAGCCGATAGAAAATAATACTAAGTATGCTTTCAATATTGATATTAAAAAAGGAGACAAAGTTTATTCAGTTTCTCCTGTAATGTACATAAGTGAATTTAATAATGGTTTGATGAGAGAGCCCGCTATTCTTACCACGCTTACAAGAGATATTTATGTCTCTCCACTGGGATATGAAGACCAATCTCAATCCCAGGTTCAGGGAGAAACTGTAAACCTGGAACTTGGTGATTCAAAGGAAATTGACGGTGTAAAAATTGAATATAAAGATTTTGACAAGCCCGAAATGAGTGTAATGATGGGCGGAGGTGATTTCCAAATGGGGACCAAATTAGTCATTACTAAAGATGGTAAGTCATACAACGCCGAACCTTTAATTAAAAAGGAAGGTAAAGATTTTAAATACATTCCGGATCAGGTAGAAGCGGTAAATTTTAAAATTGAGTTAAAAAAAATTGATCCGGTAACTCAGCAGGCAGAGTTTGTTGTATCTAAGATTGCCGGAGATAATTCTTCTGAACAACCCAGGGAAGTTCTCTCTGTATCTGCAAGCATCAAACCTTTTATAAGTTTTGTCTGGGTCGGAGTTGTTATTATGGTTTTCGGTTTCTTTGTTGCAGTTGCAAGAAGGTTACCCGAATCTCTTAAAAGAAATTAATTTCTACATTATATTTTTGTTAATGGTGCCCGATTTGTTCGGGCATTTTATTTTAAAGTTTACGGCATTGCCACTATTGCCAACAGTTGAAATCCTTAACTTTGAAAACAGATCCTGAAAGATCTTGAGTCTAATGGAGAAATATTTTTTTCCAAAATAAGACAACACTCCGGTAAAAATTACCATAATACTTTTCTTTTTTTTGACATTCTGTTAGAGACAATCCAAGTAAAGTCTCAACAGATTTTAACTGGTAATCATGAATGAAGTAGTGAAGTAAATATGTAATATTTGATTTAAGAATAGGCATCCAGCTTAATTTTTGGCACATATATAAAGCTTTGAAATGGCACTGAAAATGAAGTATTGGGGGTGCTGTCCCATTATCTTGTGATAAGAAAAGAGTAAGAGACAGGCAGGAATTAAGAATATTATTATTAAAGATCGCTAAAGTGGAGGCAGAATGGAGCTTCGAAAAATTGCTTTTCTTGAAACATATACCCTCGAAAACGATGCAGGTATAATGGGTGCAATACTGGTAACGGATGCAGAAACAAAACCATTGGAGTTTAGAGTTACTGCGCCAATTAAGCCCACAAATTTTCAAAAGACTCTTTATGGAGATGTTCTTTTAGAACACGTTCTAACCGAACTGGTTTCAGTTCCTCTTTTAAATGCTATTAATGAAGAGATTGATCTTATTCTTGTGAGAGATTCTTTGTTTATGGGCGCAAATGAGAAACAGGGAATTAGAGTTGTTAGAGTTTTAAATGAAGATGAAGGACGTCAAAGAACTGATAAGTCGGTTCAGGAGCTTGCTTCTTCAAACGGAAGCCCCAAGCTATTTGTTGAAACATCAAAGAAATTTGAACCGGAGTTGGCTGAAATAAAAACGAAATTAAGTCCAATTGCCGAGCACAGAAATCTTATAGAACCGTTTGACAGACTTAAAGCTGCTTGCGAGCAAGTGCATCTTCAAAAGACAGGCGAATAAGTCTCTCCCACGGGACGGATAAAGTGAATGTACAAACTAATCAGGAAAAAGCTTGCAAAGTCTGTTTCAAACATTCAGGCTTCCGAAGATTTTGAGTGGAGGAAATGGCTCAAAGAACCTTCACTGCAGGAAGAAAAAATCGAAGGCTTTGTAGCTTCCCTCGAAGACACAGATCATCTGAACCAGTGGTTGGAAAAACCATCTTATGAGAAAAGACAAGTCATTCTTCAGGAAGTTGTTGTACTACCCGAGCTAAAAGATTTTTCTTCAAGAAAAACAAAGACTAATTTAGTTTTTTTTGGATTCGGTTCTCCCGATGTAAAAAAATTTAAGCCTGAAGAATACGAGACTGACTACAAACATAAACCTCAAGAAATAAAATTCCGCAATAAATCTATAAATGTTAAAAGTATAGATTGCGAAATTCCCAACTCAATGTTTAAGAACCAACCGTGGGAATTAAAACCTGAAATAATTAAGATTGATCTGCTAAATGCGGATATGTTTTCAATTGAAAAGAACAGGGATAATATTATAAACGTCGAACTTGCTGCAATTGCTGTCCCGCCTAAAATTTATAAGGACAAAATTCTCAGTTTGAGTAAGATTAAACAAACGAGGATTTATTTTCTTAAGAATATAAATGTAAAACAGGCTAAACTTTTAGGAAACTTAGCAAATATTTTTGTTCAGCCTGATGTATTTGAATCTAATTTAAATATTCTGGGTATGAAACAGGAAACAATAGAAGAACAAATCCCGGAAGCAGATTCTATTGAAGATACCGTATCCAATATAAATATTGTAGAGAAAATATCTTCAATTGAAGAAGTTTATGTTGAAACAGAGCAGGTACCAAATGTAAATATAATAGATGAGTTAGCAATTAATAATGAGGAACAATCTGAAGATAATATCGAGCAGGAGAATGAAGATGATATTAATTATGAAAATGTTTTCGAATCTCTTTATAATTTTCAGAAAGAGGGAGCCGAATTCCTTTTAGAACATAAACGTGCATTATTATCAGACGAGCTTGGGCTTGGAAAAACGGTTCAGGCGGTTTCTACATTAAAAAATTTATTTGAAAGCGGTAGGATTAAATCCGCCTTAATTATTTGCACATCTGATCGAATAGGTAGTGTGGGAAGACTTGAAGGTCACGTAGATGGCTGGATTGGGCATCTTCACAAAAGAGTCCCTGAACTTAATGTTGTTCATCTGAGTGGAAGTATACAGGAAAGAAAAAAGAAATGGCAAAGTGCCCCGGATATTTTAATATCTACTTATGATAATTTCTTTTTTGATATAGTAGAGAATGTAGCCGGCTCAAAAGAACTAAAACATTTTAATTGCCTGGTATTAGATGAAGTACAATTTTTATTTAATCGAAAGTTTGACGGGGACAAATTTCTCAAATCGATGAACCCGAAATATATAATGGCATTAAGCAGTATTCCCAACGAAAATGTTAAAAATAATCTGGATTTAATATTTAAAAATAAGTTTTCAATAAAAAGTTACTTGAGAAGATCTAAAAAAGATGTTGTTAAAGAAACTCCCGGAGTGGTCTGGCAGAATAAATGGTTGGAAATGGATGAAGATCAGGCGGTGGAATATGACGATGCTTTTATTTCTGCTAAAGAGAAAGTAAGCTGGTTACTGGAATCAGGAAATCCGCTTAGGTTTAATGCAAACATTTTTACAATTCTTCATCAGCTCAAGCAAATATGTAATTTTTCTGCAAACAGTATAAAAAGTCCTAAGACAGAATTACTTACGCGGCAAATTGAATTTATTGCAAAGAATAATAAAAAGGTCGTAGTTTTTTCTCAGTATGACAAAGCAGGGACAAAAAAAATTGAGGAGATATTAAATAAAAGTGGAATCAAGTATCTGTCTTATGCCCCCGGCATGTCAACGAAAGAGATGGAAAGCACCACAAAAAATTTTATAAGTAAATCTTCAATAACGGCAATGATTGTTGGGGTTAAGCCGGGAAGAATGAAGATAGCTTCAACGGAAATTCCTTATGTTATTCATTTTGATCTATGGTGGAATCCTGCTTCTTTATGGCAAACTGAAACTGTATTGAGATCTGCCAGAAGTGCATTGTTAAGTGAAAATCTTAGTGTTTACAGCTATTTGATGAAGGGAACAATAGAGGAAAGGATAAATAATCTTCTCTTTCGTAAAGGTCTTTTGAATAAGAATGTTATGGAAAACATTGCTGCAGACACAATTGCCGAAATGGTAGCAAACGAAGAATGGCTTGAAGTATTCGATATGCCTGACAATAAATTTAAAAACATGTATGAAGCTGCACTTCAGGAAATATGGACTAAAATAGAGAATTATTCCGAAGCAGAATTGATGGAGAAAGGAAAAAATCTCTTTACAAAACTTGGTTACCGTAATTTGGACTTAGCAGAAAACAATAATGGCGGTTACTTTGATATGAGGGGAATAATTAAAAAAGTAAATTACGATCAGCAGATGAATGCAAGATTTGTGTTTAATGATTATCTTGAGAGTGAAGAAATTAAAAACCATTTGACTGAGCTTAGAGAGAAAACAAATAATGGCAAAGTTTTTTTGATTTCAAAAGGTACTTTTGAAATGACAGAACTTATTTTACCTAATGCTACTTTGATAGATCACAAATTGCTCGCCAATTATTTTTATCAATTCAGGGTGATGTAATAATTCTTTCTTTCGACTTAGTCTAATTTTGATGTGTGTTGCAAAATTATTGACAAAACCAGAGGACAGCCTTATACCCAATAATGCTTCTTTAAAAATGCTTCAGGCTTGACAAAAACTGGCATACTCTTTATGTTTGAAAGCCTTCTTGTGAAGGTATTTTTTATGTGATTCCGCGATAGCTCAATGGTGGAGCATCCGGCTGTTAACCGGAGGGTTGCAGGTTCGAGTCCTGCTCGCGGAGCTTTTATAATTACCCCCACTTTTTACCTGTCGGTCGTTAAAGAAAAACTTATAGTTGTTTTAAACTTTTTTAGGCAGTAATTGGAATAATTTGTTAAATGTGCTTGACAACGGAGCCAAAATAATTTAATTTTGCAAACGTTTGCGGGAACGTTTGCAAAATGAAGCAAATAACTATTAAAAATATTGCCTCTAAAGTGAATTTATCTGTTTCTACAGTCTCACGGGCTTTAAATGATCATCCTGATATTCATACTAAAACAAAAAAATTAGTAAGAGAAGCTGCAAGTGAGCTTGGCTATAATCCGAATATTATAGCGCGGAACCTTAAATCCAGCCGTTCAAATCAAATTGGAGTCATTGTTCCCGAAATCAGGCATGACTTTTTTGCTAATGCTATTAGCGGAATCGAAGAAGTTGCCTATCAAAATGGATACACTATAATCATAGCTCAATCCAACGAGCAGCAGGAACGTGAAATAATAAACCTGGATTCAATGTACCTTCATAGAGTTGCAGGGATCATTGTTTCAATCTCACAAACAACGACAAGCAGCAATCATTTTAAGAGACTCCTTGATAAGGGAGTTAAAATGGTTTTTTTCGATCGGGTTTGTAATGACTTAAAAACTCCCAGGATTCATATTGATGATATGGAGAGTTCATACGAAGTAGTAAAATACCTTCTGGGAAAAGGCTATAGTAAGGTAGTCCATTTTGCCGGTCCGCAATCACTCGATATTTGCAAAAACAGACAACTCGGTTATGAGAAAGCTCTCAAAGATTTAAGGACTGATTACGAACCTCTGATTTTTGAGGGAGGTATGCATGAGAGTGATGGGTATAAACACGTAACGGATTTAATAAATAGTGGAATCAGTTCATGTGCAATCTTTGCGGTTAATGATCCTGTTGCAGTTGGAGCGATTAAACGGCTGAAAGAATTAAACATTAAAGTACCAGACCAAATCGGGATTGTAGGATTCTCAAACAACCCGATTACAGAAATGATCAGCCCCTCACTTACAACAGTTGATCAACATTCATTCGAAATGGGCAGGCAAGCCGCCGAGATTTTAATTGACGAAATAGAAGGAAGGAATGACTTTAATTCCGAATTAGATATTAAACTTGATACAGAATTAATTATTAGAGAATCAACTTGATCTTTTTACATTTTTACCTGCAAACGTTTGCAGATTCAAACTATGATTTTTGAACACAGCCATAGAAGATTTAATCCGCTAACGGGTGAGTGGATTCTTGTTTCACCGCAGCGGACCCAAAGACCTTGGCAGGGAAAGGTAGAGCAGAATTCTCATCAGATAATTCCAGTATATAAAGATGATTGTTATTTATGTCCGAAAAACATGCGAGCTAATGGAGAAACTAATCCCGATTACTCTTCTACTTTTGTCTTTGATAATGACTTTAGTGCTCTAAAGAACGAACGCGTTGCATTGAATATTAATGGGTCTGAATTATTAAGAGCAAAATCAGAAAAAGGAGTATGCAGAGTAGTTTGCTTTTCACCTAAGCACAATTTAACTCTCGCCGAACTCGAATTAAAAGAAATTGTAAAAGTTATAAAAACCTGGCAGGATGAATATACATCCCTGGGAAGCAAGTCTTTTATTAATTACGTGCAGATATTTGAAAA
>Ga0209212_1007492_pt1 | contig 12035 bp, 8 predicted proteins | sample RifGroC2_FD_183996 | JGI IMG/M metagenome (GOLD analysis project Ga0209212, IMG submission 183996) | Groundwater microbial communities from Rifle, Colorado, USA - Groundwater C2 (SPAdes) (version 2) | ecosystem: Environmental > Aquatic > Deep subsurface > Groundwater | place: Rifle, Colorado...
ACCAAGAGCCCCAAGCAGTTCTTCGTGAGATATTTCCTTCATTCCATATTATGGTAGAATGATATTTGTATCCTATTTTTTTGGCAATTGTAGTAAAATCTGCACCAACACTTTGTTGACCATCCTTATTCTTGTCTAATGGAATATTAAGGCATAATCTTCCATCATCTTTTAACCATTCGAAACATCTGGATAACCATTTATGACTAAATTCTAAATATTTTTCATAAGTAATTTTATCATCATGAGAATTATACTTGATATCCACATTATAAGGTGGAGATGTAACTATTAAATCAACGCTATTTTTAGGGATTTTATCTGTTGAGAGTACATCTTCACATATTATTTTCAATTTTTTGTGGTTAAAAAAAATTCCTCCTTTCATGATTATAGTAGAATGGTCTTTGTTTATAAATCGTTCGTTTTCGTTAGCCCCGCCCCGCGTTTCGTTAGGCATTTAGAAATACTCCCCTATCTACGTTTAGCCACTAAAAATTATTGTGTAAAACGATGGTTATATGATCTTCTCAGAACTAAAAAACCGCTTACTTACACAGCGCCCATCCACAACCCTTACAAGAAACACACCCTTCCTCAATCTGTGTTTTACTTCCGCACTCCGGGCATATTTGATGTTTTGCTTTTCCGGTTATTTTTGTGTTTAAGTTTCCGGATTCAGCATCTTTCTCTTCTGTTTGTGGAAATTCTTCATTAAATTCTGGTTTTTTAATTTCTGTTATAGTTTCTGTTGCAGCTTCTTTAACTCCACTTCTTTGTTTTCCAGCAACCAAAACCTGTCCTTTAATAGAACTATCCCTAAATACAGTAACACCCTTGCATCCTAACTTGTAAGCTAGCATGTAGCTTTCCTTCATATGCTCGATAGTGGCATCAGCTGGAAAATTATTTGTTTTTGATATAGAGCTGTCAACCCATTTCTGCACAGAAGCTAACGCTCTTATATGATTTTCAGGAGTCATGCTGGTAGCAGTCACAAAAACTTTCTGCAATTCTAAAGGAAAATCCGCAAGGCCCTGGACAGAGCCATTATTTGAGCATATTTCCTCCATAAGCTCATCAGAGTACAATCCTTCTTTCTTCAAAGCTCCCTCAAAAGCAGGATCAATATAATAAAAGCTGCCTACTTTAACATTCTTCTCAAAAGCCAAAGAATAAACAGGCTCAATGCCAGAAGAGCAGCCAGCAATCATTGAAATGCTGCCAGTAGGAGCAATAACAGTTGTATAACTGTTCCTTATTCCATAAGTCTTGATATCCAAACTAACTTTATCCCAGTCAAAATCCCATTCATTTTTTAATTCAAAGCCGCGCACAGGTAATCTGCCATCTTTGTAAAAGCTCTTGTCAAAATAAGGTAATTTACCTCGAATTTTAGCCAGAGAAATGCTTTCAACTTTAGAATGATACTCAACAAACTGCATAATCTTCTCTATAAACTTTCTACCTTCGTCAGAATCATACGCTAACCGTAATTCATACAGCAAATCTCCCAAGCCCATAATCCCCAAGCCAATCTTTCTGGTTAACAAGCTCATTTCCTCAATCTGCTTTAATGGAAACTTATTGATATCAATAACATTATCCAATAACCGGACAGATTTATGTACTACCTCGCTTAAGCCATTCCAGTCATAATATACATTGCCATCAGAATCTTCTTTTGCAAAAGCCCATACATTAATCGAGCCTAAATTGCACGGCTCATTAGGGTATAAAAGTACCTCTCCACAATTATGCACTACAATACCATTTGCAATAAAAGAATGTGTTAAAGGCTCTGTAATATCATAAACATCTTCAATACCATTATATTCAATTTTATCCAACTTATCAGTGCCTTCTTTGGAATTAACAAATATTTCATCTTCTTTTGTCAACTTATTGGCTTCTTTCCAACCATCTGATGTTAATATTCTATGGTCGGGAGTACATTTTAATTGTAGTCCATTTTTTGTTATTAATTTTATTGTTTGTTTTTCCCCAGTTTTGAATGCTTTAAATTTTGAAGTGTATATCGATTGTCTCAATAACAAATCTCCACTCCGAACTATTCTTTCTACGGCAATCTTTATTCCACCATTTGTATGCTTTTCAGCTAATTCTTTAATTGACATCGAGCCGGACTTTGTCGAAACTAACGTATCTCCAGTAACGCAAGGATTAGTTGTCACAATAGGCCCTAATGATTTCAAAAAAGGATTATACTTGTTGCACGTATCAAAGAAAATAACTCCAGGTTCTGCAGATTCCCAAGCCTGGTACACAATCTTGTCAAACAGCATCCTTGGATTTACTGTCTTTACAACCTCTTTATTTCTGGGATTTATCAAAGGGTAAGGCTCATTCTTTTCATAATACTCCCAGAAATCTCCCATTATCAAAACAGATATGTTAAAGTTCCTCAAGCCTTTATTCCCGCTTTTAGACACAATAAACGCCTCAATATCAGGATGGTTGCTGTTCAATATCCCCATATTAGCCCCTCGCCTGATGCCTCCTTGCTTGACAACTTCAGTCATTGTGTCAAACATTCTCATAAATGACAATGGCCCGGAAGCAGCTCCTGAAGTGGATGAAACAAAATCTCCTTCGGGCCTTATTTTAGAAAAATTAAATCCAGTTCCTCCGCCGCTTTTATGGATAATAGCAGTGTACTTCAAAGTATCCATTATGCTTTCCATGCTGTCTTCTACCCCCAAAACAAAACAAGCCGAGCCCATTCCCAAAGCATTCCCAAAATTTGCTATTGCAGGAGTATTTGGCATGAACTTCTTTTCCACCATTAAATTATATAACTCTTCAATATTCCCTTCATATTTGTTAAAATAACCCTGCTCTAACAGCTCAAGCAATTGGCTCCATGAAACCATCATTTTGTTTTCCTTGTTATACCTTTCAAATATTCTCCGTAAGCCCTCAACATGATACTGATTCAGTTTATATTTTCCAATAGAAAATTCATTTTCATGTTCAGAAGCATCAAAATACTCAAGCTCAAAAGTTTTCTGCCCGGCATTTATATCATAAACTTTCTTATCATAAAAAATATCAGGAATAGCAGCATGAACAGCAACTCTTGTAAACAGCTCTTTTGGAGTCTCTGTTAATTTCCCTTTCTCATCTTTTTTCAGGTATCTTGACTTTAAAACACGCAAAGCATTAAGATCAAATCTTTTGTCAACCTCGTCTATATAGTCCTTATCCAGGACCTTCATCTTCTGTTCTCTTAACTCTGCTCTTTTCTGCCTGTACACAATATAAGCCTTGGCTGTTTTGGCATGCCCTGCTTCTATCAGCACCTTTTCAACCGTATCCTGCACATGCTCAACTGTTGGAATGCCTTCAACACGCTTAAGTTCCTCAGCAACATTATCTGCCAGCTTTCTCGCTTCATTAATATCTTTGCCTCCAACAGACCTTACAGCCTTGAAAATAGCGCTTGCTATCTTGTTTTCCTCAAATGCAACTATACTTCCGTCCCTTTTCTTTATCTCAGAAATCTTTTGCGCCATTTTACTGTATCTTTCTAAAAAGTTACTACTAACCCTAAACACTATAGGTAGTATACCACCCAGTTAACAAACACCATATATTGTGTTTTAGCAAATTTTTCAGAAACGAGCTTCTATTTAAAGTTTTTGGTTAATAAATAAATTTGTTCAATTTCATAATTAGTTTACACTTTAATAATTAGCCAAGATTTCTTTCAGTTTGGGTGATTTTATGACAAAACTAAACGAAAAAAAAGAAAGTGGATAATAAGTCATTTTAGAAGTGGCAGAAGTCCGACTTCAATAGCAAGGATACAGAAGATTAGCAGACAGAGAGTTTACACACTGTTTGCAGAGTACAAAAAAGAAGGCAATTTAGCGTACAAGCCTAAAAAGGCAGGACGACCTTCTCAGAAGATAAACTTACGTTTTGTTGAGAAAGTAATTTCCTTAAGGAAAGACACAGACTATGGAAGCCAAAAACTGCACTTTGTTCTTAAGAAACAAGGATTTAGTGTGGCACAACGGCAAATACAAAGAATTCTTGACGAAAATAAGCTCACAGAGCCTTGTGAGAAAAGAAGAGGGCAACGTAAGTATGTGCGCTATCAATGGCCAATCTCAAACTATATGTGGCATTGTGATTGGAGTCAGGACAAAGACAAATGGTATTTGTCTTTTATAGATGATAGAAGCAGAAAAATAATGGCTAGCGGAGAGTTTAGCAATGCAACTGAGGAAAATACAATTTTCCTCCTTTATCAGGCAATATTGACAAACGAAGTTTGCCCTTTTATTGTGTTAAGCGATAAAGGAACGCAGTTTTATAATAGCAAGAAGAATAAGAAAGGAGAGTTAACTCCTAGCCTATTTGAGCAGGAACTTACAGAGCTTGGCATAGATTTCTGGACTTCAAGAAGAAATCATCCGCAAACAAATGGCAAGGTGGAAAAATGGTTTGATACTATGAAGAAAAGAATGAAAAAACATCCTGAAGAAACCTTACATGAATTTGTAAAGTGGTATAATGAAGAGAGGATTCATCATGCTTTGGAGTACAAAACTCCAGAAGAAGTTTACAGAGAAAATCTGTAAACTAATTTCGGAATTGTAAACATATTTTGAAATTATACACTTTTATAGACGATACAACAAGCTGCAATTTCATAATTAGTTGACAAAATGCAAATCTGCGTGTAGGGGTGTCTGCTTTATAAAGTTTAAAAACAATCTATATACTGGAGAAGTGTCAATTAATTTCGGAATTATACAGTAATCTTATCGACAAAAGCCCAGAAAAACGTTGTTTTTCGCTGGGTTTTGGTTTTAGTGGGGTTGGTGCGAAAAATGGTGCTTGTGCGTAATTTGCCAAAGAAGCCAGCTCCGCAGGATTGTGCTATACGACCTGAGCAATATAAGGAATTGCGAAGTTGAGAGGCATGTTAAGGCTCCGCGCAAGCAAGGATTAGTTTTTCGCACCAACCCCTAATTTTCTAAAACTTTTTAAACATGCTATTCTTCCAATAATATACTATGGTTGATCCGGTAATTATGGGAACAATAGCTTTAGACTCATTAGAAACTCCTTTTGGCAAGGTTCAAAATGTGCTAGGCGGCTCAGCTTCTTATGCATCTATTGCAGCTTCCTTCTTTTCTAAGCCAGGAGTATTGTCAATTGTTGGAAAAGACTTCCCATGCGAACACATAAAATTTCTTAATGAAAGAGGGATAGACACTAAAGGCATAGCATTAGGTGAAAAAACATTCCGCTGGCAGGGCTTCTATGAATTTGATATGAACGAAGCAAAAACCCTAAGAACAGAGTTGAATGCTTTGGAATCCTATAAGGTGGAAGTTCCAGAAGAGTATAGAAATGCAAAATATGTTTTTCTTGCAAACATAGACCCAGAACTGCAGCTTGCAGCGCTTGCAAAGATAAAAAAGCCTGAACTTGTTGTCATGGATACAATGAACTTCTGGATTGAGCATAAAAAAAAGCAGCTTTTGGAAGCAATAAGCAAAGCAGATGTTATTGTGCTTAATGACGCTGAAGCCAGGCAGCTTTTTAACACTCCCAATCTGGTAAAAGCTGCGCATGGTGCTTTAAAATTACATTCTAAAGCGGTTATTATAAAAAAAGGTGAGCATGGCGCATTGTTATTCACAGACAGCAAGCATTTCAACGCGCCGGGTTACCCTTTGGAAAATATAAAAGATCCAACAGGCTGCGGAGATTGTTTTGGCGGGGCATTTACAGGCTATCTTGCCAAAACCCGGGATTTGAGCGAAGCCAATATGAGAAAAGCAGTTGTATATGGCAGCATAATAGCGTCCTACAATGCAGAAGATTTCGGCATAGAAAAACTGCGCACAATAAGCCACGAAGATATAGAACAAAGGTATAAAGAGTTTAAGGATATAAGGGAATTTTAGATGGAATTTATTTACAACAAAATATTTCTTAAGCATGACAAGAGCAAGCACCCTGAGAATTCTAAGAGGCTTGAGTATTTTGACAAGCATCTAAAAGAAACTAAGCTGGAAAATGGAGAGAAATATCTTAATTTAATCTACAATAAGGATTATATCAAATCAATTAAAGAACATTCTAAACACGAATCGTATATTGATGTAGACACATACACAAATAATCATAGTTACGAAGCAGCTTGTTTTTCAGTGGCAGCAGCAATAAAAGCATCGCAAGAAAATAATTTTTCTCTAGCAAGGCCCCCCGGGCATCACGCGACCGCAAACAAAGCAATGGGTTTTTGTTTGTTCAACAACATTGCAATTGCTGCACAAAAATTAGTTAATGAAGGGAAAAAAGTTTTAATAATAGATTTTGACAGCCATCATGGCAATGGAACCCAAGATATTTTCTACAGCACAAATAAAGTTTTGTATTTATCAACACACCAATATCCTGCTTATCCGGGCACAGGCTGGGTTGAAGAAATGGGAGCAGATAAAGGAAAAGGTTATACTATTAACATTCCCCTCCCACCATGCACTGGCGATGATTTATTTTTAAGCATTTTAAATGAATTAATCCCTATAATAAAAAATGAATTTGATCCAGATGTTGTTGCAGTTTCAGCAGGCTTTGATGGCCATCACTCAGATCCCTTGCTGCAATTAGGCTTAACAACCAGTGCATTTTACGAAACTGGAAAATTACTAAGCAAAAATTTCAAAAACATTTTTGCCTGTTTGGAAGGTGGATATAACCTAGATTTTCTCCATAAAAATATACTTGACTTTGTTAATGGCATAAACCAAAAATCACAGCAGTTCAAAGAAAAATCAACAATTTCAGATAACGACGTCAAAAACGATTTTAGCATAAGAATGGAAATATTACGGGAAAATTTAAAGAATTATTGGAAGTTTAATGTCTAAACATGTCAATAAAAGAAAATATTTTAAAATTAAGAAATGAAATTCCCAGCAATGTAAACATTCTTGCAGCAGCTAAAACAAGAACTATAGCTCAAATTAAAGAAGCCATTGGCTCAGGAATAAAGCTTTTTGGAGAAAATTATGTGCAGGAAGCAGAAAAGAAATATGCAGCTATAAAAAAGAGCAGCAAGATTGAATTATATTTCATAGGCCATCTGCAAAAAAATAAGATAAACCGCGCTTTAAAGATTTTTGATGTCATAAACATTGACTCTTATGAAATTGCCTCTGCAATAGATAGAAAAGCCAATAAAAAAATTCCCATTCTAATAGAAATTAATATCTCCAATGAACGGCAAAAGCATGGCTGTAAACCTGAAGAATTAATCAATTTAATTAAAAAAGTATCAGAATTGAAAAATATCGAAGTTATTGGCTTAATGGCAATGGCCCCTTACTTTAAAGATGCAGAAAAAACAAGGACTTATTTTAAAAAAATGAAATCATTATTTGAAGGCATTAAAAAACTAAAACTAAACAGCATAAAAATGGATATTTTGTCATTAGGCATGTCTAATGACTATAAAATAGCAATACAAGAAGGCTCTAATCTGATAAGAATTGGCTCATTAATATTTAGTTAGATCTCCTCCTTTACATTAGCTGTTGTCACCATTGTATATGTCTGCCTTAGTCCCTTTTGCTCTTTTCTGAACTTTATTAGAAACTTGTTAAACTCTTCAACATTTCCAAATTTCAGTTTTAATAATAAATCATACTCTCCAGTTACGCCAAATATCTCTTTGATGCAGTCATTATTGATTATCTTGTCATTAATATACTCTGTTGTGCCCCCTTTTATCAGCATAAACACAATAAAATCCTGGCCTACAGCCTTATTGCTTAATTTTAATGTAAACTTTTCAATAATGCCTTCTTTAACCAGCTTTTTAATTCTCTCATGAACCGTGCTCGGCCTTATTCCGGTTTTTTTTGCTATATCCCTGATTGCTAACCTGGAATTCTGCTTTAAAATATTAATTATCAAATAATCCTTTTTGTCTGGCATTTTAAGAATGCTCCCTGAGGCATAGAATAACAAAAAAGTTAGGGGGTGTCTCAGGGAGCATCTTCAAAAATAAATTTGTCCAACTTGTTTATATATTTTTCCATTTTTGTCCAATTTTTTTAAAAATTTCCGGACAAATCTAATATAAATAGTAAGAAAAGTATATAAACTACCTCATATCTAATTTAGGCATAACTTGATTGGAGGGTAAAAATGGATGAAACTGAAAATTACAAGGTAAAGGATTTGTCGCTTGCTGATTTTGGAAGAAAAGAGATTGAAATTGCAGAAAAAGAAATGCCCGGGTTGATGGCAGTCAGGGAAAAATATTCAAAAACAAAACCGCTTAAAGGCGCGAAGATAACCGGAAGCCTGCACATGACAATCCAGACAGCAGTTCTTATAGAAACATTGGTTAATTTAGGCGCGCAGGTGCGATGGGCGTCATGCAACATCTACTCTACACAGGATCATGCAGCAGCTGCAATTGCAAAGAAAGGAGTTCCAGTATTTGCGTGGAAAGGAGAGACATTAAAGGATTACTGGTGGTGCACTAAAAAAGCCCTGGATTTTAATGGGAAAGGACCTAACCTGATTGTTGATGACGGCGGAGACGCGACTTTAATGGTCCACAAAGGCGTTGAAATAGAAAAAGATCCATCAATCTTAGAAAAAGATTACAGCAGCGAAAGCCAGGAATTCAGGGAGCTTATGGATTCCCTCAGGGAAAGTTATGCAGAAGACAAGGAAAAATGGACAAAAGCTGCAAAAGATATCAAGGGAGTCTCTGAAGAGACAACAACCGGAGTTCATAGATTATACCAGATGATGGAACAAAAGAAATTATTGTTCCCTGCAATAAATGTGAATGACTCTGTTACAAAATCAAAATTCGATAATCTTTATGGCTGCAGGGAAAGCCTTGCTGACGGAATTAAGCGCGGTACAGATGTAATGGTAGCCGGAAAAGTGGTAGTTATTTGCGGTTATGGCGATGTAGGAAAAGGATGCTGCCAGTCAATGAAAGGATTTGGAGCAAGAGTTATTGTGACAGAGATAGATCCTATATGCGCATTACAGGCGGCAATGGAAGGATATGAAGTTAAGACTGTAGAAGATGCTCTTAATGAAGCAGATATATTTGTAACAGCAACAGGCAACTGCGATATAATAACCATAGAGCATATGAAAAATATGAAAGATAACGCTATAGTCTGCAACATAGGGCATTTTGATAATGAAATACAGGTGGACAAGCTTGAGAAATATCCGGGCATCAAAGAAATCAACATAAAGCCGCAGGTTGATAAATTCATTTTCCCTGACAAACATTCAATAATCTTATTGTCCAGGGGAAGGCTTGTGAATCTTGGAAACGCAATGGGACATCCCTCTTTTGTTATGAGCAATTCCTTTACCAATCAGACTTTAGCGCAGATAGAATTATGGACAAAAAAGCATGAGCTTGGGGTATACACGCTGCCTAAAGAGCTTGATGAGGAAGTTGCCAGGCTGCACCTTGAAAAGATTGGTGTAAAATTGACAAAACTCACAAAAAAACAGGCAGATTACATTGGAGTTCCAGTTGGCGGGCCGTACAAGGCAGAGATTTACCGTTATTGACTTTTTATTTTTTTCTTATGTCATAAAATCAAATTAAAACAATTAACCCCATGTCTAGCGTATTATAATCTTTCATATACGGCTTCATTATCCTTTGGAATTTCTTTTAGTTTTTTTCCTGAGCTTATTGTAAAGAATCAAGCCAATAATTATTATTAATAAAGTTACCAGCCATCCCCATTTTTTCGCATTTCCAAATGGAGCGCCAACAACAGCTCCAGTAGGCCCGGTAGAAACAGCGCTTTCTTTGGTTTTCTCTTCTTTAGTTTCAATTACAAAACATGGCCCGCAAGGCCCTCCGCAATCAGTTCCTGTTTCACCCTGATTTCGTATTCCGTCGCTGCAAGTTGCTTTTTTCTCAGCTTTTGTTTCGCAAATTCTTTCCATTTCAGGTATGGTTTTCTGGGGGCATTCATTCAGGCTTGTAAATGCGCTTACATCAACCAGTTTGCACTCTCTTGCCTGCTTTCCGTTCTCACATTCAGCCCATGGAGTGCATTCCCAGTCTAATTTGCAGGTATACCTTCCAGTGCCTCCTCCACTTCCTCCTCCGCCACCGCCTCCTCCTGTTGTTCCTCCAGAAGATGGCTCTTGGACATCATTTACAGTTAAGGTTACATTATTTGAACTTGTCAAGTTTATTCCGTCAAATGCAAAAAATATGACATAACGCACCCCATTAAAATCTTGGTCTGGTGTCAAAGTAGCAACTCCTGTGTTGTTATCTACAGAAATAGCTATGTTGGACAAGTCAGTGAAGTTATAAGTCATATTATCATCATCTATGTCAACAAAACCATTGAGCAAATTGATTGTTGCAGATGTATCTTCATCCCATGGAACTATTTGCAGTGAGTTATTTAGCAATGGGGCTGCGTTTAAAACTGTGAAGTTTGTTGAATTTAAAGAAGTTCCATTAATAGATCCATCATTTGGAGTAATTTCACATGTGAGATTATCTCCTTTGGTATAATTGCCTACACTTAATGTTGTTAAATTGATTGCTGTTTCAATTAAGATATTATTTTTATACCATTTTGCAAAGTTTGAAACTGTATCCATGTCTAAATCTAATGTGCTCTGATTACTGCATGTTAATGTTCCGTTAAGCCTTTTATGCTCATCGTTTGAAGTTATCGATGGTATTGTGTGTATTGGAGCTGAGTTTTGAATTATTAAAGAAGTGCTATTGACAAAAGCGCTAAAATCAGTCCCATCAAGAACCCTTACGCTAAAACTCCAATTTTGGTTTTTTTTAGTATAGCTTGATGTTATTGTAGTATAATTAATTAACTCTGCAACTTCATGACTATTATTGTACCATAATATTTCATTGCTCTCCATAGTAGCATTATCAACATCACTAAATGCCCATCCTGCAATTAAAGTCCCGTTTGTCCTGTTTAAGAAATCTGTATTGTTTATTACAGTGCTTGTTACATTTGGAGCATCATTGACATTTGTTACAGTCAAAGTTACATTATTTGAGAAATTTATATCCTCGCTGTCATTAGCAATGAATATAACATAGTTTATTCCGTAGAAATCATGAGCAGGAGTCAAATTAACAATTCCTGTATCATTGTTTATTGATATCGATATATTTTCAACACCCATATAAGTATACTTTAAATTATCATTATTAGCATCAGAAAAATTGCCGCTTATATTAAAAGAGAATGAGGTGTCCTCTGGCCATGTAATATTCGACAAATTGGCAATTAATTGTGGGGGTTTGTTGTCTGCTGTGACTAATACATTTCTTATATCTATAGTTCCAGACTGACGTGAAAATCTAACGCTTCCTATTTGTGTTATGCCTGTACAGACATCTATGCTTGCTTGGGCAGTGCCGTCTATAAAAATTTTTGCGCTTGATGACGTCAAATTAAATATTACATCAAATCTATGGAAAGCGCTAAAGTCATTGCCTCCACAGCCATTGTCGCAAACAGGTGATAGTGTGCTAGTGTCAACACAATCTACTTTTTGAATTATATCACCAACTGTTCCTGCCTCGTCATCAATTCTAAACCTCAATAAAAAATTAGTGGAATTGCTTGGCATGTATATAACATCTAAGTTACCAGCACTGTTAGACCTGCCTTCAAATGTATGATTAATATTATCTTCTAATGTAAGGTTAGCACTTAAAGTAAGAGTACTATTTGGCGAGCCGCCTGAAAGTGTGAATTGTGCAGCCTGATCCAAGTATACTTTAGGAGAAGCATAAGATGTTAAAGCTAACAGAACTCCCATTAATACATAAATAAACAGTAGTCTATTATGATGAAGTTTGAGCATATGGTCCCACATTAAATTTATTACTATCTAATGATAACCTCTATTTAAAATTAATGGAAATTTTATTACACTCTTACAATTATAGAGCCTTGCATTTTATGGGTTAAGCCTGTATCAGCGTT
>Ga0209212_1007497_pt1 | contig 12031 bp, 8 predicted proteins | sample RifGroC2_FD_183996 | JGI IMG/M metagenome (GOLD analysis project Ga0209212, IMG submission 183996) | Groundwater microbial communities from Rifle, Colorado, USA - Groundwater C2 (SPAdes) (version 2) | ecosystem: Environmental > Aquatic > Deep subsurface > Groundwater | place: Rifle, Colorado...
GAATCGATTTCGAGCAGGGCAACCCGCTCGGCTTCAACACGACCGGCTACTTTGCGCGGAACAACGATAGCAACACCGACTGGACCCTGACGGGCTACTACACCAGCCAGATGAACAAGAACTGGCAGCTCAAGACGGGAATGGAATTCACCTACTACGATTTGAAGCACTTCAACGAGTCAAAGTCGATTCAGGCCAAAGACGACCGCACGTACAATCCGTATCAGGGAGCGCTCTATCTTCAGAGTAAGTTCGAGTTTGGAGGCCTCATCCTCAACGCAGGTTTGCGCTTCGATTTCTATAACCCCAACGATTCCGTTTACGTCAATCCGTTCAACCCCTTCAATTCTCCATCGGAAAAAACCAAGCTCTTTTCGCAGCTCAGTCCGAGATTGGGCATTGCCCACCCCATAGATGACCGAACGGTTCTTCACTTCTCGTACGGTCACTTCTTCCAGCGTGGTCGCTTTGCAGACTACGGAGAAGGATTGAGCGAAGAGAGCGCTCTCGGCAATCTCACGACGCTTGTGGACTCGTCCCGGTCGCCACTTGTTCTCGGTAACCGAGAGATGAAACCGCAAAAGACCGTCGCATTCGAGATCGGCATCGAACGCAACTTCGCGGATATTTTCGTGCTCGATGTCACCGGATACTACAAAGATATCACAAACACCATTCGGACGATGCAGGTCATTGATCGAGAGAACGATATCTCCTACACAACGAACGGAAACGGGGACTATGCCGATGTGAGGGGCATTGAGGTTTCCTTGCGCAAGCTTCCGTCTCATTACCTTTCCGGTTACGTCAACTTCAGCACAAAGCTGGGTGTGTTCGGTCGAAGCGGCGACCCCAAGAAAATCTTTCCTGATCGCGTCGACTATGGTCCAAGCGGCGACGTCATCGCCCACAACAACCCCCGACTGAAAGCGGCCGTCTACTTTCAGACGCCAAAGGATGCCGGGCTTGTCGGCGGCGCACTTGACGACATCCTGATCTCGCTCGAATACGTTGGCGTCTTCCCCAACAGAAATTTACGGCAGGACGTTTTTCGGTACAGCGACTCGTCCTTTACGGCCGCCAAACTTCGACGTGTGGATGAACGGGTCGACTTCAAGGTGAGCAAAGGATTCAGCTTCATGAGAAACAAATTGAACTTCACCCTGTTCTGCGAGGTCACGAATCTCCTGAACGAAAAGTGGATCAATTTCTCCGCCGTGGAACGGGCATCGTTGGCAGATCAAAAGGTGTTCGCCCAAAGCGATTTTGAGACTCTTCCGACGCGAGACGTAAACGGAGTGCCGCTTCTCGACATCGCGAAGTATCGAAATCTCCCCCGCTCCATCCTTTTCGGCTTGACCATGGAACTGCCGGAGTTTTGACGGCTCAGCGGGCGACCGATACTTCAAGCGTGGCGCCCCGCATTCGGTTCTGCCGCCATCGCAAGAACCTAAGTTTAGAGATTTCTGATGTTGCTGATGTCGGTTGTCCAGTTCATTAAGAGGGTTCTATCACATGAGAACATCATCTTCCCCCCTGCATGCAAGACTTCCGATCATTTGCCTCATGATGGGTTTCTCCGTATTCTGTTTCCGCGGAGAAGCGTTCGGTCAATCGAAAATTGAGAAGGAACACCAGCGAGGGAGGTTGTGGGAGACCGTTCGCAATGATGGCTGGGTCGGCAGCCTCGGCGCCTGGGATTTCCTCGTTGCGACCCCGCTCGGCTTGTTCCCCGGCTTCCCCGGCTATGTTCATCCGTTCGGGAACGAAAACGAAGCCGTGAATACGTTTTCGAATGCCAACATGCACAATTTCCGAAGCGGCGTGTGGATCGTTGTGAAGGATATGCAGATTGCCGGTGGACCACCCACGTACAATCCAATGGCTGCTCCGTATGAGGTGTACACGTCCGGGCTTCAGGAAGGTACGTATGGAGGAGCCAACGGGCTCCAGCCACTGACCTTGAGACAGAATTTTGTTGAGTCGCCAACGTTCGACCCTCGCCTGCCGGAAGAAATGACCGATGGATTCTGGTACACGAACACGGGTATTCGTGTCACCCGCCGGAGCTATGTGTGGAGCTTCCCCGGGTATCAGGATTTCATCATCTATGACTACGTGTTCAAGTTCACGGGCGAGTTTATCGCTAACTCGACGCGTGAGCTTGTCCCCAATCCGCCAGCGGCGTTGACGTCGCAGACGCTCTCCAACGTGCACTTCACGTTTCATTCAGGCATCTCCGTCTCGACAAAAAGCCCGATAAACTTTCATTGTGAAGTGTTTGCCATCGCTGCCGGTGCGTTTGGGTGGCAACCCGCCCAGTATCACGATTACTACCATCGATATGACAACGACGAACTTCTCTTTTCAACAAACTACAATGGTGGCCGCGAGCCGACCCCTAACAACCTCGTATATTGTGTCAAGCCTAACAAGGCTTGGAAGCAGAAATTCGGCGAAGAACTTCTGAGTCCGGCCGCCTTTGGCTGGCTTGCTCTCTATGCGAGTCCGCTTCCGGGTCAGCCGCCGCGCAACTCTCCGAAGCCGGATATTCTTCGCATCGATTCGCACAAGGGAGGGCAGTTCCAGGGAGCTCCGCTTGATCTTGAGAGTTTTCGGGATCCTTCGAACATGTCAAAGAGCAAATTCTATAATCTTGCCACGACGCCTGACACCCAAGCCGTTCTCGGTAACAATGGAGACAGACTAAACTTCTACACGCTGACGTACGGTCCCTACCGCCTGGCTCTCGGCGATTCCGTTCGGATCATTCTGGCCGAGATCGCCGGTGTGATGGACTACAGTGAGGTGAACGCGGGCGATCCGAAGGGATATTTCCCGGACAGCACGATCGCCGCCATCCGCCGGAATGCCGAACTGGCGCGCAATGCAGTCCGTTGGGGCCGTGGGGCAACGGTCAACGGGATGGCACTCGCTGCCGATGTCCCCGAGCCGCCGCCAGGACCGAAGGCGGATGCCGTGAATCTTTCAAAAGGATCCGAGAAGGCCGTCATCGGAGTGACGTGGGATAAGACGGCCGAAACATCCACATTGAAAGATGGAGCCGGAGCGACGTTCTATGATGGAGCTCGGGACCTGGACGGTTATCGAATCTACCGCTCGACAGATTTCCAGTATGCGAGTGATACGCAGCCGCCTGTGTTCCGCGGCGCCGCCTGGAAGCTCGTTGCTGATATCCCCAAGTCCCGCTTCAGTGAGTTCTGGGATCCGGGTCTCACGAAATACAAGTTCCTCGATACGACCGTTGTGTTCGGTTTTCGGTATGGCTACTATGTCTCGGCGTATAATGCTGCGCCTCGACCGTGGACATCGGCCAACGGGACCGTCGTCAACAATCTTCCGGATCTGGAGAGCGGGAGCTACAATCGGACGGACCCGACTTCTGCAGCACCGGGTCCTGTGTCATCATTCGATATCTTTGCCGTTCCCAATCCGTTCGTGTTCGGTGATCCAAATCGAAGCTTCGGCATGGCTGATCCATACCTGATCGAGTTTCGGAACCTGCCCGAGCGTTGCACGATCAGGATCTACACGATCGTCGGTGATCTCATCGCCACGATCGACCATGGCCCCGATGCACGGGGAAATCTCTCCGGCAGGGGTGTCTGGAATCAGAAGAGCGATTCGGGCTTGCTTGTGGCGCCCGGACTTTATATTTATCAGATCGATTCGAAAACGCCCGGAATCGACAAATCATTCACGGGAAAACTGATGATCGTGCGGTAAGAGCTGCGGGACAGCATTTTCGAAAGAGTCATTTGGAGCAGGCGTGGGCCTATGAAAAACCTCATTCGACATCTCATTCTGCCTTTGGTCTGCGTGACCGGTGTCGCCATTGGTCAGCAATTCAACAAAGGCGGACGAACGGCGTTTCAATTTGTGAAGATCGGAATCGGGGCACGGCAGGTGGCGCTGGGTGAAGCAAATATCGCCTCGATCCGCGATATTAACTCGGTGTTCTGGAACCCTGCCGGAATCTCGGGTATCGGAGACGTGGAAGCATCTTTCTCCTACGCTCGCTGGTTTGCAGACCTGCATTATAATGCGGGTGCGGCGGGATTTCGGTGGCAAGACGTCGGAACGTTTGCCGTCAGTTACGCCTCACTTGACTATGGTCAAATCCCGGAAGCGCTCGTCGCGCTGCCAAGTGGATCGAGCGACACGAGAACCGGATCGACCTTCGGCGGCGGCGATGTGCTGATCGGGGTATCGTATGCCCGCGCTCTTACGGACCAGCTCTCCATCGGCGTCACGGCAAAACTGCTCCAGGAAAAACTCTTCACCTATAATGTCAGTTTGGCGGCGTTTGATGTTGGGACCTACTATGATATAGGCTACAAAGGAATTCGCCTCGCGATGGCTGCACAGAACCTTGCCGGCTCCGTGAAATGGCTTTCACAAAGCGATCGCGATGAGGGATATGACATCCCACTTCTCTTTCGGGTCGGCACTTCCGTCGATCTGATCCACGAGGGAAACTCCTTCTTGAACCTCGGCCCTAGTCATCGCCTGACGGTGCTTGCCGACGCGCTCCATTCCAACGACTATGCCGAACGCCTTCACGTCGGTGCGGAATACACGTTCAACGATTTTGTCGCTCTCCGCCTCGGTCACCGATTCAACTACGAAGAGGGAGACTGGTCGGTTGGCTTGGGCGTTAAGCAGGACATCTCCGGTATCGGCGTTCGCATCGACTACGCGTTTGTCAGCTACAAGCATCTCGAATCCCCGCATCGGCTGACTGTTTCGATTGTGTACTAAGGCCGGGTAACCTCCTACGCCGAAGAGGCGGGGGGAAGGAAACGCTGCCTTTGGGTTTAGACTGCTGTTGGGTCCGGCACGCTCGAACGAGAGGGCAGATCTATCGAGACAAGGCCGATTCACTTCAGAGCATTCACATTTCGTTCTCAAGAAGGTTATGACTATGGTGTTTTCAAAGAAAACCGTCACCGGTGAAGTACTGACGCGGGAGAACTTCAAGACACCACCGCGAGAACTGGGGATCCTCCCCTTTTGGTTCTGGAACGGCAATCTCGATGAACAAGAGCTTGAATGGCAGCTCCGGGAGTATCAGAGCAAGGGCGTACCGGGCGTGTTCATCCACGGCCGTTTCGGCCTCAAGGTTCCGTACGTTTCCGACGCGTGGTTTGAGAAAGTAAAATTCGCCGTTGCGAAGGCAAAGGAGATCGGCGTCGATGCGTGGGTCTACGATGAAATGAACTGGCCGAGCGGGACCGCGGAGCGGCAAGTCCTGAAGAAATATCCGCATCTCACGCAACGGTATCTTGAATTGGTTGCCCTCAATGTTGATGGACCGCTCTTCACGTTCCTGGAGGCGACCGACGACCGCTACGTGAATACCGGCAACGCACATCCCATTGCCGCGTTCGGATGCACGGAAGAAGAGTATCAGAACGGCATCTCGAACCTTATCGACCTCACCCAGAACCTCTCATTCGACAAGGTGATCCCGTGGGAGGCGCCGGAGGGAAAGTGGCGGCTGCTCTATTTCCTGGAGAAAGAAGTTCCGTACTATATCGATGCGCTCGATCCCGAATCGACCGAGCGGTTCATCGAGATCACACACGAGCGATACAAACAGGCGGTTGGAAACGAATTCGGCGCCACCGTCCCCGGGTTCTTCACCGATGAGCCGGCCATGCACTACTACCACGTGGGGATCGACAACTTCGTCGTGCCGTGGTCAAAGCGCATGTTCAAAATCTTTCGAGACCGCCGCGGATACGATCTCCGTCCGTTCCTTCCAGCCCTTTATACAAGCATGGGGGAACAGACGGCTCGGATTCGGTACGACTTCTGGCGAACACTGACCGAGCAGTATGCGGAGAGCTACTACAAGCGGCTGCGCGACTGGTGCGACGACAACGGCGTGATCTTCACGGGCCATCTTCTTTTCGAAGAATGGATTCGTATGCACGCCCGGTGCGAAGGGAACATCTTCAAGCATCTGCAGCACATGCACCTCATCGGAGTGGACCATCTCTACCCGAAGATCGGAACGGAACAGGAACCGGATCAGCACGTGGCGCTTAAGATCGCAAGCTCCGCCGCCCACCATTTCGGCAGCACCCGGCTGCTGTGCGAATCGATGGGTGGGACGTATTGGGATTGCACCCTCGAGCGCATGAAATGGATTTTGAACTGGGAGTACGTCCTCGGCGTGAATCTCTTCAACAATCACGGGTATCACTATTCCATCGAAGGCGAGCGCAAACGCGATTGGCCGCCGTCCCAATTCTATCATCACACTTGGTGGAAGCACTATGATCAGTTTACGACGTACGCGGCGCGCCTGAGCCATATCCTCTCCGGCGGGCACCACGTTGCGAAGGTCCTCATCTTGTATCCCCTCTCCAGCATCTGGACGAATTACGTACCGCAGAAGCGCACCGACGTGGGGAACGTCATCGAGGCCGATTTCAATTACCTGACGGACACGCTCCTCCGCCTCCACTACGACTTCGACTATGTCGATGAAGACGTCCTGGCCAAGGCAACGATTGAGAACGGGATGATACGGATCGCAGATGAGGCCTACTCCGTCCTTATTCTCCCTCCTATCACGCATCTCAAGAAATCCGCCTTTGACGCGATTCGAAAGTTCTTCAAGAGCGGTGGGAACGTCATTGGCGACACGCTGCTTCCGGTCGAGTTTTTGGAATCAAAGAAGAACGGTGCCGCGAGGGAGGTGAAGGGTCTCTTCGGGATCGATCCGGCGGTGCTCTTGGAAGAGTTCCAAAAAGGTGAGCGATCGCGATTGACCGTTGTGCACCGCAAGACCAAGGGGCACACCTATTTCTTTCGCTGTCAAGGCCTGCATGCCGCGCAGGGGAAGAAAGAACTTCAACGCATCCTCAACCAATGCGCGACACCCGACGTCACGATCAGCGACGAAGAGATCTTTTATCTTCATCGCATCAAAGACGGCTTCGACATTTACTTCTTCGTCAACACTAGCCGGCAGAGCAAAGAACACGTGCGGATCACCTTTGAGCGATTGGGACAGCCGGAGTTGTGGGATACCACCACGGGAGAGATCTCGCCGATCCATGTGTACAACATTCGGAAGAATCGGCTTGCCATGGAGTTGAGTTTTCCGCCGAGCGAATCGCGCATCGTTGTAGTGAATGGGAACCACCGGAAACCCCACGTCGTGCAAACCACTCTTGATGTTCTGAGTTTCAACGGCACGACCGTTATCGGATCTTCCGCCCAAACAGGTTCGGTCGTCGCCAAACTGGAGACTGATCGTGGGACGCGCGTCCTTCGAGCCGTCCAACGCAAACCGCTGCCTCCTATTACTGCGAAGCGAAAGTTCTCCTTCCGGCTCGAAGGAGACAACGCCCTTCTCTTGCATGAGTGGAAGATGAACATCGAAGAGGAGGATGGGATACGGCAGGGATTTCACTTACCGGAGTTCGATGACACAGAATGGCTGAAGGTCACAAACGGAGCGTGGGAAATGCAGCTCCCCCAAGAACGAGATACGGCCACCTATCCCGTCCCGCTCTGGTTCCGGACTTCGTTCGATATCAATTCCGTTCCGCCGAACACGCGTCTGCTCATCGACGGCTTCAGCGGCAGCGGACATCGGCTCTTTGTCAATGGGGGCGAAGTAACCGACCCCGGAACGCGCAGTTCGCTTGACGCTGAAATCAAAGAAGTCAGTATCCAGTCGTTTCTCCGACAGGGTCGGAATGTCGTTGCCGTGAGCTTGACGGCCACCCGTCGAACGGACGGAATTCTCGATCCGCTCAAGATCGTCGGCGCTTTCTCTCTGCGGAGGAGCGGGAACCAATTCGTTCTTGAGGCGGCGAAGGGACGCGGCAGGGCCTGCCGTTCTACTCCGGCACGGGAGTGTATCGCACTGACGTCTATGTTCCGTCAACATATGTCGGCGGTCGGCTGTTTCTTGAAGTATCATGCGGTGAGGATGTGCTCGAGTTCAGCATCAACGGCGGTCCCTTCCGGGTCGTCCCCTGGCACCCGTATTCCATTGATGTGACGACTCTCATTCGACCAGGGACGAACACGCTTGAGTTGAAGGTGACCAACACCCTCATCAACTTGCTGGAGGGGGTGCAAAAACCCTCCGGATTGTTTGTACCGCCGCGGCTCATTCACCACCATATCTATGAACTTTCCTCAAACAGTGCAGGCAAGACGCGATGAGCAAGAAGAAGATCCTCGTCGTCGGCAGTGCAAACATGGATTTGGTGGCGACGGTGAAGGAGTTTCCTCGTCCGGGAGAAACGTTGTTCGGAACATCGTTCGGCATGTTTCCCGGAGGAAAGGGGGCCAACCAGGCCGTTTGTTGTGCAAAGCTGGGGGCAGCGATCTACTTTGTCGGCAGAATTGGAACCGACGTCCTCGGCGAGAGACTCGTTGCCAGCATGCGCAGCGATGGTGTGCGGCTCGATCATCTTGTGCGCGATGAGCATGTTTCAACGGGCATCGCGCTCATTGCCGTCAATCGGACCGGCCAGAATGAGATTGTTGTCGTCTCGGGCAGCAATATGAGACTTTCGCCGGCCGACATCAATTCCAGACGCGATCTCTTTGCGACCGTGGGAGTCTTGCTCGTTCAACTGGAAAGTCCGCTGGAAACGGTACGGCGCACAGTGGTTCTCGCAAAAGCATTCGGTGCCAAAACAATCTTGAATCCGGCGCCTGCACGCAGGCTTCCAGGGTCGCTTCTCAAGCTGGTTGATTACGTCACGCCAAATGAAATTGAGGCCGAAATTCTTACGGGCGTTAAGGTGCGCGACATAGCCTCGGCGGAAAAAGCCGCAAAGATACTGCTCGAAGCAGGGGTGCAGAATGTTCTCATGACCCTCGGCAAGAAGGGAAGCTTGCTCATGACGAGAGAGCGGACGTCGGTGTTCCCGGCTTTGAGGGTAAAGGCCGTCGACACGACGGCCGCGGGCGATGCGTTCAACGGTGCGCTCGCAGTTTCCATCGCGGAGGGGAAAAGTATCGACGAGGCAGTACCATTTGCGACCAAGGTGGCCGCGATCTCGGTCACGAGCATGGGAGCGCAACGGTCCATGCCGTCGCGCAAAGAAGTCGCCACCTTTGACTCATCAAGAGGTCAATGATCCATCGTATCGACCATACGACGATTACCGTGAGCGATCTGAACCGCTCGGTCGACTTCTACACAACACATTTGGGATTCAAGTTCGACCACGAGATGTGGATTCCAGAGTCGAGCCTGCGGATCGTGTTTCTCCGTCTCGGGGATACGATCCTCGAGCTCTTCGGAGTGGCAGCAGTCCAAGGACGGATGATCTCCGACGTCAACGAGGTGGTCGGGTACAAGCACATCTGCCTCCTGGTGGACGATGTCGATGAAGAGTACGAGCGCTTACGGACCGCCGGCATCCAGTTCAGGATTTCGCCCGTGACCGTGCAGGACACTGTGCGGATTGCGTTCTTCAAGGATCCCGATGGAATGGACATCGAGCTGATTACGTACCTGGGAAGGTGAGAAGGATAAAGCATGAAAAAAATCGGTACACTGAATTCGAATCTCTCACGGACGATAGCCATGATGGGGCACTCCGACAAGCTCGTTGTGTGTGATTGCGGACTCCCCATCCCCCGAGCGAGCGAAGTTATCGACTTGGCGTTGACGAAAAACATTCCGAGCTTTCTCGACACACTACGAGTCGTGCTGGAAGAGCTACATGTCGAGCACGCAATTGTGGCCGAGGAAATGGAAAAGGTCAACAAGAAAACGTATCTGGAGATGATGAAGCTCCTCAAGGAAACCCATGTCAAGAAAGTATCGCACGAGAAGTTCAAAAGCATCACGCAGGACGGCGGCAACGTGGCGTTCGTTCGTACCGGTGAGGCAACACCGTATGCCAATGTGATTCTGATTTCAGGCGTGACGTTCGACTAAGACGCGGGGAGATTGCGACCACGTCCATTGCCGGATCAAAGCAGAGTGTGTATTCAGATCTCCGGCCGTCGCTCAGCAGCAAATTGGTCATCATGAGGGAATAACGAAGAGATGCATTTCCGCGCATTCGGAAAACTAGGTTGGAATGTCTCTGAGATCAGCTTTGGGGCTTGGGCGATCGGAGGAGATATGTGGGGGCCGCAGGACGATGCAGAGTCGCTGCGAGCGCTTCATCGGGCAATCGATCTTGGTGTGAACTTCATCGACACGGCACAAGGATACGGGAAAGGTCACAGCGAAGAATTGATCGGCAGGCTGCTGCACGAGCGGAAGGAAAATTTGTTCATAGCGACAAAGGTGCCGCCCCTGGCCTCCTCCAGAGGACGCCGATGCCCGGCAGTTCTTCCCCGCCTCATACCTTATTGAACAGTGTGAGGCCTCTCTGAAGCGGCTGCAACGCGATTACATCGACGTCTATCAATTTCACACGTGGGCCACGGCATTTAATGAAGCCGAGGAATGGTGTGAGGCTATGACGAAGCTCAAACAGCAGGGGAAGATCCGCGCCGTCGGCGTTTCCGTTCCTGACGCAACGCCCGACAACGTCATCGGTTCGCTCGCCCTTGAAAAGGTCGATGCGGTCCAGGTTATCTATAATCTGTTCGAGCAGTATCCGCGATGGAACCTGCTCCCGGTCTGCCAGAAGCTGGGGATTGGAGTGATCGTCCGTGTCCCGCTCGATGAGAGCGCTCTCACGGGCAAGCTGACTTCTTCAACGATGTTTCCGGAGGGAGATGTCCGCCGCCACTATTTCCGGGGAAGAAACCTCCCCGCCGTCCTCCGGCGAGTCGAGGAAATTCGCAAGTTCAAGGACGATCACTATCCGGCCATGTCGTTGGCCGAGCTGGCGCTCCGATACTGTCTTTCCCACTCTGCGGTGAGCACGGTCATTCCAGGTATCCGAAGCACCGCTCAGGCCGAGCAGAATACTGCACCGAGTGACGGCCGGTTGTTTACGACTGAGGAGCTTTCGCTGATGAACCGCTTTGCCTGGCGAAAAGATTTTTGGCACGTTGAGGTCGACGGATAACGGGGCCATTAAAGATTGTATTCTTCACGGTTGTACCCGGACGTTGAGCGTTTTCATTCACAAGTCGAACCCGCTGCACAAAGGAGAATGATAATGATGAACCGCATTGCGTCTCTCTTGGTGATTTTGGTGTTGGTGCACATTGGCGTCGCACAGTCTCAGTCGAAACAGACAATCTACAACCAGTTGCGGCGACCTCCCGACGCGACTCTCTATCATGTCCCCATCGGCTTGTGTGAGGACTATCCGGAAGAGACGACAACTCTGAAGATCATCCGTAGCGACATGGAGCTTCTGAAACGCTCGGGCATCAACCTGTTGCGAATCTCGTTCGGCTGGGACGCAATTGAGGCGCAAAGGGACACGTACACCTGGGGATTCTGGGATGACTACGTCAAGATCGCGACGGATGAATACGGCATCACGTTGATTCCGTACATTTGCTATACCCCACAATGGAATTCAAGCGGCGATAGCACGAACTTTTGGAATCATACTCCCAGGGACTACCAGGAATACGGCCAGTTCGTCTACGATCTCGTGATGCGCTACAAGCGCTGGATCAAATCGTGGGAGTTGTGGAACGAACCAGACATCAAAGAATATTGGTCCGGCAACGCCGCTGATCTTGCGAAGCTGGTCAAGATAGGTTCTGAAGCAGTGCGCCGGGCAGATCCCGAAGCGATTGTTGTCTGTCCGGGACTTGCTCATGACGTCAACTTCCTCCGGGCACTTTTTCGAGACCACAAGATCAGCCCGTACGTCGATGTGGTGAACATGCACAACTACAACGAGACATGGGGCAACAATCCGATCGAATATGTCACAGGCTACGTCAATTCCATCGCCGATATCGTGACGCGGTGGGGCAACAATCAGTCGTTGTGGATGGCGGAAATCGGATATAGCACATTCCGAAAGGGGGCTCACGTTTCGGACAGTTATTCGGCCTACTATCAGTACGAACATACGCCACAATACCAGGCAGTACA
>Ga0209212_1007499_pt1 | contig 12030 bp, 8 predicted proteins | sample RifGroC2_FD_183996 | JGI IMG/M metagenome (GOLD analysis project Ga0209212, IMG submission 183996) | Groundwater microbial communities from Rifle, Colorado, USA - Groundwater C2 (SPAdes) (version 2) | ecosystem: Environmental > Aquatic > Deep subsurface > Groundwater | place: Rifle, Colorado...
AAAGACGCGACGAAAACTTTGACTTTCAAAGTGAACACCGCTTCCATCAGCTCAAGCGATACGGCTAGAGTTATGACGATTAGAGGATACACCGGAAACAGCCAGAACATAAGAGCTTATGACACTTTGGGGCTTCAGTCTTACACCGATATGTCAGCGGCCGCAAATGTCAGAACACACACCTTTAATTCAGCTGGCGCTTCAACATTGACCACTTCAGCCAATGTCGCTTCAACTCCGAAATCAAACAACAGCAAAGTAAGCTCAACTGACGGAGTGCAGAATCTTACAATGCAAGCGATTGATTTCAAAGCCACGACAGGTAACGCAACAATCACAACTGTAAAAGTTACAGTCAGGGCGACAACCACAACAGGTATGCCTTCAACACTTGAATTGTTGGATGGCAGCACCGTTCTAGGATCGCAGACTGTCAGTGATACAAGCTCAGACGCTTCCGAGAAAATAACATTCAGCGGTTTGACAGTCGCGGTTGCCAAGGATGCAACTAAGACTTTGACGGTTCGCGCCACTTTCCCTACAACGGTTAGCGGTCAAGCGGCTAGCACAAGCATCGCCGCGACAGCCGCCGATGTTGTCTATGAGAAACCGGACGGCTCAACAGGCAATGCCGGACCTTCAAGCGTAATAGCCGGAAATGACCAATATATGTATTCAGCCGTTCCTAAATGGTCATTGGTTAGCGCTTCAGCTAACGGAACTGCCGGTGTGGTCGGAGTCGCTTCAAGCTCTGTCACAGCTACGATTGTCTTGAAAGCTAAAGCTGATGGTGGATCTATGACTAAGCCGACAGCAGGAAACTTCACTTTTGTGTTTGCTTCCACCACTGCGGCCAACGGCGCTTACACTGCGGCCAATTCCATTTCTGTAACTCCTACCATTCAGACTTCACCGACGGATTCTTCAGTGGGTGATGCCGGTGAATACACAGTAACATTGACGGGTGTAATATATTCAAACAACTCAAGCCTAGGTTCTAGCCAAGCTCTATTCGGCGCTATTGCCAACATTGACAGCGTCGTCGGAGATGTAACTATTACCAACCAGACTTGGGGGATTGACACCTTCTACACCAGCCCTGTTCAGTTGACTAAAGGCACATTCTAATAACCTCTTGTGACTTCTCCGGTTTCGCTTAGCTAAAGCTAAGCTCAACCAAGAAGATGGTTAACAAAAACCCCTCTCTTTCGAGAGGGGTTTTTGCGTTGCCCAAATTCTGTGGGTATCTGATACCCACAGAGCGCTTGGCGGTGAAACCGCCAAGTAACTACTCCGGTTTTCCCAATGACAAGGGGGACTGAAGGGGGTTTGCAGTCAGGGAGTCAGAGCGACTTTTTCTGATTTTTATTGTCGATTAGGATGTGATATTATATTGAAAATTGGAAACATTGCATAAATAATCAATGAAAAAAGATTTTCAGAATTGGCACAGTAAAAAATCGGAGGTAAATGATATTGGTCGCCGTCCATTTTTTCATGACAGGGAAATTTGGTGGTGCGCGCTCGGCGCAAATATAGGTTTTGAGCAAGATGGCGGAGGAAAAGATTTCTTGCGTCCTGTGATTGTGTTCAAAAAATTTAACAATGAAATTTTCTGGGCAATTCCGCTTACTCACACTCAAAAGAAATCCAAATACTATTTTCAGTTTGTTTCTGGCGATAAAATTATAAGCGCGGCTATTTTATCTCAAATTCGGTTAGTGGACGCTCGCCGTTTAAGTCATAAGTTGGGTAATTTGTCAGACGATGATTTTAGGGAATTAATGAAAAAATTCAAGGCGCTTTTGCCTTGAATTTTTTCATTTTTTACCTCCGCCTTGCGGCGGAGTCGGGCCGAAGCCATTTGTAATAGTATGATATCAGATATGTCGCAGGTGTCAATGTTAGACTGGGGATAAATAAGAATATATGAAGAATATAAAATATAAAAAAATAACTTACATTTTAGGCGTCTTATTAGGCTTACTCATCTTGTATCTCTGGTTTGGCGGGATTTTTTACGGAGATATTTATTCCGACAATGCCCTAAATTCCTTTAGGGCGTTAGGATGGTTTGACCGTCTGCTTGGCGGACAGAGCACGCCGATAGATTGGTTTGGCCGCGTTCCCGGATGGGCGATTCTATCTTTTCACGACGCTCCACCGCTTGTATTTTTTATTCAGCATATTTTTTTCTTTTTTCTCGGTCCTTCCTTGCTCGCGGCGCGATTGCCGTTTATCTTCGCCGGTCTGTCTTCGGCGTTTCTAATTTTTTATTTTATAAAGAAAATATTTAACCTCAGAATCGCCATTTTAGCGGCTCTGGCTTTCTTGGCAAACTCATACGCCGTCTGGGCGGCGCTCGCCGGATATCTTGAGGGGATACAGCAAGTGTTTATTGTTCTCGCTTTTTTCTTCCTTTTCCTTTTCTTGCAAAATGATTACAAGACAAAATATCTTTATTTGTGGTCGGGATTTCTCGCGCTTTCTTTGATATCAAAATACACCTCGTTGTTTCTTTTGATTCCGCCGTTTATTTTTGCAGTATTGGAATATAAAAAAATATTCAGGAAAATCGGCTGTAAAAAAATTATCGCGGCGGGCATTATATTTTTCGCAATCGCGTCTCCCGTCATTATTTATAATCTGAATGTTTATAAAACAAGAGGGCATTTTGACGCGGCTCTTTCTTCAATAGTCGGTATGCATCCGGACGACTTCATCACAATCTCCGGAAGAAAGGCAGATTTTAATTTATGGGGGAATTTTCGTTCAACAATTTCAACAATTTTTGCCAATAATTCCTATCCTTTCGCGCTGGCTGTTTTATTTTCATTCGCTTGGCTGGCTGCGAAAATCGCGCGGAGAAAAAATACAAAATTTGATTTGTATTTGGCGGTCAACATCGCCTCTTTTTTCTTGATGTTTTCTTTTTTTGGCGCAGGAGTGAGATTTGTTTCAATTATTACGCCAATCGCTTCCATCGCTTTGGGTTTGGCTTTTTATGACTGGTATAAACTGGCAGAAGGCAATCGTCTTAAAAAAATACTTGTCCCCGCTTATATTTCATTGATTGCCGCTATGCTTATTTTTGAAATGTTTTACGCTTTCAACACCAATGTTTTTCGCAAGCCTATCGGCGCGGAAAATAAAATGTTCTCTTCATATAGAATAAAAAACTACGGATTCAACCAGCTTGAGGATTATATAAGAAAAAATTTAATAACTGATTTACCCCGCAAGCAATCCCCAAGAAGTCTCGCTGATCTGAGTTTCAGCAACGAGGATTTCACCGGCAGAAATGTCATCATCTTTGACGACAGAATAAATTGGTTCGCTCAATATTGGTATTTTCAGAAATATCTGAATTATTATCGCCTACCGGTAATATCCACAAGTTATTTGTCTCAGAGTGGTCCGGCTCTTAAAATTAAAGACTTGCAAGAAATCAGCGAAAGAGATGTTCATTACATATATCCCTTAAAAGAAAATATTTTGGACACGACAAGGAAAGCGAACAGCGAAATATCTTCAATCGGCATAAATCTCGCCGAGAAATTAGACGGATTAAAAGTTCCTTACGACATTATTAAAAATCTCGCCGGCGAAGACGCCTTCAAAATATACAAAATCTCGCCCGAATACTCCCCACTTGGAAACTAAGTTTCCAAGTGGGATGTTTGTCGGTATCTTTTTGGGAGAGTTGTTGTTTTGAGTTTTGTTGATATAATAAAATGAATTAAATTATGAACTTTTTAAAGAAAGTGGGGAAGGTGGCGGTGTGGTTCTTTATTGTTATTTTTGTGGCTTTCGTGATTTTAGTTATCGTGAGGATGTTCCACTTCGCCAATTTAAAAAAGACCGCCGCGATGGTGGAGAAAATTCACGCGACCAAGCTCTCTCTTGATGATGTGATGGGGAAAAACTTGCCACCGGACCCGGGAGCGGAGGCGGACAAAACCGTCGCCGGAATTGACGCCAATCAAAACGGCATTCGCGACGATGTTGAGCTCGCTATTTTTAAAGAATACCCAAACTCCGCGAAAACTCGGGCGGTACTTTTGCAGTATGCGCTGGCGTTGCAGATGGAGGCAGTGCAGATGGTGGTGAATGGGGGGACGGTGACTGAAGTGGCAACAGAGCAGAGTAGAGCAGATACTTGTCTTGCAGATACTCTTGTGCCTAGAAAAACTCCTGAATCTTCAAGGGAATATTCTGATATAGAAAAAATAGATATATTTATAAATTTTTTAGAAGATAAACAATTCAATATAGAAATAAGAAAAGAAGCGCATAAAGATTTTTATAAAGGTAATTTGGGTAGTTATGGCGAATCAACAAATAAAACCTGTGACATAGATTATGCAAATATTACCAATTGAGTTTTATGAAATATCTTTTTAAAAACTATCAAATTATATTGACTGCGTTCATATTTCTTTTTCCGTTTTCAATTTTTGCTCAATCAGACAGTCAAATTTGTTCTCCTGTCGGCTACTCAATTTTTACAATAAATGGGATTTTTACTGACGAGATTAATGCAAAGAAAAACAAAGATGAGTTAAAGAAAAGATTACCTCCCACTTTCAATAGCCAACCTATCACCGTTGATTTTCTTCACAACCCCTCGCACCTCGCGGGGGTGGGCGACATTTTGATGGCGGTTTATCAGAAGATTTTTGATAATGAGACGGTGGAGGATTACGACCTTGTAGAGATGCTGAAGTCCGCCAGCGAAAAGGTCAAAACTCAAAAGCTTCTCCTTGTTGCCCATTCACAGGGCAATTTTTATGCCAACAGTTTTTACGATACCGTGGCCGGAAAACAAGGCGGCGTTCCGACGGAATCAATCGGCGTCTACAGCGTTGCCACTCCGTCCGGTCGCGTGGCTGGAGGAGGGAAGTGGCTCACTTCCGACACGGACAAGGTCATTGCCGGCGTAGTCGGGCGCGCGCCGTTCAAAAAAATTATGCCGCCCAATACCCATATTGAATTGCAAAACGGCGATGACCCCGCTGGGCATAATTTCAAAGATATTTATCTCAAATACCGCGGCGCGGAAATCGTTTCGGATATTCGGGCTTCACTTGACCGTCTGTCGGAAAATATTTCGCAAAGCGAAGACAAGTCTTGCATATCTCCGCCGGAACTCACTGTCGCTCACAAGATTGAAGGAGCGGTTCTCGCTGTCGCCGATCCTGCGGCGACTGCGGGCAGTGATGCGGTCGCGCTCGTTGGAACAGCTAGCGCGAAAGTGGTCGTTTGGACATACAACACCGGAATGGCGGCGGCAAAAACCGTTGCTCAAACCGCCCTCGCAACCGCTTCTTCGCTAACCGCCGCCGCCAAATCGTTGACGAGCGGGGCGGCAAATTTGGCTGGGAGAAGCGGCGCGGCGGTAAACAATGCGAACCAAGGATTGCCGGCTCCTCCGATTCCGACAGGCGCGACAAAATCCAAAAATAAAATTGTCGCCGTTGCTGTTTCCACTTTAAACAAGCAATCAGCCATCTCGCCGTCTTTGCCGTTTCCATCCGCCGATCCAGCGGGAAATTCCTTCGTATCAAAGACGGAGGTTAAAGCAATGGCGGAAAAAAGTTCGCCGGTCAAACTTGTTTTTGTGGGACGGCGAATTTACGGAGTAGGTTCGTCGCCGCCGCTCGTGGCGGTTGAAAAAATTGAAATCAAAAAAACAGAAAATGAATCCGTCACTCCCGAAGAATTATCCGCGCCGGCATTAAGCGCGCCTCAATGCGCCGACTCTCTAGCGACTGACAGCTGTCTTCTCGCCACGACGGCAATGCATTTTGAATGGGCGCCGGTTGCCGGCGCTTCTTACTATGCGATAAACAAAAACGACGAGCATGCGACAATCGCGGAAACATTTATTGACATAACCGCTCCTGATTTTTCCGATTATACATTTGATGTCACGGCGGTCGGCGCAAGCGGCCGGAAAAGCGCGACGAGCACCAAAACAATTTCAGTCGCCACGATTCCGATTGCCATCAACGAAATCGCATGGATGGGGACGGCCGCTTCCTCTTACGACGAATGGCTGGAGCTGAAAAACAACACTGGACATACGATCAGTCTGTCGCAATGGGCGATTGAATCAAAAGATGGCGCTCCCCGAATCGCCCTTCAGGGCTCAATCGCGCCGCGAGAATATCTCATCCTTGAACGGAGGGCAAATACGATAATTGCCGATTCCACCACCGTCGCTTACGGCAACGGCGCATCAGAGTGGGCGTTGGGGAACGGCGGGGAAGAGCTGATTCTTTCTTACTTATCCGCGATATTTGACCAAACTCCAACCGGCGCGTGGGTGGCGGGAAATAATACCAGCAGTTCAAGCAGAAAAACAATGGAACGATACGGGTCAAAAGAATCCGGCGCTGACTCTCTCAACTGGGGAACGAACCTCGGTTTTATTTCCAACGGCGCCGATGCTAATAGCAACCCGATCGGAGGCACCCCCGGCGCGAAGAACAGCGTAAGTTTTCTCATCAACAAAGGACAAGACATCGCGGATAGCTTAAAGCTTACAGCCGATGATGGCGGTTTTGTCGTTTCCAATGAAATTTCCATTTCCGCCTCAAGCACGCTTACTATTGAGTCGGGAGTCACAATCTCAATTTATAAAAATTCTTCGTACCGCGCTAACGGAGGATTTTATGTAAATGGAATTATTGATGCGCGAGGGACCGCCGAAAATCCGATTATCATCAATTCATTTTCGGGAAATCAGACCGAAAGTTTTTGGTTTGACGGCGCGACAGGGACAAGCACTCTTGATTATGTTCGTTTTGAGAATACGAAAGATGTCGGACTCAGTAATTCGCGGTTGGAAATCCGCAATGCAGATTTTGCGAATACCGACGGCGGTATTAACGCCTACGACGGAAGTTCAGTTGTCATTGAGAATGCGCATTTTGCAAATCTGACAGACGATGCGATTGGCGCCTATGACGGTTCGGTGATAAATATATCGTCAACGACAATCAACGGTGTAAGCGACGGCGACGGCATCGGCGCTTATAGCGGCTCAGTGGTAAATATTTCTTCAACCACAGTAAGCAATATCGCGGGCGACAGTGACGGTATCGGCATTTACAATTCCACTCTTGTCATTGCGAATTCCAGCATTAAAAATATTTCTGGAGGCGACGGAATTTACGCCGCTAATAATTCAAATGTAACAATATCATCAACGACGATTGAGAACATAGACGACGGCGACGGCATCGCTATTTATAACTCAACGCTTGTCATCGCGAGTTCAACGATAGAAAATGTTTCAGACAATGGCATAAGTCTTTACAATTCAACTTCCACAATCTCAAACTTGCTGGTTCAAAACGGAGAAGCGAACGGCATTGATATTTATAGCGGGACGGCGAATATCAAAAACACAACAATCACCGGATTTGCCGAAGGGGCGGGAGTTGTGGCGGATTCTCCTAAAATTCCTGTCGTGATTGAGGGCGGCGAGATAACCGGCAATTCCATCGGTGTCGCTATGACCGCGGACTCCGCCGCGACTACTCCCGCCAGCGTCGTCCATGATAATGATATTGATATCGTCGTCTGCGCGCCGGGAGGAGGTTGCCCGTAAAAAAGTTGTTCCGCCCGTGGAGGATCCTCCTTCAGAGGAAGAGTGGAAAGTTCGTAAATTTACAAAGTAAAAAATACTTAAAGATTCTTGAATTACGAAATGCAAAAATTTAGGTCCTCGGGTCGCAAAATCTCTTTGTTTTCTAAATGTTTTTGCTCAACCAGACCATAAATTTTTGCATTTCGTAATTCAAAGTAAAGATTATTTTCTGATATAATAACTAGGTTGCAGGTGTTAGGCGGCAAGGTTGCAGGTTTTCAGAAAAGAGAAATTAAATCCTCTGCCCCCTAATACCTAAAACCTAACACCTATAAACTAAAAAAAATGGCAAAAGACGAAGAGAAAAAAGGCAATCCGATGGCGGATTTGAAATGGTTTGTGATTATAATCTTGGCGGTTTGGCTTACCGGCAAATTTGGAGTAGGCGGAATAGGAGGGCAGACGGCAAATGACGAAAAAACCGATATCTCAAAACCATCTTCTGCGATAAGCGGGCAAACTGGTTCAAGTGTTGATAGTGGCGAGTCAAGATGGAAAGAGATGGTCAGAATAGGCAGAGGAAATGCTTCCGGGGAAGATCGCGTCAATCAAGAATACATCACCCTTCAAGCCGGAAGCGGAAACAAAGAGCCGATAAACATCACCGGCTGGTCGCTCACGAACGGCAAAGACAAAAAATTATTTTTGACCGGCAATGACAAACAAGTGAGAGGCGTGTCTGACAAAGTCATGATTCCGGAAGGGACTCTTATCTTCATTCCGAACGGCGGCAATCCCCGGGAAGACATTGTTCTTAAAGCGGGAGACAAAGCGGTAATAACGACGGGCAAAGTGGCGAACGGCATACCTTTTGAAATTAGAACAAATTTTAAAGAAAATATTTGCTCCGGCTACATTGAAAATTTGAAGTATTATGATTTTACTCCGTCTATAAATACGAATTGCCCAAATCCGGAGAGTGAAAAAGGCGTGTCGTCTTTGGACGATGCTTGCTATAAATTCGTAAGGCGGATGGGCTCGTGCCATACTCCGGAATTTAAAGATTTGTTTTACAAAAACAAAGAGCCTTTCGCCGGATTTGTGGATGATGTCGGAAATTTAAGCCAGCAGTGCAAAAATTTCCTCAAGAGCAATTACAGTTACGAATCCTGCGTCGTGAATCACTTGTCGGATGAAAACTTTTTCGGAAAAGAATGGAGAATTTTTTTAAACTATCCGCGCGAATTATGGGGCAAAGACAGAGAAACGATTACTCTTTATGACGGCGACGGGAAAAGCGTTGACGAGCTGACTTATGGATATTGAAGAGGATAGCTTATTAGCTTGTAGCTGTTTAGGGAAGATTAAGAATATAAAAAAATGAAATTCAAAATAATCCGGGCTTCTTTGGTTTTTGCCTCCTTATTTTCATTTTCAATATTGGCTTCCGCCACGCTGGAGCCGAAAGTTGTCAATTACAAATTAAACGGAAAAGAAGAAAGTGTTAAACTCAATCCTTCGCGGGGCGATGTTGTGAATATCGAGATAAATACCAATGTTCTGGTAAAATTCAGCAGGATTTACATATGCAAGACCACAGATAGCAAATGCAACGACGACGATGACAGCAGTGTGATATTTTTTACAACAACAAGTAATTCCTACACTTCTTCAGTTATAAAGCCGTGGTATGGTAAGCCAAGCGACACAAAGATGAGCAGGGGGGTGGTAGTGTCCGATGGTGATTACAAGATCAAAGTAAAGATGAAAGATGAAGCGTCCTCGGAATATAAATATATCCAAGAACTTTCGCCTCACATTATAACTATTGACTCAAATTATTCAGGCGGTTCGGGCGGAAGCTCATCATCTTCTTCCGAAAGTTCTTCAGGCCAATCCCAGTCCGCGCCTCCTTCAGAAATCGCAAGTGTTGAGACTTCTCCATCTTTTATTTCCACTCATTCCAGTCCGGAAGATTTGAGCTCGTCCTCAAAATCTTCCGCGCGCTTTGAGGCAAGCTCCGGCCGCGCCCGCCTCGCTTATTCCGGCGCTCCCATAGCCTTTAGCGGGGAAGCCGTGATTCCTAAAGAGTCAGAAGGGCAGGGCGTGAGGTTCGTCTGGTCTTTCGGCGACGGCTCCGCCGCGGAAGGCAAGAAAGTTTCGCATATTTACAAATTTGCTGGAGATTATGCTGTCGTGTTGAATGCGTATCTCTCCGATGTTTCCGCGGTTTCCAGAACAAGCGTAAAAGTGGTGAATCCGTCAGTCGTTATTTCAAATGTTTCCGGCGATTCGGTGGAAATATGGAATCAAGGAATTTTTGAAATCAACCTTAACGGCTGGCTTATCTCAAATGATCGCAGCAAATTTATTTTCCCTATGGACACGATAATAGCTTCAAGTAAAAAGATTGCTATTCCCGATGAATATATGAAATTGAATTTGGCGGAAGGCGGGAAAGTTTCTCTTTTCAATCCTTCCCAAAAAGAAATAAGTTCGCATTACGGCCCCGCTGGGAACGGCGAGTTTACGGCGGCAGTTTCTCAAAATGCTCCATCAAATTTGGACAATGATCCCGTGGTTATGAAAATCAGGGATTTCATCGCCAAGACCGATAAGGAGTCCGCCGAGAAAAAGAATAATTTTTCCGAAAGCGAAACGACTGTAAAAAGCGCCAATAAAATTGCCACCGACACGGATACCAAAGACAGAGATAACGCGCGTGTTGATAATAGCGATGAATTTTCAAAGGCAAGAGAAAAAGGTTTGCCGTCGGACGGCGACAAAACCGTTTCATCTTCTGCTCAGACCGCGGCGATAGCGTCAAGCCAAGATTCCGACCGCGGTCTGATGCGAAGTCTGCTCAATCTGCCGTCCTCCGGCTTCGGTCTGGTCAAGAGATTATTTTATTCCGGAAATTGATTGATACACGCGTAGTGGCGGACTTGAATCGATGGGCGAGAGAGTTGCTCTGATTTCTAATACTTTGTATAATTTAATTCACAATACAATAATATGTTAAACAGAACTTTTCTAAAATTTTCCATCGGATTTGTAACCATCATCACTTTGAGCCTCGGCGTCTTGCTGGTTATTGTTTACTATAAAATTGAAAATTCGGCGATAAAAACAAATATGGCTTCCCAAAACAAAGAGTTAAAATTGCTGTCGCAATAGAACACGTGATTACGTGATTAAGTTATGTTTTAACAACAAGATTGCGGAATAATCCCAAGTTAGGATATAATTTATTTAGTGGGGAAAAAGTCAGGCACCATTTAATAATGGCACACCCAAATTTGACAACCCCCCCCGTTTTTAATATACTTTAAAACATAAAGGCCAAAGACAGTCGGCGGTTGAGAGAAATCAACAGAAGTCCGGCTCAGGTACTTGAGCGAACATTTTGGTAAACCATAATGTTATAGCTCAGATACTATTTTAAGTATTACCGATTGCGCCCTTTAAAAGGTCGTTTTTTTATTTATCAACAGCAGAAAAGTAGCTTGTAGTTGTTTAGTTTCTTAGGTAGAAGAGAAGGGGGGTAGCTTATTAGCTTGTAGCTTCTTAGGAAAGATTAAATGTCTGGTACTAAAAAGCTAAACAGTTACAAGCTACACATTTTCTTCAATTTAACCTAAAAAGCTAATAAGCTACCAGCTAAAAAGCTAAAAGAGATGCCAATAACAAAAGATAAGAAGAAAGAAATAGTCGCTAAAGTAGCCGACATAATAAAAGATTCCAAGTCGCTCGTCTTTTTTAATTTCCACGGTTTGAAAGTCGCGGATGCGACGCCGATAAGAAGGAAGCTCCGAAGCGAAGGAGTCGGATATCTGGTGGCGAAAAAGTCGCTCACAAAAAGAGCGCTTGACGAAGCTAAGATTGAGGGTACGCAGCCGATTCTCGCGGGAGAAGTCGGATTCGCTTATGGCAAAGACCTCATCTCTCCGGCTAGAGAAATTTTTGAATTCCAAAAGAAGCACAAAGAAAGTCTGGCGATACTCGGAGGAGTCTTTGACGGCAAGTATATGAGCAAAGAGGAGATGACGGCGATCGCCGTGATTCCTCCGCTTCAGACTCTGTACGCGCAGTTCGTCAATGTCATCAATTCTCCTATACAAGGATTCGTTATGGCTGTAGACGCCATCGCCAAAAAGAAAGTTTAACATGCGAATATACGAATTGTGCGAATAAAACGAATGGATATGAATGGGGAAAATCATAATAGAGAGTACTTGGAAACGAAATGTCCAAGCGGGGACAATCAGAAAAAATTATCAATTATCAAAATTAAAAATTAATTATTAAAAAATATGACAGAAGAAGTAAAAAAAGAAGAAGTTGCGGTTCCGGCAAAATTCAAGTCAATCGTTGAGGGCATTGAGACTATGTCAGTGCTTGATTTGAACGAACTGGTGAAATTGCTTGAGAAG
>Ga0209212_1007500_pt1 | contig 12029 bp, 12 predicted proteins | sample RifGroC2_FD_183996 | JGI IMG/M metagenome (GOLD analysis project Ga0209212, IMG submission 183996) | Groundwater microbial communities from Rifle, Colorado, USA - Groundwater C2 (SPAdes) (version 2) | ecosystem: Environmental > Aquatic > Deep subsurface > Groundwater | place: Rifle, Colorado...
GGCGCGCGCTACCGGATGGCAAAAGACAGTTCGGGCAATGGGGATGACCTAGATTTTTCGGTGGAGGACGGCACATTCGAAATGTTATGGCTGAACAGCGCCTTGCCGCCGGCCATGCGAGTTGAGGCAGGCGACGTGGTGATCATTTACAACGACGGTAGCGGAAACAGCAACTGTTTTGGTAGCGTTGGCAACGGTACCGCCGGCGGCAACGCATATTGCGGTTACAACGCCATTCAGGTTGCGAGCCTGGGGACAGAGGCCGCAGGTGTCACCCCGATCAATCTTGTTGACGCCGTTACTGCCGCGCCATTCAACAGAAGACAACTCCCGGGCGAGTCCCCCTATTATCGCTTCCAGGTCATCCCCAAAGACGAGCATGTTGTCGCCTACGCCTGCAGCGAGGGTACGCCAAAAACGCTTTATCGTTACAGCCGCAAGCTGTCGGTGCCATGGTCGGCACCGTGGCCTGTTCCCGCCTCGTGCGCCGCGATGGTTTCAGGCGCAACCGCCGCCATTCTTGCCGAAAACGTGAGCTCATGCAGCCTCAAGTATGAGCCGCCCGGCAGCAGCACCGGGTTTTCGATGAACGGCATCCTCCAGATCTCGCTGACTGTGACCCAGTCCGACGAAAGCGCGAGGCTCTACCACCAGGTCCACGTGGATAACACGCCATGAGACGCGTGCGTGGATTTACTCTCGTGTCGGCCATTTTTCTGCTGGTCATTCTTGCCATGCTTGGCGCTTTCATGGTGACCTTCTCCACAACGCAGCATATTGACTCGGCCAATGACCTGCAGGGTTCACGCGGCTATCGTGCGGCCAGGATGGGGAGCGAGTGGATAGTGGCCAAGATATGCAGCGACGCCAACTGCGCTACTCCACTCACGGCTTGCCCCGCCCTTACATATCCATATCAACTGGACGCGTCGCCCGATGGCTTCACCGTGAAGGTTAGCTGCACGGTGAATAGCTATACCGAACGCGTAACGTCGCGCAACGTCTTCTGGATAACGTCCACCGCTACCGCTGGCGGCTCCCCCGGTGACCTGGGCTACATCGAGAGGAGCATCAATGCATTTGTCGAGTTTCCAAACTAAACATGACGATAAAATTCATGTGGCGATATTTATGGCCGTTCGTGGTGAGCCTGATGGAACTACTAGCCATCCGACTAGGCTGCCAAAAGACGCCAGCCAAGTCGTTGGTTATGTCGAACCATGAGCGGCTCCAAATAAGGCTGCCCGCTCTTCGACAACTCGCGTAAGGGCGTCAATAAGCCTGTCCTGAGCACAGTCGAAGGGCGTAGCGCATTGCGCCGGAGGCAAACTATAGCGGCAATTGTCGCCGCTTTTCCCCTTCGCCTGCCGAACCGCAGTTACCCGTGGGAACGCATCAGGGGTCGCTCAGCGTTCCCCGTACCGCAGGAGCGGCACAGACTGCGTTCCCACGCGGAGCGTGGGAACGATAAACGTGGCGGCTTTTTATGAACGGTATCCTGGTAATTTCTGAAAATCTTCTAGCCGACCCCCTTATTGATCGAATTCCAAATTGGGCGCGCGGTTCAACAGTTCTGCAACCGCTTCGGCGACCGGGATGTTTTCATACAGAATGCGGTACACGCTCTCGCAAATCGGCATTGCAACGCCGAGGCGTTGTGATAGTTGATGTACCTCGCGGACGGTATAAACGCCTTCGGCAACATGACCGAGCCGGTTGAGTATCTCGGGCAAATCATGCTGCTGCACCAGCAGCATGCCGACCTGGCGGTTGCGCGACAGGTCGCCGGTACAGGTCAGAATCAGGTCGCCCGCGCCGGATAATCCGCTCAGTGTTTCAGGACGCCCGCCAAGCTTCAGGCCGAGGCGGGTGATTTCGGCCAGGCCGCGCGTCAGCAACGCGGCGCGCGCGTTATGCCCCAACCCGAGGCCGTCGCATATACCGGCGGCGATTGCCATGACATTTTTTACCGCGCCGCCGACTTCCACGCCGATCACGTCATTGCTGGCGTAGATGCGCAAACGGGCATGGTGCAGTGCTTTCGCGGTGCGTTGCGCGAACGCTTCGTCGGTGGAGGCGAGTGTCAGCGCGGTGGGCAGGTTACGCGCAACTTCCTGCGCGAAACTGGGGCCGGATAACACGCCATAATGAAATCCTTCCGGCAGTATTTCGGCAGCCACCTGATGGGGTAACAGCGAGGTTTTCGCTTCGAAGCCTTTGCATAGCCATATCACATCGGCCGGGCGTTGCCCGGCTAACGCCAACTGTTGCAATGTTGCTCGCAGCGCAGCGGTAGGCACGGCAAGGATGGCCAGCTCCGCTTCGCCCAAGGCAGCAGGAAAATCTGCGCTCAGTTCGAGATTGTCAGGCAGCGTGGCCTGCGGAAGATAGCGCTGGTTGCGGCGCGTGGCGCGCATCGTTTCGATTTGCGCGGCATCGCGCGCCCACAGCGTGACGCGGTGGTTGGCAGACAGGCTGATGGCAAGCGCGGTCCCCCATGCCCCCGCGCCGATGACGGTAATGTTCATGTCATCTGACTACTCGCCCCAGACTTCGGTGCTGCGCACATAGCCGGCATCTCCGTTCTGATGGCGCACCTTGATCCAGCCGGTGCCGGTTGACTCGAGACGCTCCAGCGCCACTTGCTGGCGCACCTGGAACAGGCGCGGCGCGCCCAGATCGGGTTCGGCGCGCACGTCCAGCACCGGCGACAGCGCAAACACGTAACGCGTGCTGCTCAACACGCGTTTTTCTATCCAGTACAACGCACCGGAGCGGTCGCGCACCTTGACCCAGTTGTCCAGCACGACGACTTGCTCGAACGGCATATAGCGATTCACCACAAACATCTTTTTCGCCTTGAGCGAAGGCGCATCGTAAAGTATCGCGCTGCTTTCGCCCACCGACACATAATCCGCCGCATGCGCTGCGTTCGCGCTACAAAACAGTGCGAACACAACCATACGCAGCAAATTCAATGGGTTCATCAGTGGGTAGTGGCCGCCGTCGCGTCGGCCTGCGCCTGTTTTCGTTGCTGGTAGAGCGCGTCGAAATTGATCGGGTTGAGCAACACCGGCGGGAAACCGGCGCGCACGGTGAGGCTGGAGACTGTCTCGCGCAAATACGGGAACAGGATATTCGGGCACATCACTGCCAGTATCGCTTCCATATCCCCGCTGGGCAGGTTGCGTATCCGGAAGATGCCGGCCTGTTTGACTTCGACCAGGAACATCACTTTTTCCCCTATCTTCGAGGTCACGGTAGCCGTGATGAGCACCTCGAATACACCCTCCTCGATCGATGTGGCCTGGGGAAGCAATTGAATATCGATTTGCGGATTTTCGCGCTCCAGAAAAATCTGCGGCGCGTGCGGTATTTCCAGCGAGAGGTCCTTCACATAGATTTTTTCCATGTTGAAGACGGGTTGAGTATTTTCTTGAGCAGCTTCAGTCATGTTCTCTCCTTGGTAATTATGATGCTATAAGTTTATCCAGTTGACCGTCGTGGTCAAGCGAGGCAAGTTCGTCGTAGCCGCCGATATGTTCGTCGCCGATATAGATTTGCGGCACGGTGCGCCGCCCGGTTTTTTCCATCATCGCCACGCGCAATTCCGGTTGCAGATCGACGCGTATTTTTTCAATCTCCCGCACGCCCTTGCGCTGCAATAATTGCTCGGCGCGAACGCAGTATGGGCAGACTGCGGTGCAGTACATCAATATTTTCGCCATTACTTCTTCTCCAGCGGCAGATTGGCTTTCTGCCAGGCCATTACGCCGCCCGCCAGATTATAAACCTGGGTAAAGCCATATTTGCCCAGTGTCACATAGGCCGAGCAGGAGCGGGCGCCGGTGCGGCACACCACCACGATGGGCTGCTCCTTGTATTTTTCCAGCTCGCCGATACGCTCGTCGAGCTTGCCGAGCGGAATCTGCCTGGAATTCAACACATGCCCCATCTTGAATTCATTGTCTTCGCGCACATCCAGCACCAGCGCATTCTTGTGGTTGATGAGCTGCAAGGCAGCGGGGCAATCCACCTCCTTGATGCCGCGAAAGCGATTACCGAACATCGACCAGAACAGCATGGAGCCACTGAACAACGCGATGAAAATCGAAAGGATATTATCAATGACGAACTGCACGCCGGTACTCCTGTTCTTTTTGGAGGGCGAATTCTAGCAGAGCGGAAAACCGCTCGTGATCTTTTTCCGCCAATTCGGCGATCTGCCGGCGCGCATCGGCAAAATTTCCGGGATAGGACCAGATGGCTTGCTTCAGCATGTCCCTGGCTTCGCGCTGCCGGCCGGCCTGCGCCAGCAGCAAGGCCTGACGGTACACCACCGTGCCTGTCGGCACAAAACGCGTTACGCGGGTGTTCAATTCCAGTTTTTCCTTGAGGTGCTCGTCTTTAACCTCGATCAGCGAGCTCATGAACAGCTCGGCATAAGGCGACAGCAGCGGCACGCGATGTATGCCGGCCAACCCGTCGCGCGTGCGCTCGAACGCACCCTGATCGGCGGCGGAAACGGGACGAATTTGCAACACGCCTTCCAGTTGGCGATAACCGCTACGCAATTGCAGCAGCATTAGCATGCCCAGCAGCAGGACGGCCATGATGGACAGCCGCCCCATGTTACGCAATTCAAGTTGATAGCGGGTCTGGTCGAGCATGCCCAGCAGCATCGCTGCGACAGCGACAAAATAAGTGTACCAAAGCGGATATTCCAGCAAGCTGTGAATAGCCAGCACACCCAGCGCGGCACTGCCCCACCAGTGCGCCGCGTCCAGCGGCATGCGGCGCAGACCGTATAGCCAAATGCACAGCGCTCCGAACAACGCCAGCAGACCGAACATCCCCGCCTCGGCGGCCAACTGAAAAATTACATTGTGGGCATTGTTGTACAAACCCGTGATATTCCCGGGTTGCAGCACCGGCAACAACTGAAAATGATGCCAGGCGAACTGGCCGAACCCGACCCCCAGCCAGGGCGATTGCAGGAACATCAACCCGGCTTCACGCCACAAATACAGGCGGATCGCCCCGCTCGCCCCATCGCCAAACAGGCGCTGCATGGTATCAATGCGCGCACTCGCGCCCTCCATGAAAGGCAACTGCACGAACAGGTGCATCAGGCCAAATCCGGCCAGCAGCAGCAGCGTATAGCGCAACAATGGCCGCAAGGCGGCATCGCGGCGCCCCCACCACCAGGCAAGGCCGCTCATCATCGCCAGATAAAGCCACGAGCTGCGCGAACCGCTCAACGTCATTACCAGCAGCAGCGGCACGGCCAACGCCGCCACATAACCCGCCCGAAGACGCTGTTGCTGATGCAGCAAGCCGAGCGAGACCAGCCCCAGCGCGATGTAATTGGCGAAATGGTTGGGCTGCGCGAGGTTGCCAAACACGCTGGAGGAGATTTTCATCACGACCACCGGATCCAGCGGTGTATGCCAGCGAAAATGTTGCAGCACACCGAGCAGCGCGCTGATCTCCGCGCCAATCAGCACAAAAACCGACAGCACCTGCGCCAGACGGGTCATGCCAAAGCACTCACGCAGCCGGGCGCCGAGCAGCATCAGCAACGCCGCGAACAGCAGATACAGGATGTAGAGCAGCGCCTGATCGAAATAGACGATCTTGCCCAGCCCCCATTGCAGCAACACAACGCCGAGCAGGACGATGGGCAATTGTGCGATGCGCGGAACTTGCGGTTGCCGCCAGTAATCGCGCGCCGCCAGCACGCCAAGCGCCAATACGCCAAGCAGCGCGCTCCACCATTCCTGGTAAAAAGTGGTCAGCGGATACTGGTGGCGATAGTGCAAAAAGGGAAAGACCCACATCAACCCGACGAAAAACAGGCTGATGTGGGTCAGGCGCAGCGCAGCCGCCGTATTTTTCAGCAAGAAGCGCCCTTGACGCCGAATTTCGCCAGAATGTTGTTCAGCGGACAGATCTGCGTGAAGCCGCTCTGGAACAGGTTGAAACCGACGAAAGTGGTAAACCACAGGAAGTTATGGTTGACGAACAGCGGACTGGCTTCCACACCCAGCGACAGGGACAGCAGGACAAAAAAACCTGCGGCGATACGGACGATGCGTTCTGCGTTCATGCTTGACTACTCCTTCAAGGTTTTATGCCTTTCTCGTTTACCCCCTCTCCCGCGAGCGGGAGAGGGTTGGGGAGAGGGCGGTTTTGGTTGATAAAAATTTACGGAAATTTTAGTTACGGCATAACCTGAAGGTTAGCCTGCACTGAAACTTCGTTTTCGGTACAGCGTGGCGTAATACAGCACCGGAATCACCACCAGCGTGAGCAACGTGGAGACCAGGATGCCGAAAATCAAGGCCAGCGCGAGGCCGTTGAAAATCGGATCATCGAGGATGAACAGCGCGCCAAGCATCGCCGCCAGCCCGGTCAGGATGATCGGCTTGGCGCGCGCGCCGGCGGCGGCGATCACTGCGCGTTGCAAATCCATGCCTTGTTCCAATTGCTGGTTAACGAAGTCCACCAGCAAAATGGAGTTGCGCACGATGATGCCTGCCAGCGCGATCATGCCGATCATCGAGGTCGCGGTGAATTGCGCGCCGAACAGCGCATGCCCCGGCATCACGCCGATGAGGGTCAGCGGGATCGGCGCCATGATGACCAGCGGCACCAGGTACGACTTGAACTGCGCCACCACCAGCAGGTAAATCAGCAGCAGGCCGACACCGTAGGCGATGCCCATGTCGCGGAAAGTCTCGAAAGTCACCTGCCACTCGCCATCCCATTTCAGCGCGTAGTTCGCGTAGGGATCACCGGGCTGTTTGAAAAAGTAACTCTCCAGGTTGCCGCCCTGCTCCAGCGCCATGCCGCCGGTTCTGGCGTTGATGCCGAACATGCCATACAGCGGACTGTCCAGCTCGCCCGTCATGTCGCCGAACACATACACCACCGGTAGCAGGTTTTTGTGATAGATCGGGTAATCGCGTTGCGCGGAGACGACCTGCACCAATTCCGACAATGGCACCAGAACACCATCGCGCGCGCGCACCTTGAGCTTGAGCACCTCATTGATCTGGTTGCGCCGCTCCGGCGGCAGGCCGATGCGCAGCGGCGGCGCGTACTTGGCGTTTTCATCATGCAGCGACGCGACATCCTGCCCGGATAACGCCACGGCAATCGCGTCCACGATATCGTGCGGCGCGACGCCGAGCAACACCGCCTTGCTCTGCAACACATGCAGCAGCAGCTTGGGCGCAGGTTCGGTGACGGTGTCGTCGATGCCGACGATGTCCGCCGTCGCGGCGAACTGTTCGCGCACCTTGCCGGCCACGGCGCGCGCGCCGTCGTAATCCGGCCCGTAAATCTCGGCGACGATCGGCGACATCACCGGCGGGCCGGGCGGCACTTCGACGATCTTTACCTTTGCACCCCATATTTTCGCGATCTTCTGCACCGGCTCCAGCACGCCGCCGGCAATCTCGTGGCTGCTGCGGCTACGTTGGTGTTTGTCGCGCAGGTTGACCTGGATGTCGCCCTGCTCGGCGGCGCTGCGCAGATAATACTGGCGCACCAAGCCGTTGAAATTGATCGGCGAGGCCGCGCCGGCGTAAGCCTGATAGTCGGTCACTTCGGGTACGGTCGCCAGATAATCGCCGATTTCGTGCAGCACCGCGTTGGTCTGCTCCAGTGCCGTGCCAGTCGGCATGTCCACCACGATCTGGAACTCCGATTTGTTGTCGAACGGCAGCATCTTCAGCACGACGAGTTTCACCACCACCAGCGACGTTGCCAGCAATAGCGCAACAAGGATGGCCAGCCACAGCTTGCGCCGCGCGCCCCTGCCGTGTTCGCGGTTGAGGAAGGGGCTCAAATGCCTGCCGAAGAAGCGGCTTATCGCCGTATCCTGCTCGTCATGCGCTGCGCCGTGCTGCGCGCCGGCGAAGCGGTACACCAGCCACGGTGTAATGATGAACGCCACTGCCAGCGAAATCAGCATGCCCATGCTGGCGTTGATCGGGATCGGGCTCATGTACGGCCCCATCAGGCCGCTGACGAACGCCATCGGCAACAGCGCGGCGATCACCGTGAAGGTCGCGAGGATGGTCGGGCTGCCCACTTCGTCCACCGCTTCCGGAATGATTTCGGCTAAAGATTGATGCGGCGCCAACGCGCGCCGGCGATGGATGTTTTCGACCACCACGATCGCGTCGTCGACCAAGATGCCGATGGAGAAAATCAGCGCGAACAGCGATACGCGGTTCAGCGTGAAGCCGTAGGCCCAGGAGGCGAACAGGGTCGCCGCCAGCGTCAGCAGCACCGCGACGCCGACCACCAGCGCCTCGCGCCGCCCCATCGTCAGCCACACCAGCGCGACCACGGCGAGGGTGGCGAACAGCAGCTTCTGGATCAGCTTCATCGCCTTGTCGTTGGCGGTCTCGCCATAGTTTCGCGTGATGCTGACCTGCACGTCGTCCGGAATGACGCGGCCCTTGAGTTCCGCCACGCGCCGCATCAGGCTGTCGGCGACATCCACCGCATTCGCGCCGGGCTTCTTGGTCACCGCCACGGTCACGGCGGTGAACTTGCCTTGCGCTTCGATCTGCTTATCTGCTGCTGCAGGGCCGGTGCCGAACCACACGTAACTGTTCGGCTGGTCCGCGCCATCCCGTACCTCGGCGATGTCGCGCAGGAATACCGGCTTGCCGTTGGCCACGCCTACCACCAGTTGCTTCACTTCGCCGGCATCGCTCAGGAAGCTGCCGGTCTGCACCAGCACCTCGCGGTTGTCCTGCACCAGGTTACCGGCGTTCTGCGACACATTGGCGGATTGCAGCGCGGCACGCACGTCCTGCATGGTGAGCTGGTAGGCGTTCAGGCTTTCCGGGCTCAACAACACGCGCACCATGCGCTGTGTCGCGCCCAGCGTACTCACTTCGCGCGTGCCAGGCACCCGCTTCAACTCGGCCTCGATGGCATGCGCCACCTGGGTCAACTCGATGCCGCCGCCCACAGCCTGCTCGCGCCACAAGGTCAGCGCGACCACCGGCACGTCGTCGATGCCCTTGGCCTTGATGATGGGCCGCCCCACGCCCAACGTCGGCGGCAGCCAGTCCACATTGGAATTGACGACATCATAGAGCTTCACCAGCGAGGGAATATGTTCTTCGCCGACCTTGAACTGCACGGTCACCACCGCCATGCCCGGCTGCGATACCGAGTAGATATGATCCACGCCGGCGATCTGGGCCAGCACCTGCTCGGCAGGCGTCACCACGGTCTGCGCCACATCCCGTGCCGATGCGCCAGGGTAGGGAATCAGCACGTTCGCCATGGTCACGTTGATCTGCGGCTCTTCCTCGCGCGGCGTCACCAGCACGGCGAACATGCCCAGCAGCACGGCGACCAGCGCCAGCAGCGGGGTCATTTGCGAGTGCAGAAAATATCTGGCGATGCGCCCTGAAATGCCCATGCCTTATTTCTGCCTGCTGCCAGCGGACATGATGCCTGCCTTGACCGGATCCAGCGCGACCTGCTCGCCCGGGTTCAGGCCAGCCAGCACTTCGACCAGCCCATCGGCCAGCGTCTCGCCGAGCCGCACCTGGCGCAATTTCATGCCGCCCTTTTCGTCCACCACATACACCGCCACCACTTCGCTGCGGCGCAGCACGGCGCTTGCAGGAATCGTCAGCTTGTTCGCCTTGCCCACCACAAAATGCACACGCACGAACATGCCGGGATACACCCCCGACACGGTGCGCGTAAGCGTCTGGTGCGGGAGGGGGTGTTCGGCGGTCGCTCCCGCAATCGGCTGCTCCGCAGTAACGTGTCGCGACCGCACCCCAGTTTCATTTTGCGGCAGATACACGCGCGCCTGCGTACTGTGGGTGCGCGCATCGGCGACTGGCTGCACCGTCACCGAAGCGGCATCAAACCAGCGTTTCAGCGAGGGAATTTCCACCTTTGCTGCCGGCTGCGCACCGATGTCCGCCAGCTTGTCCTGCGGCACGCTGACCAGCACGCGCATCTCGGAAGCATCGAAGCCAGTCATCAACGGCTTGCCGGGCATCACCAGTTCGCCGACCTCCACATGGCGCGCCGCCACGATCCCGCTGTAGGGCGCAATCACCGCCGTGTAGCCGTGCGCAAGGCTGGACTGACCAGCGCCCGCCTCGCTGGCGGCGGCTTGCGCCAATGCCACTTTGTAGTCGGCCTGCGCCCTGTCGAGCGCCGCCTGACTGATGAATTTTTGCGCGAACAATTGCCGCGCACGTTCGTAGGCCGACTTGGCGTTGTGCAGATTGGCCTGCGCCTGCAACACCTGCGCCTGGCTGCCCGCCACGGCCTGCGCCGCTTCGCGCTCATCGATGCGCAGGATCACCTGCCCCTTGTTGACGTGGTCTCCGACATCAAAATTGATTTCCTTGACGCGACCGCTGATTTGCGCGGACACGGTGGACTGACGAACGGCTTCTACCAAGCCATCAACGCTGTAAGTCTGCGCCACCTCGCGATACTGTGCGGATGCCACATCAAGCCGCTCGGCGGCCTGGACAATCACAACACCAAGCAGCAGAAAGCAAAAAATCCAGAATTTTTTCACTGCACCTACCCCAAATAGTTTCACTATATTAGAGTATACTAATATTCGAGATGGAAAGCAACCCTCATGCCACACAGAATACATCGCGCACCATCCCGACCAGCTTCAGTGTGCGCAAATCGCCGATGCGGTAAAACACCCGGTTCGCATCCTTGCGTGTCGCCAACACACCCTTGCCGCGCAAAATCGCCAGATGCTGCGAGATGTTGCTCTGGGATGTGCCGACCTGCTCAACGATATCCTGCACACTGACCTCCTGATCGCCCAGGACGCACAGGATTTTCAGCCGCAACGGATGGGCGATCGCCTTGATAGCTTGCGCTGCCTGTTGAATATCATTCTCTCTGTCGATCAATTTTTTCGCCATCATCAGTTCCCCGTCAACCCGCCAAGCCCCGCACCAAGCGCGGCGAAATCGGCTAAAATGCGCCCTCGCAAAATCATCATTCGCTTATATTCTACATCAATGAATGCTACCCCTGTTTTGCTGCTTATTCTGGACGGCTTCGGTTACCGTGAGGAGGCCGATTTCAACGCCATTCTGGCTGCGCGCAAACCCAACTGGGACGCTCTTTGGCGTGATTATCCGCATACACTGATTAACGCTTCAGAAAAATTTGTCGGCCTGCCCTCAAAACAAATGGGCAATTCGGAAGTGGGACATTTGAACATCGGCGCCGGACGTGTGGTCTATCAAGATTTGAGCCGCGTCGATGTGGCTATCGAGGATGGAAGTTTCTTCAGTAACCCAGCCTTGAGCAAGGCGGTTGCGCTGGCCAGGCAAAACGACAGTGCGTTGCACATCATGGGGTTGCTCTCTCCGGGTGGCGTACACAGCCACGAGAATCACATCTTCGCTATGCTGGAAATGGCGGTACGCGGGGGGGTAAAAAAGGTTTTTCTGCACGCTTTTCTGGACGGGCGCGATACCCCCCCAAAGAGCGCAGCTCAATCACTGCAACTGTTGCAGGAAAAATGCGCTGCATTGGGTGTCGGGCAAATCGCCAGTATTGTCGGTCGCTTTTATGCGATGGATCGTGACAATCGCTGGGAACGCGTACAGCCCGCTTATGAATTGCTCACTCAGGGACATGCCGAATTTACCGCAACGAATGCGTTAAGCGGACTGGAACAAGCCTATGCGCGCGGCGAATCGGATGAGTTCGTCAAACCGACCACTATCATCCCGACTGGTGTACAAGCTGCCGCCATGCAAGACGGCGACGTGGTGGTTTTCATGAATTTCCGCGCCGATCGTGCCCGTGAAATCACCAGTGCCTTGACCAATGATGCGTTCAGCGAATTCAGCCGCGCCTGCCGGCCCAGGCTCGCCAGCTTCGTTACGCTGAGCAGCTATGGTGTAGGCTTCCACTTGCCCTGTGCCTATACTCCCGAACCCATCCGCAACGGCTTCGGCGAATATATTTCGAATCTGGGACTCAGA